>Ga0209515_10003345_pt1 | contig 23147 bp, 18 predicted proteins | sample Subgroupgradi54m_FD_187454 | JGI IMG/M metagenome (GOLD analysis project Ga0209515, IMG submission 187454) | Subsurface groundwater microbial communities from S. Glens Falls, New York, USA - GMW60B uncontaminated upgradient, 5.4 m (SPAdes)... ... | reverse complement strand
TGCCGATAGAGACCACAACGATGATGCGCAACCAGCCAGAACAACGCTCAATGCAAAAACGAGCCAACGCTGTCCCATTGATAAACCCTCTATCTGATGGCCTTCCCCCTGGAACCCGGTACTATTGAGTTGGTACCAGTCTCCAGTTGACCGGCTTTACGAGCGCGTTCTTCCATGAGGCCGAGGCGCTGTTGGATCTCAGGGCGTTCCCAGTTTTCAGCTTTGACAAGAAGCGTCCCATAGATTTGGACGGCTTGGTCGAACTCACCGCGATCGGCAGCTTCTAGGGCCTCCTTCCAATGCTCAGCATCCGGTCTTGTGAAATCGCTAGGCCAATTACTTAATAGAATTCCTACATATTCAATTGCTTTTGAGTAGTCACCCAAGGCCTCATAAACCTCTGCGAATTCCCTTTTAAAAGGAGCCCCTCCAAGTGCGTTTTTACCTTCCTGATATATTAAAAGTGCCGCCTCATATTGACGGGCGTCCATGTATTCACGTCCCTTACGTTCATAAGCATCATAAATATTAACTTTTTGCATTTCTCTAGCGAAGCTCTCAACATCTTGTTTTTGGCCGCTTACGATTACATTGATGGGGCTTAGATATTTTCTCCTCCAAGCCTCGTTCGCCTCTTCCATTGTCAAAGCTTTCCCTGTCTCTCCTTTTCGGGACTTATCGTTGATATCTTCAGAAAATATCGGTGAACAAACCGCTACAAGAGATGCAACTAAAAATGGCACCGTAAGAACAACCGAAAGATTTAACCTCATCCCCTCACCCTTATTAAAATCCATGATCGATAGCAAATTGATCAAGATCGACTAAATATCGCCCATCGGTTTGTTTATATTTTCTTAGCTCATTACCGATCCATGCATCATTGTTATAGTTTCTCCCCATTAGAGCAATGAACTTCGCGGATTTAAGACCGATTTCAGTCGGGTTTGCGGGGTCGTAACTGTAGTGTACGTGATCCACACCTTTAAGCACAATTCTATACTGGTGCTCGACCCCAGTAAATAGGTCGCCACCTCGGAAAAGCCGGCCAACCCAATCATCTTCACCTACGATACTGATGGCTCGTTTGACAGAAGTACCTTTGAAATCCTTCTGGACTTCTGGCGTACCGATCCCCATGTATGTAGAAACACCGTAATCTTTTCGATGGAGTACTTTAATCCAGGGATTTCCAGAGCCGGAATAGGCAACCACCATGCGATCATGTCCGGCTGGAAGTCCACCATCACTAAGGAATCTGGCATCAGCTTTCGTAATGAGGTCGTTGGTCACAGGGTCGGCCCCTAAGGTGTCCGTCAGCCAGAGGAACAGGTCGCGGCCAGCATTACCATTCTCGTAGGTCGGATCAAGGAAAATACTGTTAGAATTTGCTCCTGCTCGAACAAACTCCTGCCTCCATCCTTCCAGATAGGGAGGAGCGCCACAGCTTCCATTGCAGATTCCATTCGATATGAACGCATTGATGGCGGTGGCCAACTCTTCCGGTCTGAGTCGGCTGACACCAACCTGGGTTAAGAAGGCCACCGTGTCAACCTCTCCTGGTGCTGTTGACACAGAAATCGCTGTCAGCCAGTTGTCCTTGAGGAGCAACTTGAGCCCCGTGACCTTGTTCTCGATCACACCGGAGCGGAGGGTTCCATCGTCGTTGAACGCCTCCGGTGTCACGATGACGGTTGGTTGAACCAAAATATCCGAACTTGGAGCAAGGGTATTAAGTGTATATCCCAAAGGTATCCCGTCTTGGATGCGCAAAAGCATCCAGAAATCTCCAGTGCGTGTCTGCACAAATCCTTCTTTCAATTTGAACTGTCCATCTGGACTAACACCGTAAGTGCCATACTCGATATAGTCTGATCCGAATTGTCTGCCTCGAAAATCATCTGTAATCGGATCCAGGTAGATAGCCATCTTAGGATTGATGGTTACCTTTTTCACATCGACCCCGGCAATCTTTACGTTGTAATCTACATTCCCGAGTAGAACATCTGCAATACCGCCTAGACGGTAAATGTCCTCCACTGCTTCTCTCTGGAAGATGCTGGTGGCATAGTTTTCCAGAGCTGTCGTGAGACCCTGCTCTCGGACGATATTCGAGAAATCGTTGATCTTGGCCAGGTAGGTAGCTCTGGCAACGGGATCGTTGGCTTTGTCGCCGCCGAGTGTTGCGAGGTCAAAAGCCGACTTACTGAAGGCATTGAAGATGGAAGCGCCAACCGTCTTATTCGGATTAAAAGCCCCGTCCAAGAAACCAACGATCGCTCGAGAGGAGAGCGCTTGGGCGAGCGGATCCAACCCAGCTTTCTCTCCTACGAAACCGATACCAAGGTTCGTAGCCCCCTCCAGCAGACCGTGGCCCACGGCGTCCACAATGGACTGTGCTGTGTGCGCCGGATTGGCACTAGTGCTAATTCCGTTCGAGAGAGTTATACCCGCAAGTTGGGATTGTTTGGCATAAATCAAACCTACCGGGTGCGACGAAAAAACAGGGGTGCGAGTGCGAGGTGGTGGATCTGGGAAGCTTAAGCTGAAAAGCGCCGCTGAGGCAGGTTGCGCAACAAGCAGTAAAACAAGGAGGCAGTCATTCTATGCTCTCATGGCTTCCTTCTCTGTGAAGAGTTCCTGGAGCCCTGCGAAACGATCGCTCTGATCGAGTCCGTCAAACTCCAGGTCTTGCATCAACGAGGGGTAACGCGGGCGGTCGACCGCCTTTCGAAGTTCCTGCGGCAGATAGGCCATGTAACCGCGGACATGCTTGATCTCTTTGTAGCCGAACACCACCATGAGGTCCTCGATCGTCTTGCCGCAGTGGCGCAGTTGATAGAGCGCTGCGACGTTGCGCAACGCCTTGCAGTTGAGGTGTTTGACTCCAAGCCTTCCGCTGTAGGTGATGAATATCTCGGAGATCGCATTCGATGTAATTGGCCGGCCCTGACTTGTCAGAAAAAGTGATTGAGTGGGGGAGTTCTTTAGCCATGCCGGACGCGCATAGGCCAAGTACCGTTCCAGCGCTTTTTCGATCTGGGGCTCCAACGACACCCAACGTTCCTCTTGGCCGCGTGTCCGCCAGCCGTGCCGCACCTTAAGACGGTGACCAGCGAGGTCGAGTGAATCCATGGTCAATCCTGTCAATTCCGAGTTGGTGATGCCAACCGTTGCGGCAAGCGCAAAGATCACCTGATCCCGCATTCCCGTGTAGGTGTATTCGTCCGGAAGCACAAGCAACCGCTCCACCAGTTCTTTGGACGGAACCCACTTAGGCACCCAGCGCCACTCCGCGACGCCGGCGCGCCGGACCGGGTCCTGAGAGACAATCCCGCTGGCCTTCATCCACCGGTAATAATGCCTCAGCGTCACCCGCCACGCATAAAGCGTCCCCTTGGCGGGTCGGCGGCCGTGCAGCATTTCCGAGAGGAGACAAACGAACTTCAAAAACTCCAACAGGCCTTCTGCCGTCATTTCCCCGACCGATAGGTGCTTCCAAGCGAGATAGCGGTAGAAAGTCTGTATCTCCTTCACTTGGGTTTCTACGTATCGCCGACACTGACCTTGCTCCAATTGGTGTTTCCGAAATCGCTCGATGAGCCAGCTCGCCTCAGGAGCAAGAAGCTCAGGCATGCTTTCACGCTTCGACATGGTCTTTCATCTGCTCCCTTGGGTGATAGCGGTCGTGCATTGCCAGAAGATCCTCCGGAAAGAGCTGTGTGTAGATCATCGTCGTGTTGGGTGAGGAGTGGCCCAGAAGCTCCTGAATGTACCGGATGTCGGCGCCGGCCCTGAGCATGTGCAGGGCGCAGGCATGGCGAAGTCCGTGCGGATGGATCCGCTTGTTGGGCCGATGCTTCTCCACGATCTCACCGACCATGCAGACGCTCAAACCCTGGCCGTATTCGTTGAGGAACAGCCGCGGGCAGTCCAAGTCAGAACCTTTTTGCCAGCGGAATCTCGTGATTTTCAGGTAGCGTTCCAGCGCCGCCTTCGCTACTTTTCCAAACGGGACCACCCGTTCCTTCCCTCCCTTGCCGTGATAGATTCTCACCATCTGCTCGTTGAGATCCAGATCGGCCAGCTCTAAAAGCGCCAGTTCCCGCCGGCGCAAACCGGCTGAGTAACACAGCTCCAAGAGAGCCCGATCCCGGATGCCATGGTGCTCCTCCGGGCATGGATGATTCAGCAGTCCTGCCATTTCCTGTTCTGAGGCGACATAGGCCGGCAACCGGTTTCGCTTTGGCCGAGGTGGAAGACCCCAGGCAGGATTGAAGAGAATGAACCGGCGTTTTGCCAGGAATCGAAAGTATATGCCGATTGCCGTCATCCGCCAAGTCACCGAGCTGTACCGAAGAGGCGGCCCCGCCTTGGTCCGATATTCGCTCGTCATGTAATCGAGGTATTCCTTCAGAGTGCGCAGCGTGACACTCCGTGGATCGTCCTTCCCAAGCCACCGGTGGAAATAGCGCAAGTTCTTCAGAACTCCCTCAATGGTGAACGGACTCCAGCCCTTGGTTTCCATATCCACTCTCAGATCGTCAACCCATTTCAGCATCGGGGAACCCTTTTTCTCTGGGGTGCGTCTGAGCATGGATCCGTTTGAGGTCGATCGGCTCCACGTGGGTATAGATCTGTGTGGTGTCTAGGGAGGTGTGGCCCAGCAACTCCTGAATGTAGCGAAGTGGCGCCTTGCACCGGAGCAAGTGCGTTGCGCACGTGTGCCGCAGCGTATGAGCGTCGATCCTCTTGATGATTTTGACTCGCTTGGCGTATTTCTGCACCAAATAGGCCGGAAGACTTTGATCCAAGCGGTGGCCCCGGTTGCTTAAGAAAAGAACCTCCGTGGCATCGCCGTTCAAGAATTTTGGCCGAACCTCCCGCAAATACTCCTCCAAGTAAGAGACGGCCACGCGGCCGATCGGAACGACCCGCTCCTTGTCCCCCTTGGCGTGGCGAATCCGCACCAGGCGGCCAAGCAGGTCCACGTCGTGAACCAGAAGATTGCGCAGCTCGCTGTTTCGCAATCCCGAGGAATAGAACAACTCCAGAATGGCTTTGTCCCGCAGCTCGAGGGGTTTCTCCGGATTCGGAGCGTTAAGCAACATGTCTGTCTCTTTGAATGTCAGGATTTCACGGGGCAGATTCCGCCTCAGCCGAGGAAACTCAATGTGGCTGGAAGGATCGAACAGCAACTTACCTTCCCGCACCATCGCCCGGAAGAAGCTTTTGAGCGACGTGATCAAGTGATGCTGGGACGACAGCGACAATCTCTTCTTTTTGATCCCCGGGTTGGTGGACAAATAGACTTGGTACTGGCTGACGATGGCCGGGGTGACCTCCTTGAGCTCTTCCACTCCCCTCTCCTCGAGGTACTGGAAGAACCGCTGCACGTTTCTCTGGTAGGTCTTGATGGAGGCCTCGCTGAAAGCCCGGCCTCGCATCCAAAGTGTAAATTGCGCCACATGGGTATTATCCATCGCCATTCCTTGCCGCGAATGGTGCGAGGTGAGGGCCATTCTCCACAACGTCAAATTCTTCCTGGTGTTGCGACGCTGGAACCTCGCGCTTTGAGCGAGTGCGCGTTGGATTCGAAGTGCGAGGTTGAACCAAGTCGCTGAGCCGGTATTGGAAAGCCCGGCCCACTTCATCGCCATCCAGCCGTTCCAAGTACCCCTCGGCTTCCAGCCGTTCGAGGTATTCCCGAACAGCCGCTTCTCCCAATCCGGTCCATGCCCTGACCTGGGCCCGGGTGAAGGAGCCGTGCGGATCTGCACTGAGTTGCCTTCTGATCTTTTCCAGAACCCGCTGGCTTGGCCCATGCGGAGGCGGCCAGCCTCCATCGGAAAGCGCCTCCGAGAGTTTCACCGCCAACGCCATGTCGGCCTCGTCGACCTCCACATACTCTCGGCCCCGTTCGAACTGAACGGATTTCTGGTGCTGCCGTAGGCAGGCGATCGCTCGCGCCAACCCAGTAATCCGCAGATACCTTAATGGCTCCCGCTCCTTGGAAAGAAGCTCCTCGGCGTGGGGGTTCACCACCGCCAGCGGCCTCAAAAACCGCTGCACGGTCCGATGCCGCAAGATGATCTTCTCCCGTTGCCGCTGCAATTCGAGGTGAGTGATTCCTTCCTGGCTCGCAGCCCAGGCCAGTTGTTCATCGGCCGAGAGTTGCTCCGGAACACGCAGGGGCAGAAAAGGCGCACCGGGCAGTTTCCCAAAGGAGCCCGACCAGTGGGTCGGGACGGTCAGAAATAGAGCACAGGGCCCTTTGACCCGATGAGCGGTGGTCTTGAGCCTGCCGCTGTCCGGATCCCGGATTACCACCTGAGCGTGAAGCGCTTGTCCGCGGGCAAGCTTCAGAAGGCAGGACATCATTTCGGAAGAGAGGGCGTGGGCTTCCGCCGCGATGACTCGGCTTACCAGCGCCTCTTCCTCCTGGTAAAAAAGCGCTTTGGGACTGGGGCGGGTCAGATACACCAAGTCCTCCTCCGGCAGAAGTGGCAACAGGAGACTGGCCAGGCCAATCGGCTCTTGTTCTTCCAACCACGCGATGGCCAGCGGCCGCTCAAGCTTTCTGGAAACCAGCCCCAAGTACCCGATGATGGCACAGCGGGGATCCGCGTTCCAGCCGAGGGCTTTCAAATCCTCCGCCAACCGATCGAAGAGGTGCGGGTCGTCCAAGAAACTCTCCGCTTCCCGTTTGCCCTCCTCGCTGATTGCCTCGGCCTGTTGTTTGGCGTGAAGAATCCGGTCCGCCTGATGCCGCTCTACTTCTTCTGTGATCATCAACAAGTCCTGGTACAGGACGGCCGGATCCAGCCGAACGAGTTTCTTTGCCATGTGAATGAAAGACTGGCGCTGTTTGGACAATCCCAGATCCATGCTGTCCAGATGCCAGCGGTGGTCTTTGACCAGCTTGATGCTGACTTTCAGGTGGTCGAACCGGTTGGGCTCCAAGAACCGCACCCGGTAGGATCGATCCGGCCAGGTAAAATGCAGGCCTTCTTCCGAATACTCCATCTGAGGCTTGACCGTTTGGATCGAAACCGGAGCCGCCCGTTTCAGAAGCTCTCCCAGCTCAACGCCTGCTTTTAACAGCTCGCGCAGTTTCTTGCCTGGTGCCAGAGAAAAGCTCAGCGGCTCGATTCCATGGGACGACAACATCTGGGCGCAGTGAGTCACCAACTCGTTGTCATTGAAGGCCAGAATCACTTCCCGGATCGAGAACTCGGAAAGCCTGGCCAGATGCCGCGCAACCTCATGGGCCGGCGCCACCAGCATCGCTTTCTCCCCCAGTTGCGCCAGAAACAGCGCATCGAGCGCAGAGGTGGCCAAGCAGACCCGCTTGGCTTTCTGGATTTCCTGCGGATAAAGGCAACCGAACGGCTCAAAAAGAGTGAGGGTTTCTGCACCGGTTTCCAGGTCGATGGCGCCATAGCCGGTCAGATGACCTTTGAGAGATCGAAGCGGCAGCGTGAGATGGTTGGTGAAGCGGTCGCGGCCCTGAGCATCTAGGAATCCCAGCACCTTTGCGGCCGCCATAATGGCCTCATCTTCCGGAAACATCCGGAGGAGATTCCCCGAAGCCCAGCCAACTTCCAGCGTTCCAAGCAACCAAGCTTCTCCCAGCCCCAGTTGCTTTAACGAATCCTGCGCTTTGGGATTCTCCAGCAGTTCCCCGTGGCAGAAATGGAGGCTTCGGCTTAACAGTTCCTGATCATCGTGGGGGAGCGCCATTGCATTCTTTCTGTTCTGTCCTCAAACACCTTTTTCAGGGTGGCAGAGTGCCGGATTACTCGCCCTGAGTCAAGCGGAATCTCGTACCGATAGGTTAATAGGATTAACCACTATTGGCACAAAAAATAGAGAATCCACCGATTCTCCATAGTAAAATACCAAATGAAATAACCTATGTCAAGGTCCTTCGATGAGAAATTCGGTAGTGCATCAGTTTGAATCTCTCGGAAACTACGGGGTTGGTGGAGGTGTGATTTTCTTTTTGAGTTCGTCGGGCATGAGTTTGCTGACCATCGCACCAGCAACCAGCTTGTTCAGCAAGGGCTGAGGGATGGGCGTTTTTATTTGGAGCCGGCGTTCCCGTCCAAGAAGGACTAGGTCGGCAAGCGTTTTTCTTACATGGCTACTGCAATCGAAGAGGCTTTCCCGGCTAAGCTCGGTGTAATCAGCAGAAGTTGCCACGACTAAAGTCGCCCGATCTGTCGTCAGATCGAGCTTCAATCGCCGATCACTCCGGCCTGCAACGTCGCTTACGGCAAAGACAAAAACAAGGTCGTCTTGAGGAACTGGGGCTTTGTTCAGCAGAACGAAATAATGGGGACTGTTCGTGGTTAACGTGCGCTCAACGAAATAAAAAACAGCACCTTGGGCAAGCGCTGTCGTGATTTCCTGCTCGATTGTTGGGGGCATTCCTTACGCCCAAAGCTTCTCCGCTTCCCTAGCTTCATTGAAGATGTCATGGGCTAATTGGACGGTTTCGCTTTTGAAAGGATCTTTACCGTTCATGTACTGTCGCAAAAAAGGATCCAATTCAGCGGCGTCCAAGAAGAAGTCATCGTAAGACATTGCAGGACGCCCACCCGGCTCCAAAGCCTCTTTTTCGAACTTTTTCCATTCCGGAAAAGCATGCGACAGCTTCGAGATGTCCCACTGATTCAGATGGCCGAAGGTCTTGATCGCAAAATCTAAGGCCTCTCTATCAGATTCTGAAAAGACATCGCTCTCAACATCACCAACTGAGCAGTAGTTGAACTGACCAGATGAAGATGGAGAGATGAACTTCTCAACGTAATCTTTCTCATCTTTCTCGAGGAAACTGCTCAATTCAGCGGCGTCTTTTGCGAAAGCTCCCACAGGACCACGGTTCATAGCCAAATACACGTCCCCTGTAACCGGACGGCCATATTTTCGCAGATGGTAGCGATCGGCAAAGAACAGCAGCTTGATGGCCTTCGTTTTATCGAAACCATGGGAGCCACCTGCCTTTTGCGCCAGGTAGTTCAGTGCCTGTGTTATCTTCCTGTATTCAGCTTTCATGGGGTACTTTCAGAGATGAAAGGGGGATCACAACACAGCCCGGCAGACTCGCGGTGGTTGTCATGATGCCTTGTTGTACCACACTTCTGTGTGACCGGTCAAAAACTTTCGCCGTCCCTCACCTCCTCGCTACAAGTATGGCTGAAATACAGTAACATTTGGGTGACAAAAAGGTTACAACTTGCCGGTTTATAGTTGCGGAGGTCGCGGGCTACAGGAGTACCCATTGGCACCACTCTAAGCACGAAAAATAATCAAACTGACGCACTACCAGAAATTCAACCGGCTTGCTCTTTCTTCTTCCGCCACGCGGCCCACAGAACGTCGCTGCGTTCTTTGCCGGTCTTCTCCAGTTCCTTCAGCCGTGCGGCATCCCCTTTGCTTTGCTCCCGGGCGCACTGTATGGCCTCCTCCAGCTCCTTCCGGTTCAGACGGCTGAAGTACCGGACCTTCAACTCCTTCGCTTCGGCCTTGAGTTCCCGGAGCGGCTTACAGGTGTCGCACGGGGCGGAAGTAACGGCCTCCGATCCTCCGACCGTTGGAGTTGGTTGCGGCGCAGCTTTCGGTTCCTGTTTTACTCTCTTTCTGTTCTTCATTGGGTACACCTCCCTTTAGGGTGGGAAGGGGTACCGCATCGGTGCCGGGAAGCCAAGCAAATTCTGCGAACGAAGGTACAATGGTTGCGGGGCAATTATTATGAGTTACGATTCCGAGCGTGAACTGACTGTCTTGCATCACCTCATGAGGGGTCATCGAGTCATGAGGCATCCGATCTGGTACCGATTCGCTGCGGGAGATTTCAGCCTGAGCCAGGTTCGGCCATTTGCGATGCAATACTACCTGCACGTCAGCACGACCCGCCTCTACGCGGCGGGAGTGCTTGCCCGGTGTGCGGATGAAAGCATTCAATTCGCATTGGCCAGCGTCCTGTGGGATGAGTATGGTCGCGGCGATCCCCAACAGACCCATCCTGCCCAGTTCCGACGGTTCCTGGGCTATTTGGGGTTGACCCAACGTGACTGGAAGGCCACGCGTCCGATTCCCGAGCTCATGCTCTACCGCGATGTGCACTACCGGTTATGCACGCAAGAGCCGTTCTGGGTCGGTTTCGGCGCGGTCGCCTTCGCGATGGAATGGCCGATCCCGAACTTCTACCGGCACCTGGTGACCGGGTTCCGCAAAGCGCTGGACCTCGATGACACGGCCTTGGACTTTTTCCTGAGCCATGTCCTGGAGGATGAGGCTCACGCGGCAGGTCTGAGTCAAGCCATCGGTCCGCACCTGGCCGATCCTCGTGTCCGCCAAGCACTCCAGGAGGGGATCACCCGATCGCTCGATGCCCGGGTCATTCTCATGGACGGTTTGCTGAGGATCACGTTCCGGAACGCACGCCGGCGAAGGAGCCATCAATCCGGTATTCGTCCGTGAAACCAATCTCCCTCTCATACAGCTCTCTGAGCCTCTTTCTGGAATGTCCCCGATGTTTCTGGCTGGAAAAGGTCAAAGGGATCAGCCGCCCCGACACGATCTTTCCCTCGCTGCCAGGAGGCATGGACGGCATCATCAAAAAGTACTTCGACCGGTTCCGCGCCTCCGGGCAGCTCCCTCCGGAACTCAAGGGCAAGGTAGAAGGCAAGTTGTTCTCTGATCAAGAACTGCTGAACGTCTGGCGAAATTGGCGACGCGGCCTGCGGTATCTCGACAAGAAAACCGGGGCTACGCTGATGGGAGCCCTGGACGACTGCCTGATCCAAAGGGGCCGCTACCTTCCGCTGGATTACAAGACGCGAGGATACCCCGTCAAGGAGGAGACGCCGTCCTACTACCAGAACCAGCTCAACATCTACACGCTGCTGCTACAAGAAAACGGCCGCCAGCCCGCCGGCTGCGCCTATCTGGTTTTTTACCATCCGCTTGAGCAGAATGACGGGGGCCGGATCACCTTTCACATGCATACGGTGAAGATGGACACCGATCCGGAACGGGCGCGGGAGGTTTTCAGGAAAGCAGTCGTCCTGCTTTCCAAGCGCTCGTGCCCGCCGGCCGACGGTGACTGCGGTTTCTGCGAGTGGGCTGAACGGGTGGGCTCCTTGCGGTAGGCTGGGATCAGACCGGAGGCAACCCGGGTTTTGCGTCTTTCAGTTAACGCAAAACGCGCAACCGCAGGTCGATCTTGAAAAACCGGCTGTTGAGATAGAACTCGATCCTCCCTCGCTGCCGAGATGTAATTTTTCTGTCCCCCAAATCAAATTCCTTATGGTGGTTCGGGCAGAGGATCAGGATGTTGTCAGGCATCTCCAGACCCTTGCGGCTCTTGGGAGTAATGTGTGCAGCCTCAACGTAATACCCACCGTTTCTTTTCCGGATTTGTGTTTGGCATAGCTGACATTTGAAACCGCGCAAAATCTTGAGCTGGGCAATGGTCTTGTTATCCCGCTTGTAAGTCTTTGTCCTGATGGTGACCGCCTGAGGGTCTGTTGGCCGGAGGCGGCGAAGATCCTCGACGAGGGACTGCCTTGATACTTTCTCCTTCTGCAGGTGGGCGGCTATCTCCTCTTGCTGCTTCAGATCGTCGTCCTGGTAATCGTCACGGCAGCTCTTTCCTGTAGCGAGGAAGTAGATATTCTTCAGCTTCTGCAACTCCGGAAGCCGGGCCCCACCGGAATCGCGAAGCGCACGAATCTCGTCACGTAAAATCTCATCCGCTAAGGTCTCCCCAATATAAGTGAAGCCACATTGCGGAACCAGCCTGCCTTTGGAGTAACGGTCGGCTTTGATGGGAATGGGGGAAAGCGCAGACGAAGATTTTTGGGCTGCAACGTTGAGCTCCAAGACATCGTTGTGGAAACCCTTATAGGAGACCCTTTTCCTTTCTATGATCCGCGCATTGCCATAGACACCCACAATCTCGCCCACTCCCGTGTTGAGATTCCTTGAGTAAAAGAATATGAAACCGGGAGTTCCGAATTTCGCGGGCGGCCTTGTCCAAGCAATGTGGCCATAAACATCATCCGCCGTATCAATATCCTTCTTGGCAAAGTCGAAGTTCAACGACTCGTGCCCGGGATATTTTCGGGCGTATCGGTGCCCCGCACGTGGATCTACATAAAGATTTCTCCATCCATGACGGTTCCATGTGATGTTGGCAATCAAGTAATTAGAAGTGTTGCGCACCGTTTTCAGCTTGATCCCCTGTTTGCCACTATAAAGCGTTTATCCAGAAGCAGAGGGCCTCCAGCAGCCTTCCTGTTCGAAGTAAGCTTTTAGCCTCTCGTATCTGTCGCGGAGTTTTTCTTCTCCCGATGCACCAAACCTTTTGATTTCATCTGCTATGAAGGTCGATGCCAAAGTGACGACTTTTGGGAACTTCTCTTTATCCCCATGTTCGTATTCGCGCCGAAACCTTTCTCCGAGGTAGGAAAGAATCAGCCGTCCGTCGGCATCTTTCCGGAGAGAGCTTTTAATGGTCTGAATGTGATGCGCCCTCAGTTGTTGCTCCCTGCCAACAGCAGGTTGACGTTCACACCACCCCATGTACTCAAAAAGCGAATCGTCCGTCACGATTCGGGGGTATCCTGCTGCTCTTTCTAGCTGGTGCGCCCTGCTTACGGCTTTTCCATACAGATCGCCTTCTCGGAGCGTCGAGCAAACTCCCAGGGCCATTCCGCCTCGGGTAGGCGTGCCTTGTGCCAACATCGTTAGGGCAATGATTGCCAACTGAGATAGCATAAAATTAATGCTTAGGAGAGGAGACCAACTCTGATTTTCACGCAAGCAGACAGTCAAAAGGGCGGAATCCGAAAGAAAACTAATGCGGACTTTGGGTGAAGAGTACTTCTTGAATATTCGCAGATCGTCCTCGCTGATTGCTGCCAGCGTCCCTGCCGGCAAGGAGAGGGGAGTTGACATGATCGCGTGGAGTTCAGTCATCCGGTCTCTGAAACTCCTTACCGCACCGAATGTGTGTCTGGCCCGCTGTACAAATTCATGTTTCTGAGCTGCAGTTGTAGCAAGCTCGTCAAACTGGTTCAATTTCTCGGACTGTCCCAGTAAGTCAATCCATGCTGCTATATACCAGTAGAACTCATAATCTCCCATAGCGCTCGCGCAGATCCTGTAGAAGCTGCCAAGATCCTCCTCGGGCATACGCGTCGCAGATCGCGTTTGCCTTATCCCGGATTCCTGCCTCGTAGATCTGCTCCACGATTGATCGGATGTCGTCCTCCTTGTATGTTGGCATCACTTTACTACTCAGCATCGCGAGATAGACGTCGGCTACGGCTGCGGGATTCTGAGGCGTCAGTTGTCTGAGGTATTCAAGTAAGAATGGGCTGTGATGGTTCTCGTCAACAAAAGGTGCTGATTGCAAGAGCCAGCTTTTCTGCTCATCGGAGATCTCATTCATGAAGACTGCGAGCAGATTGAGATCCGAGAGAATACCGGTGTGCTTTTCCTCCTGTCCGTGAATCCTCTCATAGCACCGCTTCCAAAACTTGAGAATGGCGGCGCGTCCCTCCTCGCCTATCTGTGCATCACGTGACATCCAGAACAAGGAGGTGATCTCCCGAATGTCCTCCTGCCTCCAAGTCTGCAGAACCTTTGCGAATAAACTCCCCGCATCATCAAGACCTTCCCATCCGCTAAGATAGGCAACAGCGATAGTCTGGATCAGTTTCTCCCGCACATGCGAGTTCCCCAGCTCCAGACCAAGGGCTCTTTCCAGATGGCCGCGATCCTTCAGTAGCACATAGATTTGCTGATAGACCCGACCCACGGCAGCATAACCGTGTATTGCGCACCGCCAGTTGCGCTCATGGCTAGTGGAAAAGATCCGGTCGACATTGTTCTCCGTCCAATCTTTGCTCAAATACAGCAGATTCGGGAGATGCGCTCCCGCCAAAGCTGAAAACTCAAAGTTGGCATCTTGGCAGCGATCAAGCTCGCGATCAAATACTGGTCGGATCTGAGTCCAGAAAGCGAGGTGCCCTTTGGCCCTGTCGTCTGCAACACGCGTCTGTCGCAATGCATAGTTTAAAAATGCCATCAGACCGCGGCCCCGCGGCGTATTCATCGCCTCAGTGAGGGCGTTTTCTTTCTCGCCTTTTGAAGTCGGTCGCTCCTTTTGCAGGATACGAAGCAAGATCTTTTCAGCCAGCGGAAGATGGACCTCATCGAACGCCCACTCGTCACTCTGAACGCCGCGTTCGATGAGGTTGCTGATCACTGATGTGATCGAGCCATGGGTGGGCGCGAGGAAGTCTTTGGACTCATCTGTCTGCTGCCAGAGCGCATCGGGCTCAACGATCGCCCAACAGAAGCTCAGCACCTGTGCCCAGTCAATGGGCTGCCTAGCTTCCCAGCGATCTTCAAATGCCCGAAGGATGGCGGACTGGTAGTGCAAGCTGACGTTAAGAAACTGGGGTAATTCCCCCTCAAACTTTTGGGGCGCTTCTTTGACCGCCTCCCGCAAGGCATCTGCCAACCCTTGTTCGGTGGGGGTCTTCCACTTTCCCGTTCCTTTGAACTCGTTAAGGTACTGCACAATTTCAGGGATGCTTTTAGCTAAGAGTTCCGCGGCTGTGCAGGGTTTGCCTTCACCTACGATAGTTTCAGTGTATGAAACGAACTCCGGATGCTCTGGGGTTCTCTGCACCAGACCAAGGTACTTCTGATAACGCTCATCGGCTTTAGCATTTCCATGCCCGCGGATGGCCTCGAGCCAACGTAATCGAAGCCTCTGATCGAGATCGATCTGATTGGCCTCCTGTCGCCAATTTTCCGTCAATCCATCGATTAGCTGAATGATCTGCCCCTGCTCGTCAGGGGAGAACTCCTGGAAGCGCCCCTGGAGCAGTTCGAACAATTCATGGTGAAGGTTCGGGTTATTGAATAGCCCGGGCCCGACTATCTCCCAGAATAGCTCCCGGTTTTCGGCATAGCGTTGGCTAATAAGGTGCAGCGCAATCCGTTTCACCACGTTCAACTGGTCTCCAAGAAACTCCCGCAATACCTCCTTTATTTCATTGCCTCCAACGACTGCATACGAAAGCAGCACGTCTCTAAGGGCTGAAATGAGTACTGCCCGGACATTGTCGCCCCCCACATTCTGTCCATGATCTTCAACCGCAGGCCTCCAGATGTACGAGTACTGATCCTCTCTTTCTGGAGCCAGTACTTCCTCCAGCCGAGCCCTCAGAGTCGCCACGACCGTTCTGCCGCATCTCTCACCAAGCCCTTTGTTATTCTTGCGAAAAAGCTCATTGAGCCAGTAATCATCAATGGCCGTGCGCGGCTCCTTTTCGGAAGCACTAAGTGCCGAGGAGTTCTCAGTCCAGCGGATACGGGTGACGACCTCGACTAGCTTCGCTGCCTTTTCCCAATCACTCGCCTGATCGCTTCGGAGCAGTTTTGGCATCAGTGACTGGCCGAGCTCCGCCCCGACCAATGTTGTGTCAAATCGGTTTTCCAACCACTCGCCAATGAGCCCGATGTCGTCTATGTCGATGACATCTGTTGGAAGATTTGCCATGATTTTGCTAAAAACCGCCCAAGTTCGGAAGTTATCGGCCCTTTCTCGGTCCTTCGGCTTGGTAACGTCACGAATGATCCTCATAATATCTTCGGCATAGGAACGGTTCTCTGGCTTCTCGCAGTCTTTCGAGATCCTCTCCAAGTAGCCAAGTACGGGCCAAAAGGGAATAGAATAGAAACCGGTTTGCTTCTCCGATTGCACAGGCACCGGATTGGCATTGAAAAATCTCCGTGGCCTGAGGTGGTAAATCCATTCCTTCCGATCCAGCTTCCCAAAGAAGTACTGGCCATATTCCTCACCCATCCGGCAGAGATCGACTGCTGCTTTGATCTCGTAGGCCGTCGGTTTATCTCTTTTCAAGATGAGATCCAAATGCTCGCAGTCCTTATAGAAGTCCTCGTCGCCTAGCAGCCTGTGCTTAATGGCTGTGCTGATTAACCGCTCGCAGAGCGTAGCGTAGCCCGTCTCCCAAGTCTCTGACTCTGAAAAATCAATCCAGATTTCCCCCTGTGAAGTTTGCATATCGATTTGGAAGCCCAACCCTTGCATGGTATGGCCATTACAACCGAGTTTCAGCGGGAGAATAACAGGGAACCCCTCTGGTGAATTCCGCCGATCCCTCGCCCTCGCTAGCTCTGCCGTGCAATTTTGTCTTTGGAGATAAGAATCCGTTATGACGGGTATAAAGAATGGACTCTGATCAAGGTGGTTGTTCAACTCTCTTGCGTTGTTCCAATCTCCGTTCCTGCAGGCTACAAAGGGCTCAAACTGGCGAAGGTCCTTTTTGATCTTCTCCGTTACCCAAGCCAAAAGGGAGTGAAGTTGATCTGTTGCGTCTGCGCAAACGTGGGAGAAGAACAGCTTAATCATCACTCACCTGAATCCGGCACTCCGGGAAATGTTCCGCTCCTCGGCGGGTCCAATGTTTTCTCGGGCTTGCCGGTGTCAGCACCTCCACCGGTTCCTCGGGCCCGCTGGCGACGCAGGCCCGCAAACCCTTGAGACTCGTGCTCGGCGTCTCTGCTCCTGAGTAATCGATACCGATGTAACGCGAGAAGGAACGTACTCTGTCCTTAGACAGTTTCTGCTGCATCTGTTTGAACTTTCGATGTACTCGGAACGCGGCCATCAACCAGCCTGAGAAGGTGATTCGCTAGGAGAATGAGCTCCACTGCTTCATCAGGATTGTCGAAGTTCACATCCCGATGGCTGGAAGGATTCTTATAGAGCCCTATTGCACCCGCGAAGAGATGGGCCGTTGCCTCGCGTTCTGCTGGCAACCGGGTCATGTCCGCAAGCGGTCCAGAATCCTTATCGAACGCTTTCCTCATCAAGTCTACGCCGTACGCGTCGGATGGGAATCCACCGGCCTGCCGTACTCTTACCTCGACTTCCTTGAAGGATTGGAAGATTGCGGTTTCATATTCGCCACGGATGAAAAGCGGTTTTACTTTCCTTGCCAACACGGGATCCAGAGATCCTTCCGGAAGGCGCGACGCGTTCCTGTAAGCGGCGAGATTGCCCTCTGCATTTGCCTTATGCCCGCGTCGGGTCACAAAGACCCACTGGCCGCTCGACTCACCCGGTTTCGGTGCGAGCATCAGTTCTCGCTCAAGCCACACCCATCCTTCCGTAAGGATCTTCGCCACCTCCTGCAAAAGCGCGTAATCGGAGACGTAGTGCCCAAGACTTCCATCAAGCGTGAAGTTGTACCGATTAAACGAACCGGAGCTGCCCTTTTCTTTCTCGGCAAGGCAAAGATACTTCAGTATGAACGTGCCCACTTCCTCAGGCTCAAGCTGTATGAGTTGCTCTGGGGGAGGAAAGATGTCCTTTAACGATGGCACATTAGCCTCGCACTCTTAGGGTGAATTCAACCCGGGGAAACCCGAGGAGGAGTTCCATCTGTGCCAGCCCAGATCAGCTAGGCGGTATTTCTGGGCCGCCCCCCCGACTCTCCCCTGGCAAGTTAATTCTGCTCCTGTCCCTGATATTTTTCCCATATCGACTTGAGGAAATGAAACCCACGCTGGCCGCAGGTATTTCAGATTTCAGATCAGCGAGGAGCTGTTATTGGCGCGCTATCTCAAGTTTCAGACAAGGTGGCCATAGCTTTCCGGAATCGAAGGCCGGATGTCTCGGCTCGCCGTTCGGCCGTCCATACTTTAAACGCCACGATTCTATTTGGCCGAGAAGTTCCCAAGCTGAGCGCTTTCTATTATCGTCTCCTAGTACCATTTCAAATAGACGCTCTCGTATCTCGTTCGCACTTATCGGTTCAATGGTATAGGCATTCCCCCCACTTCCGTACGGGCGCTTCCCAAGAAAAACATTTTCGAGGCCATGCGATAATCCATACGGGATTGACGGATTTGTTTGATCATGAATCAGGTTGAGACCAGCAATCAAGTCCTCTGTTGTGCCTAACATGCCCATCACTCCCGCAAGAAGGTTGCGACCCGCTAAGGGAAGTTGTCGGCCACAAAGTTGATACAGTCGATCTCGGATCGCCTGCTCCGAACGAGCGGCCTCGGCGATATGCAATATTAGGCGTTCACGCTCGTGATACTCAAGGTGTTGCCCGCCCCTGAAATTCTCGATGTCGGGATCGACATAACTAAGCAAGATCTTTTTAGATCCAGTGGTGCCGAGCGAAGCAATAGCATCAATCCATTCACCCATAATATGACGCAGTCCACCCTCATACTTTGACGCAAGTTCAACAAGAAGGTTAAGCGCTTCGTCAGATCGACTGTTTCCAAGGGCGGCCACTATCCCACGCAAATCATAGATCGGAACTTGCGTTCCAGAGACGATCTCTTTAATACGAGCGATTCCTGCGGAGGGTGGATCGAGGAAAGGCAATAAACAAAGGCAGCGTTGCAGAAGAAAGTTGCTTTGCTGGTCATGGAATCCACCTGATTGGAGGTTATCGTTAATGGTTGGATTAATCACCTTGAGCGCGGCGTCCGCTTGCAAACGCGTTCCGTTAAAAAGTAATGCTTCGAGCGCTTCCGCTCGAGCGTACCCGTCCCATTGGCCTGGTAGTGCCATTATGTCCGTGACGAGATCGGCCGAATCACGACCGTCGAGAATAGCAAGAATACGCCCGAGACTCTTCACGCGGCCAGTAAGCTGTTCGGGAGCACCGCTTTTTGAACGCTGTTCCATCAGAGTACTAATTATTTGCTTGATCGCGCCTGTATAACGAAGACGACGGTCTTCACTGAAACCGACCATTTGCTGCTCAGAACGAGCATGCCATATAGCTGAGTAATCCGGCCTTTTAAGGCTGGACGGATCTTCCGGACTAGGTATTCTTGCCAATCGAATTAGTGCCTTAGCAGCATCCTCCTGGTATTCCGACTCATTCAAAAGCTTTACAAGTAAACCTTCGGCGTTGTCAGGGTCTAAACATTCCACCGCATTGATGTGCCAATTGGACCATGACATGGGAGCACCCTCGGCTGCTGGGCCCAGATCTCCCTTGCGCCGGGCCTCTATCCCCCTTCTCTTACGTTCAATATCAGCCCGAATAAGCCTATTCAAATCAACCATATCTTCGGGATCCCCGACCTTCGCCAATGCTATTGCAGAGTCACCTTTCAGGCGTCCGTGATAATCGTCCTGGGCCAGAGCGAACTCAATTCCTTGCTTGAAATACCTTCGGAGAGTTTGCCGTAATTCATCTGACAACTGCTCCTTCAAATCGGACTTTTCAACTCCGCCTGGACCGAAGAGTTCAATCGCAATCTCATATTCAACCGGCTTAAATTTGGAAGATAAACGACCCATCATGCCGGATACCGCAGTACTTAGAGGCATCGCTCTAAATAACCCCTGAAGTCGTCTTGCGACATTCCAAAACTTCTCCGATGTTTCGGGGGATCGGATTGGTGCCTCCGTTCGCAACGAACACAACCGAGAAAACACATGCCCGGCCAACTCCACATCAGAAGTTGCTGCTAGAACAGAAACGATCGCATCACTGTCCCGCTGATTAAGACTCCCATCCTCCATCTTCTTGATCAGGTCTTGCCTAAAGGACTCCGGAATATTTGAGATGAATGACTTCCAGCGGTCATACCATAGCGATCCACTCACAATTCGTTCCGCTACCCAATGGCTGGCCCAATCCGGATCGTTTTTCTGAATAAGCTCGATTGCCGACTTAACAAGCATTTCATCGCCGTCATCTATTTTGCCGGGCGGCCACTTAGCCAATTCCTCCTTCATTCCTTCAACGACGCGCTCGCCACCGATTTTCTCTATTGAGAACCGGATCCTAAGGCGCTCTTTGGGGTTCTCTGCCTTCTGCAGGAGATTACCGTACGCCCTAAGCGCTCGTGCCTGTATTTCAGGCGGAATTGCATTCAGCATTCGTTGCCGAAGAACTTCCTCAAAGACACTTTCTTCATAGGAGGCAAGAACGCGACCAAGGGCTTCGGTGGCATTCACCCATTCAAGTTCACGCAAAGATGCAGCTCTAACTTTAAAACTTGGATCCGTACGACCAAATTCTTCGGCAATGCCCGCCATTGAGGGGTCGCGCATCATCTCGCCGATAAAATCGGCGAGATGATCTTCCTGCCATGTTCGAACGACCTGATTCCAGTTTTCACCCAGACTGGATACGTGCAATTCACCCGCCGAGCGATACGTCGAAAGGCGAACTTGCTGATCGTTACTCGTAAAAAGCGGCAAGAGAATATCCTTAAATTCATCAGATCCGCTGACAAGCATTCCGGCTAATGCGCATTCTCGATGAGAATCGCCGCCAGTCAGATACCAAGACTGCAAACATCCTTTGACGGCATCCCGAACTTCCGTCCATACCGCGTGCCCACATAGTCGCGCCAATGCCGCAGCAAAAACCGGATCTACTCTTAATCCCCATTCAACCAACTTTTTGCCTGCTTGTAGCATCTTCTGAGCATCGGGCGATGGCTTGCCAATCTCTTCGGCAACCATGCGAAGAGGCTCTTCCCAACCCGGTATATTCATGTACTGCGAGATAAAGCTCCGATCAGTGTCAGGATCGCTTATATCAACCAGCTCCAAAAGCCGCTTTCTCAACATCTGCGAGGCATACCATTCTTGAAACTGTTGGTGTTGAAACCTGAATGCCGCCGAGGGGTACTCCAACCGCTCCAAGACATGATGCGCGCAAAGCTCGTTCAAAATTTCCGCCGGTTCGGGCAAAGAAGCAATTTGCCCGCCAACCTGTAATCTCTGGCTCACGGAGCTGACAACGCTACGAGCCTCTTCCTCCTCAAGCATAACGCTACCCTGTGCGGTCATTAAGACCGCAAGATCAATCAAATAGTATCGGCTGCCGCCTCTAAGCGGCGGATGTGCTAAATGGTCCCGATGCTCACTGGATTCCTCGACTAACCGCATGATGGCACCGAGTACGCCCGATTTAGTTCTTGGAATGGGCGCCCCCAACAAATAGATGTCTGTTATTGCCGCCAGGATCAATGGGGTTCTTGTCAGATCATCTAAGACGCGATCGCTTTCTAGTTGCGAGATAAGTCCAGAGGCACGACTTCCCGCAATCTGTTTAAGATATTCCGCTCGTTGTCGAGGATTAAGGGGAAGAAGCCTTGCCCGAAGTGAACCCTGTAAGGGCGGCCGAATGTGGTGGCTCCGTGTTGCAACAATGATGCCGGCCTTAGGATAATCACGCTCTAAGTCGGCAAGCGCATGGACCGCTTCATCGGAATAACGTTCGCTTATCTCGTTCCATCCGTTTAAGAGGAACGAGTATGGCATCGCTTGGTGGATTTTTGAGAGAGCCGCAGCATTAATTCCACGCGACTGAAACGCTGGCGTCCCAGTAATAAATTCCAGGATGCCCTTGTTTGATTTTACCCAGCTTGGCAAACTGACGAGAAAAGCCAGCTCCCCCCTATCGCGATGCCGTTCTGCAAGTTGGACAAGTGTTGTTGTCTTCCCGCGTCCGGCAGGAGCTTCTAGTACAATGCGCCGGCTTTGCGAAAGCGCCTGATGCAAACGTTCAAGGCTGAGAACCTCCCGAGTTTCATGACCAGCGCCATCAAGTTCGACTGATTGGAGGGCTATCTTGGGTTTCTCGGCTAAACGAAGACTTGCAACCCATGCGCTGACAACTTCGGCTGCTGCTTCCTGTGTCTTTCTGATCCATTCTTCTAGCGTCGGCTCAATCGGACCCTGCAGTTTAAGATGAGATTGGCAGATTGAGGCATTATTCGGCAACAGCAATGCCGTAATGATGTCCTCTCGCGGGAGAACTTGGAGTTCGATGCTGAACTCTTTCCAAATAGCCTTCTTCCAAGAATCGGCTGTCTGTCTAGTAACCGTCTTCGGTGTTGCAAATAGAAGGATTCCAACATCGTTGACGTGTTTACGAAATGTTCTGATGTCCCCTCTAACTTTCCCCAGCTTAGCTGTCAATGAGCACGCCAGGCCCTTCCCGATTCTGTCTGGAGCCGGCGACGCAGGCGCATATGCATCCAACCCGTGATCATTATGGCGTTCAGAAGCGATGAGCTCCGGCCATCTTTGCTTCGCGAGCACGACGGCAAGCCCCTGGAACGTCATGCCCTCTTCGTTTGAGATCATCTCATCGAGGGCCTTTTCAATATCAGTTCTATGAATTGTCATATTTCCGGAGTGCCTGCTTGTATTGGAACGAGATCGCCGCGGAAGGTTTTGGCGAGGATGGCTTGGGTCACGTTGTTCGCGTGCGCTTTGGCCCGAGCGCAGAGGACAGCTCTATTGTTCATTTTGGAGCACTGGGGTAGCTTTTACTTCTTGAGATTTCTCGATGATTGCGATTTCTTCCTGAGTCAGGCCGTAGAGCGTATACACCAACTCGTCCAGCTCCCGCTCCAACGCGCTCACGTCCGCTCTGGCGTCGCGCTGCTTCGCCGACAAAATCCGCTCCACCAATCGCTCCACCGGCCTTTGTTGATCGGTCGGCACGGCGGGAATGGGAATTTGAAATAGGTTTTCCCGAAACGCCTGCAAATATCCGTTCTGCAAATCAGTGCAAATCTGTGACAGAAACCACCACGAAACTGATGAGTTCAAAAGGGCAACAACAAACTCGTTTGAGCCAGCAATCATGTAGAGCGCGTCATTGTGATAAAATTTTTCCTTATCGAAAGCGAAAGTGGTTTTGTTCATGAAACGACCAAGGATAATTTTTGGCTCGTCAAATTCCGGCCGGTATTCAGCCGCGCACCGCTGTAAGGCATACCACTCATAACGGATACCTGTTTCAACAGTATTCCGTGCTGAAAGTTCTTTTTTGAATTTTGAAAGATGGTTGTAAATGGCCGGATAGCACTTCTGAAACTCGATTTCCGCCTTGCGCGATGCCCCAGTAATTGAGGAGTCGTTGTGTAATGGGAAATGCCAAGGAATATAGAGCAACCATAAATCTTGCGAATCAATCTGCCAACGCTTCACATCACGCCCGCGCAAAAACGGTTTTAGAAACTCTGTCGAAGATTTGTTTTCTCGGATGAATCTATCGCGCGTAGCGCGATCAACGACAAATGCTTCATTA
>Ga0209515_10003343_pt1 | contig 23152 bp, 22 predicted proteins | sample Subgroupgradi54m_FD_187454 | JGI IMG/M metagenome (GOLD analysis project Ga0209515, IMG submission 187454) | Subsurface groundwater microbial communities from S. Glens Falls, New York, USA - GMW60B uncontaminated upgradient, 5.4 m (SPAdes)... ... | reverse complement strand
GTGGGGGTCTCCACCGCGCTGTTCGGCATCTTCTATGTCTCCTGGTGTTTCAGTTTCCTGATCAAGCTGCGTTTCCTGAGCGGGCCGTCCATTCCCAGCGGCTCCTGGCTGGTGGCGCTGCTCTTGTTGATCACCAAGGGGGGCGACGTGGGGGCCTACTGCGTCGGTTCGGTCGTCGGGCGGCACCCCTTGGTGCCGCGGATCAGCCCCCACAAAACGTGGGAGGGAGTGATGGGAGGCCTGCTGTTCAGCGTCGGCGGGGCCTGGGCGCTGCGGCCGGTCTTCTCTCAGGTTCCGGTTCAGCACCTGCTGATTTTGGGGCTGATGCTGGGGATCCTCGGACAGCTGGGAGATCTGTCGGAATCGCTGATCAAGCGGGACTGCCAGGTGAAGGATTCGGGCACTCTGTTGCCCGGCATGGGCGGGGTGCTGGATGTGCTGGACAGCCTGCTGTTCACCTCGCCCATCTGCTACTTCTACGTGCGCAAGTTTCTTGTGGGGGCGTGAGATCATGAAACGGGTTGCGGTGCTCGGCTCCACCGGCTCGATCGGCGTCAACACGCTGAAGGTCGTGCAGGAGCATGCGCGAGAATTCGAGGTGGTCGGGCTCGCCGCCGGCCGGAAGGTAGATCTGCTGGCCGAGCAGGTCCGCGCCTTCCGGCCGAAGGTGGTCGCGATCCAAGATGCTTCGTTGGCCGGCAGGCTGCAGGGAATGCTCGACGGCGTCCGCCCGCGGATCCTGACCGGCGAGCAGGGGGTGGCGGAATTGGCCGGGATGGAGGGCGTGGATCAGGTGGTCGTCGCGATCCCGGGCGCCGCGGCGTTGCGGCCGACCCTTTCCGCCATCGAGCGAGGGCGGCTGATCGGTCTCGCGAACAAGGAGACGCTGGTGATGGCGGGGGAGCTCGTCATGCGCAAAGCGCGCGAGCGGGGCGCCGCGATCCTGCCGATCGACAGCGAGCACTCGGCCATCTTCCAGTGTCTCAAGGGGCACTCCGCCGGCGAGATCCGGAAGATCCACTTGACCACCTCCGGCGGTCCCTTGAGGACCGTTCCGCTCTCGGAGTTCGGCCGCTTGACCAAAGCGCAGATCATGAACCACCCTCGCTGGAAGATGGGCCCCAAGATCACGGTGGATTCGGCCACGATGATGAACAAGGCGCTGGAGGTGATCGAGGCCCGCTCCCTGTTCGGTGTGTCGGTGGATCAGGTGGAGGTGGTCGTGCATCCCGAGGCGATCGTCCACTCGATGGTGGAGTTCATCGACGGCTCGTGGCTCGCGCAGTTGGCGGTGACCGACATGCGGATCCCGATCCAGTACGCCCTTTCGTATCCCGGCCGGATGACCTCCGGGCTGCCCGCGCTGGACCTCGTGGCCTTGAAGCAGCTCACTTTCGAGGCACCCGACCGGAAGAAGTTCCCCTGCTTGGAATTTGGCACCACGGCCGCCCGCGTGGGCGGCACGCTGCCCGCCGTTTTGAACGCCGCAAACGAGGCCTGCGTGGCCGCCTTCTTGAGCGACGAGCTGCCGTTCACCGAGATCCCGGCGGCGATCGAGCGGATCCTCCGCCGGCACCGGCCGGTGCAGAACCCGACACTCGACCAGATCCTGCAGGCCGACGCGTGGGCGCATGAGCAGCTGAAGGAGGCGGTGGGATGACCTCCTGGTTCGCGTTCCTCGTTACCCTGAGCCTCATCATCTTGGTTCACGAGTGGGGCCATTTCATCGTGGCCCGGCTCATCGGGGTCAAGGTGGAGCGCTTTTCGTTCGGGTTCGGGCCGCTGCTGTTGCGCTGGACGCGCGGCGGAACGGAATACGTCTTGAGCCTGCTGCCCTTCGGCGGCTACGTCAAACTGGCGGGAGAGGTGGAGGAAGGGCGCTCCGCCCCAGCCAAACCCTGGGAGTATCGCGGCCGCTCGATCGCGGAGAGGGGCTCCATCGTGCTGGCGGGACCCCTGATCAATTACGCGGTGGGTTTCCTCCTCTTCTTCATTGTCTTCGTCGTGGGGGCGCCGGTTTTCACCACGAAGATCGGTCACGTGCTCAAAGATTATCCGGGCGCCCAGGCCGGCCTGCGGGAAGGGGACCGGATCTTAGCGGTCAACGGGAAACCGGTGGACGCCTGGGAGGAGATGACCCGCTCCATCCAGGCGCAGATCGACTCGGTCACGCTGACCGTCGAGAGGGAGGGCAAGCGTTTCCCCCAGGTGATCCACCCGAAGGTGCTGGAGAGGACCAACCTGTTCGGCGCCACGACGCGCCTCGGGATGGTGGGGATCACGCCGTCGGACGAGGTTCGGACCCAGCGCTACTCTCCGGCCCAGGCGTTTATCCGGGCCGGCACGCAGATCTGGTTCCTGACCCGTGTCACGCTGATCTCCTTGTGGGGGATCATCACCGGCGGCATTTCCTTGAAAGAATCCTTCACCGGGCCGATCGGCATTTTCTACATCACCTCCTCCGTCGCGCAGCAGGGGATCGTCCCGCTGCTGCAGCTGATCGCGGTGCTCAGCACCAGCATCGGGCTGTTCAACTTCCTTCCGATCCCGGTCCTGGACGGCGGGCATCTGGCGTTCCTGGCGGTGGAGAAACTCCGCGGACGCGCGGTCAGCCTGCGGACGCAGGAGGCGATGACCCGCGTCGGCCTGGGGCTTCTTCTCTTCCTGCTGGCGGTGGTCACCTACAATGATCTGCTTCGCTTCAACATCGGCGGCCGGCTGATGGGTTTGTTCCAATGATCCGGCGCAAGAGCCGGCCGGTGAAGGTGGGCTCCCTGCAGATCGGCGGGGACGCGCCGCTGCGCGTGCAGTCCATGACCACCACCACCACGCAGGAAGTGGCGGCGACCGCGGCCCAGGCGAAAGTGTTGGCGGATGCCGGCTGCGACCTGGTCCGGATCACCGCGCAGACCACCACCGAGGCGAAGGCTTTGGCCGAGATCAAGACGGAGCTCGCGCGGCAAGGGGTCCATGTCCCGCTGGTGGCGGACATCCACTTCAACCCGAAGGCGGCACTCGAGGCGGCGGAGCATGTGGAGAAGGTCCGGATCAACCCGGGCAACTTCTCCGACTCCAAGCAGTTCGCCCAGCGGGAGTACAGCGACTCCCAGTATCAGGAGGAGCTCACCCGCATCGCCAAGAACTTCACGCCCCTCGTCGAGAAATGCAAGGCGCTCGGCCGGGCGATCCGGATCGGCACCAACCACGGCTCCCTCTCCGACCGGATCATGAACCAGTACGGCGACACGCCGGCCGGCATGGTGGAGTCGGCCCTGGAGTACATGCGCATCGCGGAGTCGCTCGGCTTCCGGGAGATCATCTTCTCGATGAAGGCCTCCAACCCGGTCGTGATGCTCCAAGTCAACCGCCTGCTGACGGAAGCCCTCGACAAGCATGGCACCGCCTATCCGCTGCATCTTGGAGTGACCGAGGCGGGTGAGGGACAGGACGCCCGGATCAAGTCGGCGCTGGGAATCGGCGTGCTGCTGGCCGAGGGGATCGGAGACACGATCCGAGTTTCTCTCACCGAGAGTCCGGTGCAGGAGGTGCCGGTGGCGTTGGCACTCGCGCGCTGGGCCGAGGTCCGATGGGCTTCCGGAAAAGCGGTGGCTCCGCCGGTCCGCCCGTTTCAATGGGAGCGGCATCCCACACAGCCGGCCCTCTATGAGATGCAGGCGATCGGCGGGCAAGAGCAGGTAAAGGTGGGTCTCTATCAGGGAGATTACCCTCATCCGCGACAGGGGGGCGGCCGCGACACTCCCTGTGAGTTCGTGTTGGAGGAGAACGACTCGACGCACGCGAAGTTCCACATCCTCCAGGTCGAGGAGCTGCTGGACGAGGGACGCAAACTTGCCCGCCGGTTAGAGAAAGAAGGAGACCGCCGGCCGGTCATTCTGGTCTGGGACGCTCGGCGGTTCTCCGCCGAAGGCGGATCCGCCTCTGGCGGACAACTTCCTCTGAATTTCCTGATCGAAGCGGCGGTGCAGGTGGGTGGCCTGCTGGTGGACGGGATCGGCGACGCGGTGGTGATCCGCTCCCGCTTTCCGGCGCAGCGCATTCTCACCCTCACTTACGATCTCTTGCAGGCGGCCCGCCTGCGGTCGGTCAAGACCGAGTACATCGCCTGTCCCGGCTGCGGGAGGACCCTTTTCGATCTGGAGCCAGTCACCCAGCAGATCAAATCCAAGACCGGCCACTTGAAAGGGGTCAAGATCGCCATCATGGGCTGCATCGTCAACGGGCCCGGTGAGATGGCCGACGCCGACTTCGGCTACGTCGGCGGGTCGCCCGGCACGGTCAACCTCTACGTCGGCAAGGAGATGGTGGAGCGGGGCGTCCCCTCCGCTCAGGCCGACGAGCGTCTGGTCGCGCTCATCAAGGAGCACGGTAAATGGATGGACCCCTCCTGAAGTGCGCTGGTCGTTAGCGTATATTCCCACGCTGCGCGAAACACCGGCTGAAGCGGAGACCATCAGCCATCGCCTGATGCTCCGGGCCGGGCTGGTCCGGAAACTTTCCGCCGGGACTTATTCCTACCTGCCGCTCGGGATGCGGGTCCTGCTCAAGGTGATCAAGATTGTCCGCGAGGAGATGACCCGTGCCGGAGCACTCGAGGTTCTCCTACCGGCGCTGCAGCCTTCCGATCTCTGGAAGAAGTCCGGCCGGTACACGCAGATGGGGCCGGAGATGGTCCGCTTCAAGGACCGGCACGGCAAGGAGATGGTGCTCGGCCCTACGCACGAGGAGGTGATCACCCACCTCGTCGCGGGAGAGCTGCGCTCCTACCGGGACCTCCCGAAGACCCTGTTCCAGATCCAGACCAAATTCCGGGACGAGGCTCGGCCCCGCTTCGGCGTGATCCGCTCCTGCGAGTTTCTCATGAAGGATGCCTACAGCTTCGACCGGAACGAGGCGGGGCTGGCGGTCAACTACGAGCGGATGTACGACGCTTACACGCGGATCTTTTCCCGCTGCGGTTTGGAAACGATCCCGGTGGAAGCCGACACCGGCGTGATGGGCGGAGACGACTCGCACGAGTTCATGGTGCTGGCCAAGAACGGGGAAGACACGGTGGTCCGCTGCTCCGACTGTTCTTACGCCGCCTCAAAGGATCGCGCCGCCAAGGAGGGGGTGGGGGAGTCCTGCCCCAAATGCGGCAAATCGCTTCAGCGGCTGCCGGCCATCGAGGTGGGGCACATCTTCAAGCTGGGCACCAAGTACTCCGAGGCACTCGGCGCCACCTTCCTGGATGAGGACGGCAAGCAGCGGCCGTTTATCATGGGCTGCTACGGGATCGGGGTCTCCAGGATCGTGCCGGCCGTCATCGAGACCCACCAGGACGATTCCGGGATCCTCTGGCCCCTCAGCGTTGCTCCTTACGCGGCGGTCGTGGTGCCGATCAATCCGGATAATCCCGCTGTCCAAGAGGCGGCGGAACGGCTGCACCACGAAGCGCTCGAGGCCGGCCTGGAGGTGCTGTTGGACGACCGGTCCGTCTCTGGCGGCGTGAAGATGAAAGACGCGGACCTCGTCGGTTTTCCAGTCCGCATCCTACTGAGCGAGAAGACCTTACAGCAAGAATCCGCAGAGGTAAAGCTCCGCACCGAGGCCCAACCGAACCTGTTGAAAACCACAGAAGTGGTCTCCTACCTGAAAAAGCTCCTTGACAGCAAACGTCAACCCGCCGGATAATAGAAGTTGGGTTGTTGAGTGGGAACGGTCTCCGTCTCCCACTTTTTTGTTCTCAGGGGTTTTTAACGATGATGGATCAGACGGCCATTCTTAACCGGGTGCGGGAACTACTCCAGCCGCTTTTGAGCAGCCGGGGCGTGGAACTGGTGGAATTGAACGCTCATCCGACCGGCGGCCGGTTGATCCTTCGCTGTCTCGTGGACACGGCGCAGGGCGTCACGCTGGATGAGCTGAGCGGCCTGAACCGCTCAATCGGAGCGGTCCTGGAGGAGCACGACGTGATTCCCGACCGGTATCTGCTGGAGGTCAGCTCCCCCGGGCTGGACCGCCCGTTGAAAACAGGAACCGATTTTGAGCGGGTGATCGGCCGGCGGGTTCGCGTGATGACCTCGGTGCCGCTCGCCGCCCAGCGGGAGCACCGCGGCGAGGTCTTGAGTGCGGGCGAGGAGTCGGTGGTGCTGAGGCTGGATTCGGGAGACAAGCTGCAGATTCCCCTTTCACAGATTACCCGAGCAGTGCAGGAGATTGGACTGAAATGAACGTGGAGTTTTTGGCGGTGCTGGACCATCTGACCCGGGAGAAGGGGATCGACCGGGAGATCATCATCGAGGCCGTGGAGGCCGCACTGGTTTCGGCGGCCCGCAAGACGATCGGCTCCCCCACGGCCGACGTCACGGTGAAGATCGACCGGAACACCGGCGAGATCAAGATCTTCTCCGACGGAAAAGAGACTTCCAATACCGGTTTCGGCCGGATTGCGGCCCAGACGGCCAAGCAGGTGATCTTCCACAAGATCCGCGAGGCGGAGCGCAGTGTCATCTTCACGGAGTTTTCCCCCCGGGCCGGGACGTTGATTACCGGGACGATGCACCGCTTCGACCGCGGGGCGGTCATCGTGGACCTCGGCAAGACTGAGGCGCTGTTGCCGAAGAGGGAGCAGTCCACGAAGGAGAGCTTCCGCCCCGGCGACCGGATCCGCGCCTACTGCATCGAGGTCAACAAGACGGCCAAGGGCCCGCAGATCATCCTCTCCCGCTCGAATCCCAATCTGGTGGTGGAGTTGTTCAAGCTAGAGGTCCCGGAGATCGGGCAGGGGATCGTGGAGATCAAGTCTATCTCGCGCGAGGCCGGCGACCGGTCCAAGATCGCCGTGACCTCCAAGAACGACAAGGTGGACTGCGTGGGCGCTTGCGTCGGGATGCGCGGCACGCGCGTCAAAGACATCGTCCGGGAGCTGCACGGCGAGAAGATCGACATTATCCGCTGGAGCCCGAAGCTGGAGGAGTACGTCTCGGCGGCCCTTTCCCCCGCGAAGACGGGGGAGATCCACGTCTCCCCCGACAAGAGGCGGGTCGAGGTGCTGGTGGACGACGACCAGCTCTCCCTCGCCATCGGTAAGAAAGGGCAGAACGTCCGGCTGGCCTCCAAGCTGACCGGCGTAGAGATCGACATCCGGACCCGGGCGCTGGCCGCGGAGTTGGCGAAGCTCTCGATCGCCGATCTGCCCGGCGTGGGTCCGAAGATCAAGGAGGCCCTGGAGGAAAAGGGGTACAAGTCTGTGGATGTGGTGGCTCGCCTGGCGGTGGAGGATCTGACCCAGATTAAAGGAGTCGGAGAAAAGACCGCCCAGAAACTGATTGAGGCGGCCAGGGAGATTGTGGCGAAACTTCAGCCGGAGATTCCGGAAACAACAGAGGAGAAGCCGGAGACCCCGGCCGCTCCTCTGTCGGAGGGGCCCGATGCCCAGCCCGCGCAAGAGCAGCCCTAAGCCGGCGACGAAAGCCAAAACGAAGACCAAGACGAAAACGGTTTCCGTCAAGACAGCCAAGGCACCTGCGGCCAAGAAAAAACCGGCCGCCAAAACGGCCGTTGCCGCTCCGAAGAGCTCCCCGGTCGCCGTAAAGCCGGCTCCGATCGTTGCGAAATCGCCGGCGCCTCCGCCGGTGACCCGCGTGCTGGCACCCCTTCCTCCGCAGACCCGTCCGACCCTGGCTCCTGCGCAGAAGCGCGTGGCGGCGTTTCCTCTAACGCCGGCCGCTGCGCCGGTTGCCAAGCAGCCTGCGGCGCCGTCGCCGGTGGCACCGCCGAAACCGCAACCGCCGGTTTCAAAACCGGTTCAGCCGTTTCCTGCCCCCCTCAAACCGGCTGCTCCGGTTCCCGCTCCGGTGGCCGCTGCGCCCCAGGCGCCCGCCGCTCCACCGGTCTTGAAACCCTTGTCTCTGAAAGTGCCGCTCACCGTTAAGGAACTGGCGGACAAGCTCGCGGTTTCCCCAAGCGAATTGATCAAACATCTTTTGGGCATGAAGGTCATGATGACCATCAATCAGCTTCTGACGGGAGAGCCGGTAGAGAAGCTGCTGAGAATCTACGGCTACCAGTACGACCGGATGCCGACCCTGGAGGAAAAGATCGAGGCGGAGCATGAGGAAGAGGATCCCGCCAAGATGGTCCACCGCCCGCCCGTCGTTACCTTCATGGGGCATGTGGACCACGGGAAGACCTCCCTGCTGGACGCGATCCGCGAGACCCGGGTGGTGGAGGGTGAGGCCGGCGGCATCACGCAGCACATCGGCGCCTACCGCGTGATGTTGCCCAAGGGGACAATCACCTTTCTCGACACGCCGGGGCATGAGGCCTTCACCGCGATGCGGGCGCGCGGCGCCAATGTCACCGACATCGTGGTGCTGGTGGTGGCGGCCGACGACGGCATGATGCCGCAGACCGAAGAGGCAGTGGACCACGCCAAAGCGGCGGAGGCAACCCTCGTCGTGGCGCTCAACAAGATGGACAAACCGTCGGCCAACCCGGAGAAGGTCAAGAAGCAGCTGATGGAGCACGGGCTCCTGCCGGAAGAGTGGGGAGGCAAGACGATCGTCGTCCCGGTCTCGGCCAAAACCGGAGACGGAATCGATCAGCTGCTGGAATCCATCCTCTTGGAGGCGGAGGTCCTGGAGCTCAAGGCGGATCCCGGCCGGCCTGCGCGCGGCGTGGTGCTGGAGGGAGAGATCACCAAGGGCGGCGGTCCGGTGGCGCACGTGCTGGTTCAGAACGGCACGCTGCGGGTCGGCGACGCCGTCGTAAGCGGGATGGCCTGGGGCAAGGTCCGGGCGCTGCTGGATGCCCGCGGGCACCGCCTGGATGAGGCAGGGCCTTCCACCCCGGTGGAGCTCCTGGGTTTAAGCGGGGTCCCGAAAGCGGGCGACACCTTCCTGATTGTGCCGGACGAAAAACAAGCGAGAGAGATCGCTTCCTCCCGACAGGAGCAGATGAGAGAGGCGAAGGAGCCGGTTCGCCGGGTAGTCACGCTGGAAGAGTTCCACAAGCAGATGGAGGCCGGCAAGCTCAAGAGCTTGAACCTCATCTTGAAGGCGGACGTCCAGGGATCGGTCGAGGCGATCCGGGAATCCTTGGACAAAATTCCCAGCGACCAGGCGAGCCTCAAGTTCCTGCACGTCGGCGTGGGGGCCGTGAACGAATCGGACATCCTGCTAGCGGAGGCCTCCGCCGCTGTGGTGATTGGCTTCAACGTGCAGCTGACCCCGGAGGCGGAGGTATTGGCCAAGGAGGAGAAGGTGGACGTCCGGCTCTACCGGATCATCTACGAGGCGGTGAACGACGTCCGGGCCGCACTGGAGGGTCTGCTGGAGCCGAAGCTGGTTGAGCAGGTGCTGGGCAAGGCGAAGGTCCTTCAGGTTTTCAAAGTCTCCAAGGTCGGCACGGTCGCCGGATGCCAGGTGGTCAAGGGCAAGATCCAGCGGGGCGTGATGGCCCGTGTCTACCGCGGCCAGGAGAAGCTCCACCAGGGAAAACTCGACACCCTCAAGCGGTTCAAGGATGACGTCCGTGAGGTCACGGAAGGGGTCCAGTGCGGCCTCTCGGTGACCGGCTTCAACGATTTCCAGCCGGACGATATTGTCGAGGCCATTGAAGTCCAGCAGGTCGCTCAAAAACTTTAAACCAGTTCCACATCTCATGCGCCAACGAGTTCTCTCCGGCATGCGGCCTACAGGGCCCCTGCACCTGGGGCACCTGGTGGGCGCGCTCAAAAATTGGGTGGATCTGCAGGAGCGGTACGACTGCTTCTTCATGGTAGCCGATTGGCACGCCCTGATGAGCGAATACGAGAAGCCGCAGGAGATCCGGGAGAACACGCGGCAGATGGTCATGGATTGGGTTGCCGCCGGCATCGACCCCAAGCGCTCGGTGATCTTCCGCCAGTCGGACGTCCCCCAGCACCTGGAGCTCTACATGGTCCTCTCGATCCTTGCCCCGCTGGGCTGGGTGGAGCGGGTACCGACCTACAAGGAACAGCTCCGCGAGGTGAAGGGGCGCGACCTGGCCACCTACGGATTCCTCGGATACCCGGTCCTGCAGGCGGCCGACATTTTGCTCTACAAGGCCGACGCCGTCCCGGTGGGGGAGGACCAGATCCCGCACCTGGAGCTCACGCGGGAGATCGTCCGGCGGTTCAAGTTCCTCTACAAGAAAGATGTCTTTCCGGAGCCCAAGCCGCTCCTCACCAAGGAGGCGCGGCTGCTGGGCGTGGACGGCCGGAAGATGTCGAAGTCGTACGACAACTTCATTGCGCTGGCCGAGGAGCCGGAAGCCATCCGAAAGAAAGCGCAGAAGATGTTCACCGATCCCAAACGGATCAAGATGACCGACCCCGGCCACCCGGAGGAGTGCAACGTTTGCCACTACTGGAAGGTCTTCGCCCCCGAGGAGGCGGCGAAGGTCTGGGAGGAGTGCCGGACTTCCCGGCGCGGGTGCACCCAAAACAAGCAGGAGTTGGCCGAGAAACTCATTCAGGTCACTCAGGGATTCCGCGGTGTTCGCCGAGAGGTCCTGCAGACGGGGAGGGTGGGCGCCTCGCTGCCGCTCGAGCAGACGGGCGATATCACGTACTTGGACATGGACGCCGTTGACGTCCTCTTGGCCGAGGGGGCGCGCCGAGCCGGGGAGGTGGCGGACGGCACGATGCGCGAGGTCAAGCGGGCGGTGGGGTTGGCATGAGTTACAAGGTCAAGCTGGAGCTTTTCGAGGGGCCGCTCGACCTGTTGCTGTTCCTGGTCAAGCAGAACCACCTGGAGATCGAGGCGATCCCGATCGCCAAGATCACCGATCAGTACCTGCAGACCATGGAGCTGATGCAGGCGCTGGACCTGGAAGTGGCGGGCGAGTTCCTGGTGGTGGCGGCAACGCTGATGCAGATCAAGTCCCGCATGCTGCTGCCTCCGGAAGCGCTCCCGCCCGAGGATCCGGAACAGCCGGACCCGGCCCAGGAGCTGATCGAACGGCTCAAGGAGTACCAGAGGTTCAAGCAGGCCGCGGAGGTCTTGAGCGGCATGGAGAAACAACGGCTGGTGCAGTTCAGCCGTCCGGTTTCGCGCGAGGGAGTGCCGGTCGAAACCGAAGAGTTCGTCGAGGCCAGCCTCTTCGACCTGCTGAACGCCTTCTCGCAGTTCATGTCGGGCGAAATCTCCCGCGAGATGTTCCACGAGGTGATCCAAGAAGAGTTCACCGTGGAACAGAAGGTGGCGCAGCTGCGGGAGCTGATCCGGCAGGAGAAAAAGCTCAGCTTCACCGAATTGCTGCGCAAAGCCCACAGCAAGCCGGAAATGATCGTTACCTTTCTGGGATTGCTGGAGATGATCCGGCTGAAAGAGATCTTGATCGCGCAGGACCAGCTCTTCGGAGAGATCATGATCCTCTCCCGAAACGAGCCGGCGCAGATAAACGAACCGAGGAGCGAATGACCGACGCGGAGATTAAAAGAATCCTGGAGGCTTTCCTGCTGGTCACCGAGAAATCTTTGATGGTGGACCAGATCCGGGAGGCGCTGGGGCCCGACGCGCAGCCGGCCGACATCCGGCGGCTTTTGCTGGAGCTGGCCCAGGAATATGCGCAAGGGGAGCGCGGCCTGCGGATCGTGGAGGTGGCGGAGGGCTTCCAGATGGTGACCGATCCGGCGCTGGCCTCGCACGTGGCGAAGCTCACCCGCCGGGTGCGGACGATCCGGCTGACCAAGCCGTCGCTGGAGACCTTGGCGATCATCGCCTACCGCCAGCCGCTCACTCGGATCGAGATCGAGCAGGTGCGCGGCGTGGACGCCGGCGGCGTGCTGGATACGCTGCTGCGGTTGGCCCTCATCCGGATCACCGGCCGCAAAGAAGCGCCCGGCCGGCCGCTGGTGTACGGGACCACGCGGGAGTTCCTGGACCATTTCGGGCTGAGGAACCTGGAAGATCTTCCCTCCAGGGAAGAGCTGCAGGGCGTCCCGGCGGAGCTTAAAGAAGTCGCGGGGATCGCGGCGACGGAGTCCGGCGCGGAGATCGCGCAGTGCGCAGAGGCGCCTGGCGACGCTTCCTCTAGCGTCGGCCTGACCGCCGAGACGGAGGAAGAGAATCATGACGCTGGACCAACTGCGCAAACAGATTGACCGGATCGACCTGCAGCTGCTGCGCCTGCTGAACCGCCGCGCGGCATCGGCGCTTCAGATCGGCCGGATCAAGAAGAAGCACGGCCTTCCGGTCTACGACGGCCGTCGGGAGCAGGAGGTTTTGCTCCGGCTGACTCGCCGGAACGCCGGGCCGCTGCCGGCCGCTTCGGTGAAGGCGATCTTCAAGGAGATCCTGCGCCGAAACCGGGGCCTGCAGGGGCGCTGATTGTGATGCCGACTATTGCCTACCTCGGCCCGAAGAACACTAACACTCACTTGGCAGCTAAGAGACAATTTGGTTTTCAAGCTGAATACCTTCCGGCTGCGAGCGTCGAGAAGGTGTTCGAGTTGGTCGAGCGGAAAAAAGTAGATTTCGGCGTTGTGGCAATCGAGAATTCCTTAGAAGGGGGGATAACCCATACGCTCGACCGTTTTATTGATTTCGAGGAATCCCCAGTAAAAATCTATGGAGAAATAGACGAATCAATCCATCACTACCTAATCTATCGGCCGAGTACCCCATTAGAAAGAATTCGGCTTGTGTATTCACATTATTCCGCTTTAGCTCAGTGTAAAGCATGGCTTTCAACTCAGCTACCTTATGCGAGCGTGCGGGAGTCATCTTCAACGGCTAAGGCCATTGATGATTTATTCGACAAAAAAACATCCGCATTTCCTTTGAGTGAAAGAGCTGCAATTGGACGGATAGAACTCGCAGAAGAGCGTCGACTCAAAGCTATCCCCATACCCATTGAGCAGGAAAATCGAACACGCTTCCTGATTCTTTCGCTGAAAAAGAATGAAAAACGTGGCAAGCGCAATAAAACATCGTTAATGGTTTTTTTGAGTGATCGGCCTGGTGCTTTGTACGACGCATTAAGACCGTTCAAGACCAACGGCATTAATTTGATGAAGATCGAATCGCGACCTTCCAAGAGAAAGGCCTGGGAATATGTTTTCTTCATTGATTTCGAAGGTCACGAATCTGAACCTCGGGTCAAGAAAACTCTTCAAGCCCTGCAACGTTCTGCCGCTGTTCTTCGAGTGTTGGGCTCTTACTCTGTCAGAGATGTCCATGGCCGTGGGTGACGCCGGAGGGAGGACCCGCCGCCGCGCCCGCAGGCCGAAGGCCGAGGACGGACGGCGGGAGCACCCGCAGGCGGCGGGACCCGCAGCTAGGAGAGTGCGATGATGCTCACAAAACTGGCGAGAAAAATCCTAAACAGCATCACCCCCTACACCCCCGGCAAGCCGATCGAGGAGGTGCAGCGGGAGTTGGGCTTGCCGACCGCGGTGAAGCTGGCCTCCAACGAGAATCCCTTGGGGCCGAGCCGGAAGGCGCTTGAAGCGATCCGCCAGGCGCTTCCGTTGCTGCACCGCTACCCGGAAAGCTCTTGTTTCTACTTGGTGCAGAAGCTTGCGCGCCACTTGGGGCTGTCCCCCGAGCAGCTGATCGTGGGCAACGGCTCGGACGAGATCATCACATTGGCCGCGCGGGCGTTCTTGGAGCCGGGCGACGAAGTGGTGATCGCGCATCCCACATTCCTGATTTATAAGATCGCCGCCCAGCTTGCGGAGGCGAAAGTACGGACGGTGCCGCTGAAGGGTTTCCGGTATGACCTGGCCGCGATGCGCAAGGCGGTGACGCCCCGGACCAAGCTGGTTTTCATCGCCAACCCGGATAACCCGACCGGCAGCTACGTCACGCGGGCGGAGGTGGAGGTCTTCCTGGAAGGCCTGGACCAGAACGTGATCGTTTTCTTCGACGAGGCGTACGCGGAGCTGGTGGATGTCCCGGATTACCCGGACACCCGCCCGCTGTTAGCCAAAAGGCCGGTGATCATCGCCCGCACCTTTTCCAAGGCGTACGGCCTGGCCGGCCTGCGGGTCGGCTACGGCATGGCTCCGCGGGAGCTGATCGAGGCGATGCACCGGGTCCGGGAGCCGTTCAACGTGAACAGCCTGGCGCAGGTGGCGGCGGCCGCCGCGCTGGACGACACCGAGCACCTGGAGGCGACCCGACGGCTGCTGCGGGAGGAGAAGCGAAAACTGAACGTAGCGCTCAAAGAGATGGGCTTCTCCTGCGTTCCGAGTGCCACCAACTTCATCCTGTTTCACGCGGGTCCTGAAGCCGCGGCGCTCGCTCAGGGGCTCCTGAAGAAAGGGATCATCGTGCGGCACATGCAGGCGTGGGACTTGCCGGAATGCATCCGGGTGACCATCGGTCTGGCCGGCGAGAACGAAGCTTTCATTCAAACCTTAAAACATCTACGGAGGGAAAAGTCATGATCATCGTCCTCAAACCCGAGGCAACGGAGTCGCAGGTCAAGCACATCGTGTCCAGGGTCAAGGCCCTGGGTCTCAAACCCATGATTTCCCGAGGGCTAGAGCGGACGATCATCGGGGTGATCGGCGAGGAGGACCTGCTCCGCGTCCAGCCGATGGAAGTCTTCCCCGGGGTGGAGAAGGTGATGCCGATCCTCTCTCCCTACAAATTGGTCTCCCGGGAATTCAAGCCTGCCGACACGATCGTGGATGTCAGCGGCGTCAAGATCGGCGGCAACCGGGTCGTCGTGATGGCCGGTCCCTGCGCGGTGGAGAATTTCGATCTGCTCTTCTCCATCGCCCGCGCCGTGAAAAAGGGGGGTGCCGTGATCCTGCGCGGCGGTGCCTTCAAGCCGAGAACCTCTCCCTACAGCTTCCAGGGGTTGGGCGAAGAGGGATTGAAATACCTCGTGGAGGTAAAGAAGCGGACCGGCCTGCCGATCGCGACAGAGCTGATGGACGTCCGGGACCTCGACATCGTGGAACGGCACGCCGACCTGATCCAGATCGGGGCCCGCAACATGCAGAACTTTGATCTGCTGAAGGAAGTCGGCCGGGCGAAGAAGCCGGTCCTCCTCAAGAGGGGGATGGCCGCCACCGTCAAGGATTGGCTCCTCTCGGCGGAATACATCCTGCAGAACGGAAACTTCAACGTGATTCTTTGCGAGAGGGGGATCCGCACCTTCGAGACCGAGACCCGCTTCACGCAGGACTTGAGCGCGATCCCGATCATCAAGGGCTTGAGCCATCTGCCGGTGGTGGTGGATCCAAGCCACGCCGCGGGGCGCTGGGGGCTGGTCCCCTCGCTGTCGAAGGCGGCAGTGGCGGGCGGGGCGGACGGCCTGCTGATCGAGGTCCACTCCAAGCCGGAGGAGGCTCTTTGCGATGGTCCGCAGGCGATGCTGCCGGAGAAATTCAGCAAACTGATGGCCGAGCTTCGGCGCGTCGCGAAGGCGGTCGGAAGGGAAATCTAGCTTGCCCCGTTTTCGACAAATCAGCATTGTCGGGCTCGGGCTCATCGGCGGGTCGCTCGGGATGGCCCTGCGCAAGGGGCGGGTCGCTCGGCGGGTGATCGGATTCGCCCGGCATGAGAAGACGATCCGCCGGGCCATCGCCCGGAGCGCGGTGAATGACGGCGATACCGAGCTCTGCCCTGACTGGCTCGGTCAATCAGATCTCGTAGTTCTCGCCGTTCCTCCGGATGAAGTGGTCAGAGTCGCTCTTCAAGTGGCACGCCTCACCCGGCATTCCTTTATCTTGACGGATGCGGCCAGCGTTAAGGGACCGATCGTTCGCTCGCTCGAGAAGATCCTGCCTCCGCGGATTCGGTTCATCGGGTCCCACCCGATGGCGGGGTCGGAGCAATCGGGGATTGAAGCGGCCGAAGCAGGCTTATTTCGCGGCGCGGCCTGCGTGGTCACGCGCACCGCGCGGACTAATACTTCAGCCCTCCGCCAGGTGAGCCGGATGTGGAAGCAGGTCGGCGGCCGAGTCATCGTCACGGATCCGAAGCGTCACGACGAGCTGGTGGCGCAGATCAGCCACGCGCCCCATCTCGCCGCCGTGGCGCTCACCCTTTTGCCGGAGGCGTCCGCGCTGCCGCTGGCAGGCGGCGGATTCATTGATGCCACTCGTATTGCCGCGTCGGACCCTCAGATGTGGGAACAGATCTGCCGGATGAACAGAAAAGAAATCCGCAGAACCTTAAGCCGCTTGATCTCCGGGTTGAACCGCCTGAAGGGAACGATTGGGCGGGGATCGGAGCTACGGGTGAACCTGCGGCAGGCGCGCGCCCGGCGCCGCCGGCTGCAGTGATCATCACCCTCGACGGCCCTTCCGGCACCGGTAAATCCACCGCCGCCCGGAACCTTGCCCGGAAGCTCGGTTTCCTCTATTTAGACACCGGCGCGATGTACCGGGCGGTGGCGCTCAAGGCGCTCCGCGGCAAGGTCGGTCTGGACAATTCCGCTGCTCTGACCCGGCTGGCCAACCGGGCCCGGATCAGCTTCCGGCCGGCTGCTCAAGGAAGGGTTAAGGTGTTCTTAGACCGGGCGGATGTGACACTGGCGATCCGCCGGCCTGAGGTTTCTGAGGCCGCTTCACAGGTGGCGATCATCCCGGGGGTCCGGCGGGCGCTGGTGCGCCAGCAGCGGAGGATCGGCCGGGCGGGACGGATCGTCGCGGAAGGCCGGGACACCGGCACGGTGCTTTTCCCGAAGGCGCCGCTAAAATTCTTCATCACGGCCGGCCTGGCCGAACGGGCCAAGCGCCGCTACGAGGAGCACAAAGCGGCCGGCCACCGGGTCAGCCGGGCTCAAGTGCGGCAGGAGGTGCGCCGGCGGGACCTGAGGGACCGGGGCCGGAAGGTGGCCCCCCTGCGGCCGGCCCCCGGGGCGATCCGGATTGACAACACAAAGTTGCAATCCGGTCAGGTTCTTGATATTCTGTTAGCTTATGTCCAGCGAGCAAAATCCAATGCCAATCGCAACTGATGAACTTTCGAAGCTGTACGACGAAAGCCTGAAAGCGCTGCAGGAAGGCCAGATCGTCAAGGGCCGGATCATCGGCATGACGGCCACCGATATCATGGTGGACGTCGGCTACAAGTCCGAGGGGACGATTGCCCTGGAGGAGTTTGACGACCGCTCCGGCCTCACGGTCGGCGCCGAGGTCGAGGTCCTTCTGGAGGCCGTCGAGAACGACGACGGCATGGTCGTCCTTTCCAAGCGCAAGGCCGAAAGGGTCAAGGGCTGGGAGCGGCTGCTCACCGTCTCCAAGGAAGGAGACTTGGTCTCCGGCAAGGTTGCCCGCAAGGTCAAGGGCGGTCTAATGGTGGATGTGGACGGCGTCGAGGCGTTTCTCCCCGCTTCTCAGGTTTTCCTGCGCGGTTTCGGAAACCTCGATTCCCTCGTCGGCCAGACCATGAACGTCATCATCATCAAGGTCCACAAGGCCCGAAAAAACATCGTGGTCTCCCGCCGCGAGGCGCTGGTTAAGGAGCGGGACATCGTCCGGCAGAAGGTGCTGGAGGAACTGGAAGTCGGGCAGCTGCGCCAGGGGGTGGTCAAGAACATCACCGACTTCGGCGCCTTCATCAACCTGGGCGGCGTGGATGGCCTGTTGCACATCACCGACATGAGCTGGGGCCGCGTGGGGCACCCGAGCGAGGTGGTCTCCGTCGGCCAGAAGCTGGACGTGATGATCCTTGGTTTCGACCGGGAGACGATGAAGATCTCCCTGGGTCTCAAACAACTGACGCCGAACCCCTGGGACCAGGTGGAGAACACCTACAAGGTGGGCAGCCGCCTGCGCGGCAAGGTGGTCTCCGTCATGCCCTACGGCGCTTTCGTTGAGCTGCAGAAGGGGATCGAGGGGTTGGTCCACATCTCGGAGTTCTCCTGGACGAAGCGGCCTTCCCACCCCAACGAGATGGTGAAGGTCGGCGACGAGGTGGACTGCGTGGTCCTCAGCATCGACCGAGAGAACCAGAAGATCGCCCTCGGCTTCAAGCAGGCTGAGCAGAACCCCTGGGAGGGGTTCCTCAAGGATCATCCGGTCGGCACCCGCCTCCCCGGCCGCGTGCAGCACATGACCGAGTACGGCGCCTTCGTGGAGCTCGCCGACGGGATCGAAGGCCTCCTGCACGTGCAGGACATCTCCTGGACCCGGCGGTACAACCATCCCTTTGAGTGCTTAAAGAAGGGGCAGGAACTGGAGGTCATGATCACCTCCGCTGACCCGGAGAACCGCAAGGTGAGCTTGAGCCTCAAGGCTCTGCTGCCGGATCCGTGGCCTTCCATCGCGGAGCGCTATCCTTCCGGGACCTTGGTCGAGGGCAAGGTGACCAAGATCGCTCCCTTTGGTGTCTTCATTGAGATCGAGAAGGACCTGGATGGGCTGGTCCATCTCTCCGAGCTTCCGGTCCGGTTGCCTCCGCACCTCAAGCGCGCCGGCACCGGTTCCAAGGGGTCAGCCAAGGGCGCCGCCGCGGCACCGGCTTCCGCGGAGTCCGGAGAAGCTCAGCCGGAAGCAGTCATCTCTTTCCTAGAATCCCAGTACAAGGTGGGCGACACACTTCAGGCCCGCGTCCTGCGGGTGGACGAAGAGCAGCGCCGTATCGCCCTCTCCCTCAAGCGCGTCTAGTTTGCTTCCCGTTTCCGAGCAGCTTACCCTTATCCAGCGAGGGATCTCTGAGCTGATCTCGGAGGAAGACCTCCGAAAGAAGCTCTCCCGCGGCAAGCCGCTCGTCATCAAAGCCGGATTCGATCCCACAGCGCCGGACCTTCATCTCGGCCACACCGTTCTGTTCCGCAAACTTGCCCAGTTCCAGCAGCTCGGCCATAAGGTCATCTTCATGATCGGCGACTACACCGCGATGATCGGCGATCCCTCCGGCCGGACCGAGTTGCGCCCGGTCTTGACGCCGAGCCAAGTTTTGGCCAACGCCCAAACCTACAAGGACCAGATCGCAAAGATCCTGGATGTGAAGAAGATCGAGATTCGGTTCAACAGCGAATGGCTGGGCCCTCTGCGCCTGGCCGATTTCCTGGCGATCGCCAACAAGCTGACCATTCCCCGGCTGCTCGAGAGGGACGATTTCACCCAGCGGCTCAAGAGCGGGGTTTCCTTCACCGTCACGGAGGCCATGTACCCTTTACTTCAGGCGTACGATTCCGTGGCGCTTAAATCCGATGTCGAACTGGGCGGAAGCGATCAGAAATTCAACCTCTTGATGGGACGGGCGCTTCAGGAGCGGTTCGGCCAGGAACCGCAAGTGGTGCTGACTCTGCCGCTGCTGGAGGGGACGGACGGAACGCAGAAGATGTCTAAATCACTCGGCAACTCCATAGGAGTCACCGAGGCTCCGGACCAGATCTACGGCAAGCTCATGTCCATCCCGGACGCCTTGATGCTGCGCTACTACGAGCTCTTGACCGAGGAGGATCTGAAGGCAATCAAGGCCATGCATCCGATGGAAGCCAAGCAGAAGCTGGCTGCCCTGCTGGTCCGCCAGTTCCACGGAGCAGAGGCCGCGCAAGCCGCGCAGGAACAGTTCAACCAGGTCTTCCGGAAGAGGGAAACCCCGGAGGAGATTCGGGAGTTCAAGGTTCCGGCGGCCCTTATTAAGGAAGGAAAGGTCTCTCCCATCGATTTACTTGCCGAATCCAAGCTGGCCCCCTCCCGCGCCGAGGCGAAGCGGTTGATCCAGCAGGGGGCGGTGGATTTGGACGGCGCCCGCCTGACCGACCCGCAGGCTCCCGTCTCCCCGAAATCCGGCGCCATCCTCAAGGTTGGCAAACGTCAATTCCTAAAGATCATTTTGTAACGCGGGAATTCGTTTAGTGGGTTTCGGGCGGCGGTGAAACTTCAGCAGGATGCGCTTCTTCGGGATGACCTTCAGAAGCGTGGGTATCGGCGCCGTGCGCGTCCGTTTCCTTGCCGGTCCGCTGGTCCAGGTAGAGGCTGGATTTCCCCGTGGTCTTGGACAGCATCTTCGCTTTCTTCTTGACCTCCGCGCAGATGTTGGTGACTTCCGCGTAGGAAGTCAGCTCCCGGACCACGTTGCCGACGCCGGCCAGCGAGATTGTCATGATCGGGAACTGTTTGATGTTCCCCTCGCGGTCTTTCGACATGATGAATCCCTGCGCCTGGTCCTCGGCCGAGTAGAACTGCTTCACCCGCTTGTCGAACTCGGTGCAGACGTGCTCGGTGACGGCTTGCGATTTTTCCGGGGTGGTCAGGATGATGAAGTCGTCGCCACCCTCGTGGCCCAGGAAGTCTCCGGGTGCCCCTTTGCGCATCGCCTCCCTCATGATCTGGGCGGTCAGCTTGATCGCCTGGTCCCCCGCGCCGATGCCGTACTTGTCGTTGAAGGCCTTGAAGTTGTCCAGGTCGGAGTAGACGGCGATAAATCTTTTCTTTTCCTTGATCCTCTTCTCGATTGCTTCGTGGATCATGTTGTTGCCCGGCAGTTTGGTCAGCGGGTTGGCGTTCTCCGCCCGGGCCTTCATCGCCACCAGCGCCTGGGCCATGTCGTTGAAGGTTTCCGCCAGTTCTCCAAGCTCGTCGTCCGTGGTCACCTCCACCTGCTGGCTCAGGTTCCCCGCCGTGATGTCCTGGGTGGCCCGGTTGAGGTTCTGGATAGGTCCCAGGATGGAGCGGATGAGCAGAATGCAAAGGGGAACGACGACCCCAATGACCACCACCGTGACGACAATGCAGAGTTTCGACACTTGTTGGATCGCCTGGCTCATGTTTCCCAGCGAGTAGCGAAAGACGGCCACGTATTGGGGGACGTCGTCGACGGTGATCGGAGCGTAGAACCAGATCTGTTCCGGATCCACCCGTGGGTAGAACCAGACTTTAGGGCTGTAGGTCTTCCGGGCGTAGTCGGCATTCTTCGCTTGTTCCGCGGGCAGTAAGGTGCCTTTAAGGGAGGGCTGCGCAGCGGCGACCACCGTTCCTTTTAGGTCGGCTACCGCGACCTCCTCCGCCAGCCGGCCCTCCTGAAGGATCGGTATCAGCTTCTGGAACGCCTCCGGCGGGTTGCCGGCCCGGATGGTGAAGAGGAGGGTCCGCTCGAAAGCCCCCTTGGCGGAGAAGGTTCCCACCCGCGCCCGATACAGATTATTTTCGGTGATGACCTGGAGCTGGCGGTTGATCAGGAGAGCGGTGAATGCGGCGACAACGATGATAGCAAAAAGCGCGATGAGGCTGATGATCCTGAAGCGGAGTGTCAGTCGAATCAGCATACCGCTAAGATTACCACAATCGCTTCTTTCTCGGCAGACTCAGCAGCGTTTCCACCTTCTCCCAAACTCTCTCCCGCTCAAACGGTTTGGTCAGGTAGTCGCTGGCCCCCAGCCGGATGGCCTGGGCGGCTACGTCGCTGGACTCGTAACCGGTGATCATGAGAATCGGGACATGGCGCCGGATCCGCCGGATGCTCTTGAGCGCGTCCAGCCCGTTCATGTGAGGCATCTTGATGTCCATGATCACCAGGTCCGGCAGGCTCTTCCGCAGGTACTCCACCGCTTCCTTGCCGTGGTGGACGTAATCGAGGTTGTAATCCCTCTCGAGGATCAGCTTCAGGGATTCGCGCACGCCGGTCTCATCGTCGCAGATCAGAATGGAAGCTTTCTTCATCGGTCTCGTCTCCTCCATCTAGAAAGTAATCGGGCTGGTCACCGAGATGAGCTTGGCCGCCGCCGGATCCGCGTTCTCAAACCGGTGCGGCAGCGAAGCCTTAAAGTAAAGAGTCCCGCCGGCGGAGATCCGATAAGAGGCCGGGCCGACCGCCGCGGCGACCGCCCCTTCCAGGCAAAAGATCCATCGTTCCGTCCCGGCGGGGTACTGCTCCAGCGTCGTTTTCCCTCCGGGCTGCAGGAGGATCAATTGGGGAAGCATCTGCTTTCCGGCCAGCTGTTTTGCCAGCAGGACCGCGGAAGCCTTCTCATCGTAATTGAATGTTTCCGCCTCCTCGGCTTCCGTATCCATTAGCACGGCGTCTTGGTCCTGAGGCCGGAGGTCCCGGTAGAGATCCGGCAGGGAGAGACCGAAAGCTTCCGCAATCTTCTGGTGGGTTCGGAATGTACCGGAACCTTTTCCGTTTTCAATCCGGCTGAGTGTGGCCAACGCCACTCCGCTCTTTCCGGCTAGCTGCTCCAGGCTGAGGCGCCTTCCCTTGCGCAAGAACCGAAGCCGGTTTCCAATGGTGGTTTCCATTTCAGGAAGAATATACCATAAATAATTGAAGTTTACAAGGGAATAGATTACATCCTACGTCTCTATAATAGTTTCCATATATGGAAGGATAACTTGACAATTATGAAAATATATGCTATGGTTACCCTATATAAGAAGGAGCATGAGAATGGACCGAAAAAAACTGATCGACCTGTTTCAGAAGGGGATGCAATACCCAAACGGCAGGCACCGGTTCTGGGTCTCCAGATGCTTCGAGATTACCGTGCGGCCCGATTCCGTGGTGGAGCTGGACGAATATGAAGGCTTCTCCTCCGAAGCGGGTCCGGCGATGAAGTCCCAGAAGCAGCGGAGGCAGACTGACAAGGAGATGTTTCACGTCGGGCGCTCGGTCCTGCATCTGCAGGAAGGGAGGGTGATCGAGGAAGCGGGGCAAGGCTGGATGGCCGGCACAAAAAAACCTTGACAGACCCTGGACCCGGTGGTACAACTAACCCAGCCAAAGAAGTTGGTTCACCTACAGACTTTGACGCGAATCTTTGACACGTTGAAAAAATAGACAAAGGTCGGAAGAGGAGGCCCCCGCAGGTTTCTGGCCGCGGGAATTGGGCGTCGTCTTCGACGCCCTTGTTTTTTCTATTCAACCTCTTGGCTCTTTGACAACCTGGATCGTTTTACCCTGTCGTTTGTTCGATGTTTGAGTGGACGTTTCAATGAAGTAGTCTAATCAAACCTCTTGAGAGAGATTTTTTCTTAATGGAGAGTTTGATCCTGGCTCAGAGCGAACGCTGGCGGCGTGGTTTAGGCATGCAAGTCGAGCGAACTTTTTGGCTTGAAGTTTCTTGAAGCCGCAAGGCTGATGGGAATGGAAGGCTGAAAAGTGAGCGGCAAACGGGTGAGTAACGCGTGGGTAATTTGCCCTCGAGTGGGGGATAACAACCCGAAAGGGTTGCTAATACCGCATAAGCCCACAACCCCGAAAGGGGTGGTGGG
>Ga0209515_10003342_pt1 | contig 23159 bp, 15 predicted proteins | sample Subgroupgradi54m_FD_187454 | JGI IMG/M metagenome (GOLD analysis project Ga0209515, IMG submission 187454) | Subsurface groundwater microbial communities from S. Glens Falls, New York, USA - GMW60B uncontaminated upgradient, 5.4 m (SPAdes)... ... | reverse complement strand
GATTAGTGGCCTTACAAACAAAGCTGACGAACTCTTAAAATCTTTATGAACCGCCGTATACGGAACCGTACGTACGGTGGTGTAAAAGGACAGCAGAAGTAATTTTGCTTCCTATTTTAATTAACGATTAGAAAATAGAAAAGAAAAGGCTGGGCGAATGACTATTTTAGGCTAAACACTTCGTAGCCGGTGCGACGCTTATTCTGGTTTACGGCTATCCTCGAGGGGCATGAGGGTCGTTTAATGGGTGTCTGCGTGAATCATGGAAGGGATCTAGAAGTTTAAGCTTTTTAAAGAGTTTAAAGACGTGGAGGTAACCAATAAGAAGGCATGTGACCAGCATCAAAATCACTGAGGCAAAGAATATCCATATTTTTGTAAATAGTTTATTCAATTTTTTTGTGATTGTACTTTTGGAAGTAAAAAAACCAATAGAATTTAATTGGCGATGGATTGTATTTTCCAATCGTTCAGGAAGCTCAATGCTTTTTAATGCAGTGTTATTCAAGTTTAATTAATTGTAAAATCGCTTTTATAAAAGAGTTCGTGGCGCAGATGCCTAACCAGCGCTAAATCCGGCGCAAATTTATACATTTTATTATTTAATTTTTGAGTGTAATAATAGCTTACAATTTTAGAAAGCCGTGTCGTAATATATCGTAAACTTTTATTTTTTAAACTCCCCATGACATTTTCAAGGGCATGAGCAAGGATACTCATGTAAGAAATGTTGCCTAGATACAAACGTCCTTTGACATCAAACCAGGGGTTCCTGCGGCCCTGCATATCGTAATCGTCAAAAATCCAATCGCCCCATTCTTCTAAAGACTGGGGTGTTCTGAGACCGTGTTTTAAAGACAATTGAAAATCTGGTGTCCCGGGAAGCGGCGTAAAGATTGCCATTGTCTCTAGCTGGGCTCTAGGGTTTTCTTTTTTTATGCGATAACCAAGATCGATGGTTTGATTGATTTCCTCAAACGTTTCGGTGGGGTAGCCCATCATCAGACCGAATACCGGAATAATGCCGAACTTTTTGCACCGCTCATTAGCGGCAAGAGTTTGTTCGACGGTGATCCCTTTGATCATCAGGTCAAGAACACGTTGTGATCCTGATTCTGCGCCGAACTTCAGCGTATGAGCACCGGAGCGTTTGAGCACCTCAATATCATGGTCAGAGGCCTTCATAAAAACATCCGCCCGCGTGCCTGAGGTATAAAAATTCAGATTTAATTTCCGATCTATGAAACCTTGGCAGATATCGGTTGCTCTTTTTCTGTTGATGTAGAATTCATCGTCGCGAAGCCAAATTCCATCAAGCCTGAAGCGTTTAACCTCTTCTTGAATTCGATCTAATGTTTTTTGCGTTGATACGGCCCGCCATTTACGTTCCCGGATGGAAGCGCTTGAGCAAAATCCGCAGTTAAAAGGGCAGCCACGGCTTGTCTGCCCAACGTCTAAAACACGGGATCGGGATTGGACATACATATCGTGGTGGATGTATTTTTCAACGTTAATGAGTTCCCATGGTGTGGGCAGAAGATCCTCAACATTCAAAAGAGTACGAGGTTCTGTTTTGATGTAATTGGGGCCGTCCTTATACATGATGCCCTTGACTTCTTTTAGGCTGCGTTTGTGAGCCAAAGCTTCAACGAGTTCAACAAAAGTTTCATCACCTTCTCCTATCGCAACAATATCCACGTTTTCATGTTCCAGGGTTTGCTTCGCCGCGACAGAAGGGTGGCATCCTCCCCAGACAAGAGGGACTTTATTACCCACGATTTCACGAACCATCTGCGCCAGTTTTAAGGCATAATGGATTTGGGTTCCTGTCATGCTGGAGATTCCCACACAGATGGTATCATTGGATAAATTATTTTCTAGAATGTTTTTAGTAATGGACTGAACTCTTTGATCAAGGATTTTAACGCTGTAGCCCGCCTTTAAAACTGGGGCGGCGACGGTTAGAAGGGCATGCGGAGGGGCAATCGTTGAACCGAAGTCCATACCCGTTTTGGGATAAAGAAGAAGAACACTCGATTTTTCGTTTTGCATGATCATTAGTAATTGATTATATAGTAAAAAACGTTTAGGGCAAATTGTTTTTAATTTTTTTTATTTGTTGTTAGATCGCCAGCAGAATTTATCATTAACAGATTGCTAAGGTTGTCTCTCAGCCATATAATGAAACAAATTATCTGAGTCATAAAATTTTTTTATAGAATGAATGATTCTTAGAAGAGCTCAAATGTCTTTTCGTAATAGGATTGACCCTAAAAAGTTTCCTCCAGGCCTATGAAAGGCCTCTTTGAATTGAAAAATAGATTCTATATCTTCTTAAAGGTTGGTCTTCCTTTCGGGATTTGGTGTTTCCTCTTCAAATCTCTTCTTTTGGGTCAAACCGTTATTAATTCTGAAACATTCTACATCTACTCGATTATTAAATTTTATATTGATAATCTGAAAATTGGGATTTTTCCATTATGGGATCCATTTGTGATGTGGGGGACTCCCACACAGATATTTTTTAATTACGTTGGGATTTACAATCCATTTTGGTTTTTGATTCCTATTTTGAATACGTGCGGTTTGAGTTTTTATCAGTCCTTTATTTGTACAATTACCTTATATTTTTGGATAGGGCAGTGGGGATTTTATCTTTTGGCTAATATCCTTTTAAAGGATAAGCGCGCGGCCTATTTTGCATTTTTGCTTTTTTTGTTTTCTTCTTTAAGCATGTCCCTGTTTGCACAATATCACCTCCCTTTAATATATGTTCCAAGCATCTGGTTTTTTTTCTTTCTATTTTCTTTTTTCCAAAATCCCCAAAGGTCAACTTGGATAGGACTTATATTTGCCACAGGCATAATCCTTACGTCGTATTTACCGTTTTATTTTTTAACGGTATTTATCATCATTATATTACTCACAGGTTTTCTTTATTACCCGATGATAAAGGAGAACTTACTCGGGCTTAGTAAATTCCTGCGCGTTCATGCAGGTTTGATGGTCTTCTCTTTTGGGGTATTGATTTTAGCTTTTGCTCCTGGATTTCAGGCCTATCAAAGTACGGTTGCTAAAGAGGTGGTTGCCCCTTTTCGAAATGAAATCATTGAAAAAAAGGCGGGGGTTGATTTCTCCAATTACTCTCAGATTGCCGTGAATGCCTTAACCGCACGTATGGATTTTCAGGATTTGTACTCCAACCTTGATGTCATTCAATATGGTGATGATTGTTTTTTTTATATCTCCATGTTTTTCTATATTGTATTGATGGCAGGGGCGTTTGTCTGTATCAATAAAAGAATGATTATCTGCGCTTTGACAGCGTTGACTTTATTTTTTTTGATGATCACAAGCGCATCCGGATTCCATCGGTTTTTATTTGAGCATGTATTTTATTTCAAACTGATTCGTAATATGCATTTTTTCCTTCCATATTTCTTGGCGGCCATGGTCTTGTTGGCCGCGGAGCAATTTCGGTTAATTTTTAATAACAGGGAGATTTTTTGCGCAAAGCACCGGTGGCTGATTCTCATTGCCATCGTTTTATCCCATAGCGGATTTTGGATTTTTTTGCGCAGCCAGGAATACATTATTTTTTCTTCTTATCTGACGTTAGGGTTTAGTTTTTTATTTTGGATATGCTTTATCCTGCCTTATCGGCAGGCAGGCCTGCCTGCCCAACGCATAAGCGCCTATGCTCTGCCGATTTTTTTGTTTCTAAGTATTGTGGTTCAGCCCGTTGAAGTACTCTGGAGACATAACCAGTCTGCTTTGACGACTTTTTTTTATAGGAATAAAGAAATTATTCAACGCAGTACCAAGACCCCTTCTGTAAAACCGATTTTTTCTTATATAAGGCTTGTTTCCTCTATGGAGATTGATAACGATGATATTGCCAATTCTCGTATCACCATGAGGGATGCATCACGTTTTTTTTCAACTGGATTTCCCGTATACTGGTCGTTCTATTTAATGCAAAAAGTACCGTTTGAAGTTTTACAAAAATATACAGCATATAAGTTTTACCTTTATGACAGTTTGAAAATATTGAAAAACAACGGTGACTTGGAAAGCCTCACTTCAGTTTTAAGAGAAGGGAGTAATATGGCCTTTGTTTTTTCAGAGCATGATACAAAAGAACTTTCTGAATTGATGCAAAAAACAAGGCAAGAAATTCCCAAGATGGCTTCAGTTATTGCAGGACCATCAGAACAGTTTAAGGTGACTTATTTTGATGTGAACTCAATCAAAATTCAGACTCAGTATATGGATGAGAAATTTCTAGTTTACACAGACAGCTACCAAAAACATTGGAAGGCTTTTATAAACGGTAAAAGTGCGGCGATTTATCGCACTAATATGGCGTTTAAGGGAATACGGCTGCCGTCAGGGTATAATGAGGTTTATCTGCGGTATATGCCGCAAGGCGTAAGTGAAATTTCCCTTTTGCTTCTTTTTACCATGATGAGCATGTTCATATTTTTAGTATGGATGTCGGTTCAGGATTATGTCAAAAACAAGACTTAGCCATAATTTAGTGGATCAATGGAAGCGATTTTTTTCGATAACGATTGTTTATTATTTTATTGTAGGGCTTATTGTATTTTTTAGCGTCGATGTTCGTAAGGTGGAGGTTAATCGTCTCAATGGTCTGAAAGGATGTGCCTCTTATCCGCTAAAGTATCTTAGTGGTAAAGTTCCCTTTCAGGAAAGGCAGTTTCGTTACACCCGAAAATATTATCAAACGCTCGTTTGTTTGATCCCTGTTTATGAAAAGGCTGGAATGGTCAACGGACCTCTAACATTGAGTCGAGCTTATGCGATGATTGCTTGGTGTGATTATTATTTAGGGAAAAACACAGAGGCCATCGAGCTTTTTAAGAAGGCTTTTAAAATAGAGCCCAGGCAGTTTTGGCTCAATTATAATTTGGGAGTGATTTATTTTCGATCAGGAGACTATGAAACAACTCTCACTTATCTTAAGGATTTCTTCTCTCTAGATACGGAAACGTTTGAGGTGAGCCTGAGATTGGATAATTATGATCTCTGGGAACCGACATTGGCTAAGCAGTATAAAGAAGTGAGTTGGGGCAAATTGCATGAATTAATGGTTAATAGTTATAAGCTGGCCATTTTGGCGAATGGACAGTTAAAAAATCCTTTCAGGATGAAAGAGTTATCGCTGGCAGCGATTGAGTCTGGTTTGGCCAACCAGGATCCTTTCTTTTATTATTATGCCGGCTTAACTTCTCAAAGGCCAGAGGTTGGTCATGAATTGTTTGATCTTATGGTTCATCCCTCTTTTTACTTTGGGCTCATTGGTCAGGAGAGATACCTGGTTCAAAGGCGATGAGCTAAGAATGTAACCCCTTCCCCAAGAAAGCGTTTCCCTCCAATTGACCCTTCCTCCTTGTCTAGGACCGGGTGGATGGTATAGTTATATTGGACAAGTTCTTTCCCATATAAGTTTAAAGGAGAGTGTTTTAGATACCCGCAGAAGAAAGAGAGGTGACCGGGCGGTAACTCGAAAGCGGTGTATTCGCATGACTTCTTGACCTTTGCAGCAAAGTTAGTTAGTAAAAAGAAAGGAGGGGAACAAATATGATGACCTTCTACACTTTGATTGTTGACCCTGTCAGAGAGATGTTAGTGAAGGTAGCCAGTTTTGTCCCCACTTTGGTAGGTGTGTTAGCAATTTTGATTGTTGGGCCTATTATAGGCGGGTTATTGAGTCGGGCGGTTCATCGTTTGTTGAAAGAGTTAAAGTTTGACAAGATCGCCGATCAAACAGGTCTTTCTCAAATCTTTCACAAAGGCGGGATGAAATATTCCGCGAGCGAGGGTTTAAGTCACCTGATTTATTGGGTGTTTGTAGTGATTTTTGTTATGGTCACCGTTAAGACCATGGGATTAACCATCGTTAGTGATTCGGTGGATAAATTGTTCGTTTATATACCCCATGTCTTATCAGCCGTCGTTATTGTCATTTTAGGTATTATTCTGGCCAAGGTGATTTCGAGCCTGATTCATTTTGCGGTGACTTACATGGATTTACCCAACCCCAAAATGTTGAAACGCGTCGCTCGATGGGCTATCGTGGTTTATGCTTCAGTCATTGCTTTAGATGAATTAGGACTAGGTTTTCTTTTGATGGGCCCGAATTTTCAGATGGTTTTTGGCGCTCTGATTTTTGCCTTTGCTTTAGCGTACGGGTTAGGCGGTAAAGAGGCGGCGGCCAAGCATCTGGAAAAGTATACAAAAAACAAGGCTTAAGTTTTTGAAATAAGGAAAGTTTTGTAGTGAGTACCGGGGCGCCCGCCTAAGGCGGGACGCCCCATCTTATTTTATAAAAATTTTGACAAATCTTTTTTATTTCATATACTCTATACCCTATAGATTGTTAGATGATGATCGAGTGTGATGAGTTCTACATAAAAAGGGATGGATATGAAAAAACTGTTATATGTTGTCTTCATGATTTTAGTGTGGAATTATTCTTTGGCCTTCGCGCAAAAAGAAGAAAAAGAATTGCAAGGGTCGCTCAGTTTATCTGGCGCCTGGGCCATGTACCCGACGGCCGTGGCCTGGGCTCAAGGCTTTAAAAAGATTCATCCCAAGGTCAAGATCGATATCTCCGCTGGAGGAGCCGGAAAAGGCGCATCGGACGCCATGGCGGGTTTGGTGGATATCGGCATGGTCTCGCGTGAGCCGGATCCATCCGAGTTGAAGAAAGATATCCGCGCGATTTACGTTTTAAGAGACGCGGTTTTTCCGGTTGTCAGCGATAAGAATTTTTATCTGAAAGATTTGTTAAAAAAGGGTATCAGAAAGCGAACCTTAAACAATATTTATATCTCTGGGACAACGACAACCTGGGATCAAGTCGTGGGTCAGAAAGGAAACAAATCGATTCATGTTTATACGCGATCGGATTCCGCCGGCGCTGCGGCAAGCTGGGCCGCTTATTTAGGGAAGAAGCAGGAGGACTTAAAAGGGATCGGCGTCTACGGCGATCCGGGGTTATTGGAGGCCGCCAAACGGGATCCTTTGGGCATCGGGTACAATAATTTTAGCTTTGTGTTTAGTCGGGAAGGGATGGTTCTTGCGGGCATTAAATTAATCCCGATTGATTCCAATGAAAACGGAACGGCTGATCCCGATGAGGTTCTTGAAAGCCGGCAGCAGGCCATCGTGGCCATTGAGTCCGGCCGATATCCCGCGACTCGAAAAAATTATTTTTTTATAAAAAACAAATCCAGTGCTTTAGTGAAGGAATTTATCCGCTTTACCTTGTCCGAGGAAGGCAAGAAGGTCGTGGAAGAAGTCGGAACCAGTCTGCCCATTCCACAAGAGGAGCGGGAAAAGATTTTGAAGAGTTTGTAATCCTCATCAAATCTTAACTTGACAATCCCCCATTCTTTCAATAAAATTCACACCGTAAATAGTTAACCCCCTTAACTACATTATAAAAAAATTCTATGAACATCGAAGAATTCAGCAAGCGCATGATTGAGTTGATGCCCCAGTGCATTCGGGGCTTCTCGCGGCATGAATATAATTATCTTTCCCGCGGAGAAATCACTTTGCCGCAGCTTTGGGTGTTGGAATATCTTTCCCGCCGCGGAGGATGCTTAATGAGTGAATTAGCACAGTCTCTGGAAATCTCTCGCCCGGCCGCAACCGGCTTGATTGACCGGTTGATTGCCCAGCGACTTGTTCGGCGGGAGAGCCTGCAAGAGGATCGGCGTACGATCAAGGTCAGCATTACTCCAAAAGGCAGAAAGATCGTCGCTAATATATGGGAACAGAAAAGACGGACGTTGATTAAAGTTTTTTCCCAGCTTTCCGCGCTGGACCGTAAACAGCATTTGTTGATTTTAGAACGTGTCGTCAATATCTTGGCTCAACAACAAATTTTTAGAGATCAGAAGACCACTTGAATCGATAAGGAAGATTCCCTTCCCCCTGTCTGCCGGCAGGCTTGTGGGAGGGGATAGGGGAGGGAGCATGATGTGTTACAAAATCAGAGAACATTTAAATCTCCCCCTCCCTAACCCTCCCCAGAAGGGGGAGGGAAGCCTTGTTATCGAGATCCTTCAAAAAACTCTCATCCTGATTTTACTATCCAGTCTAGTTTTTTTTAGCTTCCTTACGGCTAGAAATATTTTTGCCGAGATGGTCCAATCGGTTTCTGAGCCGTTGACCGTGCAGGACTGTTACCGACTCGCCCTCAAACAAAGCGAAAAGGTGGCCATCCAACAGCAGATGATTAAAGAAGCTGAGGCCCGTTTTCAGCAATCTTTAGGCGGCATTCTCCCCCATACTACCTTCGAATCCTCCAACAAAAGACAAAACGGCTCCAACTCCAGTAATTTTTCATTGAGCGAAATTCCCGAGAATAAATTTATTTTCAGCCAACCGCTTTTTTCGGGATTCAAAGATTTTGCTGGAATGGGAGCGAGCCGGGCCGAGCGTCGTCAGAGAACTCAGGAAACACGGCGCGCCCAGGAGCTTTTGTTCACCGACGTTTCCGACGCGTTTTATTTATTCTTAAGTTATCAAGAAGATATCGCGGCGCTTGAAACAACGCAAAACGCTTTAAGCGGACGTATTGAAGAATTAAATAAGCGAGTACAGCTCGGCCGCTCCCGTTCCAGTGAAGTCTCCAGCGCCGAGGTTTTATTGAATCGTAATGAGGCTGAGATTGAACTGGTGCGCAGCCAGATGGATGTTTCCCGGCAACTGCTGGAATTTTTAACTGGACAGACGATTGAAAAAGTTCGGGATTCTGACGATGAGGAGCTGATGAAAGAATTTTCTTTGGGAAAGCAGGATCGTTATGTGAACCAGTCGGATCAGCGCGCGGATGTCTTGGCCGCGAAAGAAGCTTTGACGGCGGCCCAAAAAAAAATCACCGTTGCCCGCTCCGGTTGGTGGCCGAGTGCGGGTTTAGATGGCGATTATTACACCAAGCGCGTGGGAAACTCTTCCGATATCACGTGGGATTTTACTTTTAAAGTCGACGTCCCGATTTTTGACGGCGGGGAAACTTTTGGACTGGTGAGGGAAGCCCAGGCTCAGGCGAAGGAAGCTGAACTGAGGCTTCAACAGACACAGCGAAATGCCCTTCTGGAAATTCAAAATGCCCTCACCCGATTTGAAACCGCTTTGAAAAGACGTAACGCCCTGCAAAAAGCCTTGACGGCAGCGGAAAAAAACTATCAGCTGCAAAAAGAAGATTATCAGAAAAGCCTGGTGAATAACCTGGATGTTCTTCAATCCCTGCAGGATTTGCAGAGCGTCCAACGGGATTTCATCACCGCCAATTTCGACGCCAAACGGATGTACTGGAATTTACAGGTAGCGGCGGGGGAGATTCCGGTTGATCAGCTTTCAGAAAAAAGATAATGGAGATTAATACACGTGACTCTCGCTGATTTATCGATCCGACGACCCATTTTCGCCTGGATGTGCATGATCGGTCTGATTGTGTTTGGCATGATCGGGTTCAAAAGTATGGGGGTCAGCCAGCTGCCGGATGTGGAATTTCCAACGATCTCGGTCAATCTGACTTGGGGCGGCGCGGCACCGGAGGTCATGGAAGCGGATGTCGTGGATATCGTTGAACAGTCGATCACGTCACTCGAAGGCGTGCGCGATATTTCTTCTTCCGTCGGACAAGGCACGGCCAACATTACGATTGAACTGGAAGTCGGCCGCGATGTGGACGTGGCGGTTCAGCAGGTCCAGACAAAAATTCTTCAGGCCCAAAGACTTCTTCCCAAAGATATCGACCCTCCGATTGTGACGAAGGTCAATCCCGCCCAGCAGCCGATCGTCTGGCTTACGTTACACGGCGACCGCGCGCCTCGAGAACTCATGGAATATGTTCAGGATCATCTGCAGGATCGCTTCGCGACGGTGAGCGGTGTCGGGGACGTCGCGCTCGGCGGTTTTGTGGCGCCGAATCTGCGCGTGTGGCTCGATGCTGATAAGTTGACCAATCAGGAACTAACAGTTAATGACGTGATCAATGCCATTCAGGCGGAACATTCTGAGATTCCGGCCGGACGCATTGAAACCTCAGCGACCGAACAAGCCGTTCGCGCCATGGGCGAGGCGAAGACGACCGAAGAGTTTAGGAATATTGCTATCCCCAAAAGAAACGGCCAGCCGGTCTATAAACCGATTTATCTTAAAGATGTGGCCACGATTGAAGATGGACTCGACGATGTCCGCCGAATTTCCAGAAGCGATGGGAAAGCGGCGATCGGCCTGGGGATCCGCAAACAAACCGGTTCCAACGAAGTCGCGGTCAGTAAAGGAATTTTTAAAAAACTTGAAGAAGTGCATAAGCAGCTGCCCAAAGGCATGCAGCTTGATCCCGTCATCAACCGGACAAAATTCATCGAGGATTCGATTAACGAACTAGTCTTTACGTTGATGCTTTCCGCTTTGGTGACGTCTTTAGTGTGCTGGTTGTTTTTGGGATCCTGGAGCGCGACGTTTAATATCTTATTGGCGATTCCCACCTCGATCATCGGGACGTTTATTGTTATTCATTTCATGAACTTTACGCTCAATACCTTTACGGTTTTGGGATTGTCGCTGGCGATCGGGATTGTAGTCGACGACGCGATTATGGTTTTGGAAAATATCGTCCGTTATCGGGAAAACGGCGCTAACCGTCTGGAGGCGGCGCTAGAGGGTTCCCGCCAAATCACTTTTGCCGCGCTGGCAGCGACGGCGGCCATTATCGCGATCTTTTTGCCGGTGGCGTTTATGTCGGGGATCGTTGGAAAGTTTTTTTATCAGTTCGGGGTCACCATCTCGGTTGCCGTGGCGCTGTCTTTGCTGGAAGCCTTGATGCTGACCCCGATGCGCTGCTCCCAGTTTCTGCAGACCGGACCTCATCGGACAGGTTTTGGAAAAGGGGTGGAAAAGACGTTTCACTGGCTCTCTACGCACTATCGTGGATGGTTAACGTGGTCGCTGCGTCACCGCTTCTGGGTTATTGCCGGGTCTTTGGTTCTTTTTATTCTGTCGTTAGGATTCGTTGGACTTTTACGAAAAGAATTTCTTCCTCCTCAGGATCAAAGCATGTTTTTGTGCAGTATCCGTACACCCGTTGGGTCTTCGATTGATTTCACCAACGAACGTTTCAAGGAAGTAGAAAAATTCGTCATGAGCCGTCCCGAGGTCGTGCATTATTTCGCGGCCGTCGGCGGTTTTCAAGGAGGACAGGTCAATCAAGGGAATTTATTCGTGACTTTTAAATCCCCCCGCAGCCGTCCAATTGTTCCTCCTAACAAACATCCTTTGTCTCAGGGGGAGTTGATGAGTGTATTTCGCAAAGAACTCAATAAAATCCCTCAGGTGAAGGCTTTTATTCAGGACTTGTCGTTAAGCGGTTTTTCCGCCCAGCGTGGTTTTCCCATTGAGATGTCACTCCAGGGTCCGGATTGGGAGGAGCTTTCGAAACGTGCCAATGAAGTGAAACAACAGATGGCGAAAAGCAAACTCATGGTCGACGTCGATTCTGATTATCAAGAAGGGGCTTCCGAGATTGATGTGGTTCCGGACCGCTTGAAAGCCGCCGAGCGCGGGGTGAGTATCGATTCTATCAATCAAACGGTCAATGCCACAATTGGAGGAGAGAAGATTTCCCAGTATACCCATAATGACAAACGTTATGATATCCGGGTGCGTCTGGTTGCGCAGCAGAGGTTAAAACCCGAGGATATCACCAACTTATGGGTATGGAATAACCGGGGGGAATTGGTGCAGTTGAAAGATTTGGTGACTATCAAGCAGAAACCCACAGCGATCAACATCACACGCCGGAACCGCGAGCGGGCCATTACTGTTTTTGCCAACGTCGCTCCCGGTCAGTCCCAGTCGGAGGCGATTACCGAGGCCCAAAAGATTGCCAAATCCATTCTGCCCGAGGGATATCAGGCTGTTTTGACCGGAAGCAGCAAAACTTTTCAAGAATCCAATCAGAATTTATCGTTTGTTTTTATTTTAGGAATCTTTGTGGCCTACATGGTTTTGGCGTCGCAGTTTAACAGTTACGTTCATCCCTTTACCGTTTTAATGGCGATGCCTTTTAGTATTTCCGGGGCCTTCGCGGCTTTGTGGCTGGGGCATCAGTCTTTAAACCTTTACAGTCTGATCGGGCTGATCCTCTTAATGGGAATTGTGAAAAAAAATTCTATCCTGCTCGTCGATTTTACGAATCAGATGCGCGCACAAGGCCTTGAGGTGCGCGAGGCATTGCTCAAGGCCTGTCCCATCCGGTTGCGCCCAATCCTGATGACGTCCCTGGCAACGATTGCCGCGGCGATCCCGCCGGCGTTGGCGATCGGTCCGGGGGCGGAGGTCAGGATTCCGATGTCGATCTCGATTATCGGCGGGGTGATTGTTTCCACCTTCTTTACCCTTTTTGTCGTACCGTGTGTGTATAGTTTATTTTCCAGGATGGAGCATAAAGAAAAATCTGTTACTGCATCACCCACTCCGCACTAATAAAGCATATAAGTTGTTTAATTCATTGACACAACAACATATGTGTTGTATATTTTAGCAATGAATGATCAGCTAAAAAATCAGCAGTTACAAATCCTTCAAGCTTTGGCCGGTCAAATCGATGATTTTTATTTGGTGGGAGGCACGGCCTTGTCCCTGTTTTATTTTGACCACAGAGAGTCCGAAGACTTGGATTTTTTTACCAAAAGTTTTTCTCCCGAAAGAGTTGTGCAAGTCGTGGATTATCTTAAGAAAAAATTATCAGCGGCCATTGATCTTAAAGCGGATAATTTGTCTGAAGCAAATCAAATAAAAGTGATGGTCTATAACGTACAGATGGAAAATCAGGTGATAAAAATTGATTTTATTGAAGATATTCTGCCTTTAATCAACTCTTTTCAACGGAAGAATGAAATCAATGTCCTTTCCGTGGAAGATATTTATTTAAAAAAGATTTACGCGGTTGGAGGTTTTGCAACCGGGTTGGATGATGTCGGGCATATGAAATTTGACGGAGGACGGCAAAAGGCCAAGGATTTGTTCGATCTCTATTTTTTATCAAAGGAATTTATAAGTCTTTCCGAATTCGTCAGCCGATACTGCGATCAACCCAGAAAAGAAGGAATCATCCGTTGGTTCCGCAAATTCAATCGCCTCGAAATGAAAATAGATCTGGCGGAGATAAAGACAAAAGAAAAAGTAGAGTTTAGAGATATTGATAAACATTTTATGAACGAGATCAATAAGATTTTGTTGGAGGAAATCAGCTGAAAATGGAAACGAATTGGCTGTGGGATAAGGACGTAACTGAGCAACAGGCAAAAGCAATACTTGCGGATTCTAAGGATCCGAAATTTATCGCTTATGCCGCTTTGCTTTTGTCCCGGACAAATTCTGCCAAAGACGTTTTTCGCGACTTTCTTAGTCGAGAAAATTTTTTTGTATCCTGGGCCAAAATTAAAAGACAGATGCGAAAAGATTCCTGGAATGATCCGAGGATAGAATACTGGCAGGCGATCTATGACACTTTAAAAGAGGAAATGCCGGAACTGAAAGAGTTAAAGGTGCTCCCCTCCGCATTTTCCATATCTAAAGAATCCGTATTTTCTATTTCAAGAGAAATCGGCTCAAAGATTAAGGTATTACGCGAACAATCCGGTTTAACACAAAAAAATTTGGCAAAAAGACTTAAGATTTCACAACAAATTATTTCTCGGATAGAGAGTGGCAGGCAAAACGTATCGGTTGAGACTTTGAATATTATTTGTGTGGCTCTTGGAGTGCCGGTTGCTGCCGTTTTTGGCGGTCAACCAGAAAAACCCGAAGAAACAGCTAACACATTTCCTTTCAGTTCAAAATCTCCAGAAGGATTTGTAGAAGTTGTTTTTAAGATTATTGACGGTTTAAAAGAAGAATATAGTAATGCCGAGTATTATGACGGAACGGGAGATAAAGGAAGAGATATTGTTGCGTACAAATATACTATTGGTAAAAAAGAAAAATGGTATTTTCAATGCAAAAGATATATAGAAATAGGTTTTTCTGATTTTAAGAAAGAGCTTGATAAAATAGCAGGGCATTCTAATTCCGATCAAGATTTCCGTCCCGATTGTATTGTTTTTGTTACAGCGTGTAAGGTTTCCGCGCAATCTAAGGATGACACAAAAGCATATGCCAAAGGGGTCGGATTGGGCGAAGTTCTTTTTTGGACAGATGTGGAATTAACCGCAAAAGCAAAGGCCGCAGGTATCCACGATGATCTTTTTTTTGCAACTAATAAGGATCTAAAGGAAATATCAGAAGATATCAAGAGTCATATAACAAGTGAGATTTCAAGAGCAGGATCATTGACAGAAAAAAGTGTATCAAAGAAGGATGAAATTAATAAAACTATTGATGCCGCTGTTAAGGAAATACATAACAATGATATCGAAAAGGCCAAACTAATTTTATTAAATATTAAAGGCAAAATTGAGGATATTCCCGAACAATATAAAGAGGAACTTGTCAGAACGTACAACAATTTAGGGGTCTGCTATAACCAGTCTAAGACTGATGGAGGAGATTTTGATGAAGCAGAGAGGTATTTCCAATTAGCGATTGAAAGGGATCCTATCTTCACTAAGGCAAAAACTAATTTGGCCGCTGTGTACCTGAACAAAGAAGATTTTAAAAAAGCTTATGATATTGCGACGTCACTTTGGGAAAATTTTAATAAAAACGACCACACAATTTTTGAAGTATATATCTGGTCTAAATTTCACCATCAATCACCGCAGGAGGCTCTGACTTTTTATGAAACCTCAAAGGAGGCCCAATCTTTAGTTAAAAATGATGAAAAGCTATCTAATTTAATGGCGACTATTTATTTTAGTCAGAAAAACATTGGTAAATCTGCAGAATTGATTGATCAAGCTTTAAAGATTGCTCCTCAAAATCCGCATAATTTAATTTTTAAAGCAAGAACGCTTATGCAGAAAGCACAGGTTGAAGACCTCATTCTCAGTCCTTTTGAGGTTATTCCCCGATTTAAAAAAAATAATAATATTAAGGATGCCGTTAATCTTCTTGACCAGGCTACAGAGGAATTAAAAAAAATTAATAATAAGAGAGTAGTTGATTTTCTTGAAAGCCAAATTAAATACGATTTAAGCATCTGTATGCTTTGGTTGAGACGCTTTGAAGAATACAAAAACACGCGGGAAAACATTGATTCTAAAAGACTGGATGGTGTCCAAAAGAATCAAATTGGCATTAATGATTTTCTTGTTGAGATTCAAAAAAGAAATTTTGAGATAGCGTATTCAAAACTTAAGGATTCTCAGGATTGGCAACGATTACCGTATGAAGAAAAAATTAGGATTGCCCATATTTTATTTCTGAAGGGAGCTCCTCAGCAATCGAAAAATATCTATTTGAGCATTGAGCAAGAAGCTGAGCAAAAAAAGGATATGTGGTTTTATATCGATATGAGTTTAAATGAGATTTTGCTTAACAATAAACCTATGGCAATAAAATATGCAGAGAAGGTTAAGAGTTTTGCTACAGATACTTCAAAAGAAAAAATAGCGTATCCGCATTACAATGCAATCATGATGAGGTATGCCCGGGATAATGAAGTCGACAGATTAATGTCGGGATTATTTGAACAAGATAAGAAATTTCCTGAGGACAAAGTTGTTTGGTCAATTAAGGCTATAGAAGAGGATGGCAGCCTTTCAGAAGAGTTTAAATCGATACTTTTAAAACAAAAGAAATGGTACGAAAACATTAAACAGATGTTTAGGGACCAACCAGCTCCCAGTTATTTCTTAGAAAAAATTTTAAAACGAACATACGCGGAAATCTTATCGTTTCGTTCTTGGGATGAGTTGGATCTTCGAATTGAGTTAACTCTGCCTGATAAAACGTTTGAGGAGGGTTTACTTAATAATTTTGAAAAAGCTGAAAAGCTTGTTTTCGACTACGCTTCATTGCTTAATTTGTCAAAAATGAATTTGTTGGGATATTTGGAAAAGTTAGGAAAAGGAATTTACATCAGTGAAAAATTGTTTGATAAGATTCAATATGAATTGTTGCAGGTTGAACAAGAAGATTTAAGGAGTCTTTGGCGGTTTTTGAAGGATTCCAAAATAATTCATATGATTGATCATGGCGAATTTCCTATTGAAGACGGGAAATACACTGATTTGTTTGATGAATGGCTTACGGAGTCCTTGTATTTAGCAAAGAATCTTAAAGCTGTCTCTGTAGTCGACGATTTACGTTTGATAAATTTTTTTCAGTTCGAAGAGGGCGTTAAAGGCTGCAATAGCTTTATCATTCTTAAGAGCCTGTTAAGCAAAGAATGGATTGATGCGAAGATGTATTCGACATCCATTGGAGATTTGGCAGAACGTTTTTATACATTTTTGCCGTTTTCCGGGGAAGATTTATTTCAAATTGTCATGGAAGACCAGATTTTGATGACAGATAAATCAAAGATTTCTTTAAGAGTATATCATTTAGTCAATGAAATGTTTTTTCCGGGATCAATTGTCCCGAGTTTTACAGCCGTTTTTGTCAAATTTATAGATCTTTTGTGGAAAACGGGTTCTTTGCCTGAAGATAAGGTTAAATGGCTTTCTTTTCTGACAGGCAAAATTACTGAATTTATAAATCAACGGATAGTTGAGGGGAGTAAACAAGATTTGGAACAAATGGTTCCCGATTTTGTGCAAATGTGGAAGATTGCCGTTCAACAAAGCCGTAAGGATGAAATACTGCTTTTAGAAAAACGGGTGGACGAAATTTTTAAAACTCCCGCTTACAGTATATTCAAAGATAATGTTTCTAGATTTATTAAAGCGAAAAAGACATCTTTAGGTTTAGGATAATGTACACTATCAAAGTCGAAACCCTCAATTATTTTTGACACAAAGTAGGGCAGATGGTAAATTTGTTGCGTAGTAGAAGGGAGGTTAGAGTTGTATGAGTTCTTCCATAATCACAGAAAGAGGTCAGACGACTATTCCCAGGGATATCCGTGAATATTTAGGTTTAAAACCGCAGGATAAAATTGTTTATGTTTCCGATGGAGATAGAATTTATTTTCATAAATTACGTCGACGGGTTAAAAAAGAAATTAGAATAGAGCCGTAAAATCATGGAATTCTTTAATACATTACTCATTATTGTGTTTGTGCTTTTCGTCAACGCTGTTTTTTCCGCTTACGAAATGGCGCTTGCCTCGGTTTCCAGAACCAAGCTTGCTGTTTTTATAAGCGAGAAAAGAAAAGGCGCCGAGGAGGCGGCCTTCATGAAAGACCGCATGGAAGCGAGCCTGGCGGTGGTTCAGCTCGGCCTTACTTTTTTTGCGGCCATCGCTGCCGCGACGGGCGGCGCGGGTGTATCGGATTCTTTAGCGCCTTATTTAGAGGAACATTTTGGTCTCTCGCAGTGGGCATCGAAATTTTTGGCCCTGATTCTTTTTGTTGTCCCGTTAAGCTGTTCCATGATCATCCTTGCTGAGCTCGTCCCCAAAGTCTTCGCGATCAACAACAAAGAATGGGTTTGTTTGAAGCTCTCTCCGGCCATGAAATCTCTTTCCCAGATCGTTTTTCCGGTCGTCTTGTTTTTTGAATGGATCGTCAAAAAGATCATTGGCCTTGGAAAGAAACACTGGAATCCTCCCAGCATCATTCTTGAAGAACAGCATGGTTTGCATGAACTCAAAGCCGCGGCAACGGTCGCCAAGGCCGCGCGTTTGATCGGGACCCGGGAAGAAAAAATCGTGCTCTCCGCCGCCCAGCTTTCGCTTCGCCCGGTCAAGGCGATCATGCTCTCCGTCGAGGAGATTTCCATGATCCCCTCCAGCTGTACGTTGTCGGAGGCCTTAATCAGAGCGCACCTGGATATGCATACTCGTTTTCCCGTCTGCACGGAAGAAGGGAACCCTCAGACCGTTAAAGGATACGTGAATTTTAAAGATATCGTTCTGGCTTTAAAGCTGAACCCATCCGACCCGAGCATTAAAGGTATCACTCGTCCTTTAAAAACCGTCAATCAAAACACCCCCATTGCCCAGGTCCTCGAATTGATGATGCAAGGAAAAATGCATATCATTCTGGTCCGCTCTAATGATGAAAAGATCGTCGGAATGGTCACGCTGGAAGATATTATTGAAGAGCTCGTCGGCGAAATCGAAGATGAATTCGATTCGCTGCCGATCTATATTCATTCGTACGGTTCGAGTTGGATTGTGGGAGGGGGGATGCCGATGAATATCATCAGTCAAACCGCCGGCGTCGTTTGGTCTCAGGCCGAAAGCGAATCTGTCCCGACGCTCAATGATTGGTGTGTTAAGAAATTGGGCCGTCTCCCTCGAGGAGGAGAGACGCTGGAAGGAAACGGTCTGGTCGTTTTGGTCAGGAAATTGAGAAGGAAAAAATTAGCCGAGGCGATTGTGAGCGTATCAAAATCTCCCGAGGAAATCAAACGATGATGCCCAAAGACATTTCCTTTTGGTCGGTCTTTGGCGTGATTGTCCTGGGGATGCTGGCGTTGGATGCTGGGGTTTTTCATCGCAAGGCCCGTGAAGTAAAGGTCAAAGAAGCACTTCTTTGGAGCGCCTTATGGATTCTCCTGGCTCTTTTATTCAATCTGGGAATTTATTTTGTTTACGGTCCGCCCAAGGCCATAAACTTTTTAACGGGTTATGTCGTTGAGAAGTCGCTTAGCATTGACAATATTTTCGTCTTTCTTCTTATCTTTTCCTATTTTCGTGTCCCGCCGTTGTATCAGCATAAAATTTTATTCTGGGGTATTTTCGGAGCACTGGCGATACGGGCGCTTTTTATCGTCACTGGTTTAAATTTGGTCGAGCATGTTCATTGGATTTTTTATTGTTTCGGTGTCTTGCTGATTGTGACCGGCATTAAGCTGGCCTTTGAGAAGGATAAAGAAATCCATCCGGAACATAATATCTTTCTGAACATATTCAAACATTTTATGCCCGTGACCCATAATGATCCGGGCGGAAAATTTTTTGTCAGACGGGAAGGAAAACTGTTCGCCACATCTTTATTTATTGCTCTTTTGGTCGTGGAAACAACCGACATTATTTTTTCCATTGATTCTATTCCGGCGGTTTTAGCCATCACCGTGGATCCTTTTATTGTTTATACCTCCAATGTCTTCGCGATCTTAGGCCTGCGTTCGCTTTATTTTGCTTTAGCCGGGTTCATGGGAATGTTTTATTACCTGCATTACGGACTTGCCTTGACCCTTAGCTTTATTGGAGCTAAAATGCTGTTGAATGACATTTATAAAATTCCCACCACAGTGGTTTTGATAATCATTGCCGCTGTTTTAGCCTTTTCAGTTGCCGCTTCCTTGATTCGGTTACGTTTACTAAAATTTTCGTTGACAAAAAAAGATTCTTTGCGATAATCGATTACTTTAGTTCCACCAAGAAAACCTTCCGTCAGCGCGAATTATTCAATCCATCGGTAATTCTCTAAAAAAATCGACGAGAAATTTTTTTATTTTGGCAGAGCTGAAGAATTCCAGGAAAGAAAAGAGGATACTTAGAATGAGTGAAGATCATCACACATTAATGGCGGAGATGTATAACCGCACGTTGAAAGACATAAAAGAAGGAGAAATCGTTAAAGGTACGGTCATTGCGGTTACTTCGAAAGAAGTGGTCGTGGATATCGGTTTTAAATCCGAAGGTTTTGTTTCGATTGAGGAGTTTCGAGAGAAAGAAGAACTGGAGATCGGCCGGCAGATCGATGTTTTTATTGAGTCCATTGAAGATGAGGATGGACGGTTGATTCTTTCGCGGATTAAAGCTGAAAAGATGAAGGGCTGGCAGAGAATTAACGATGAGGTCAACGAAGGGGATTTGGTCGAAGGCCGGGTCGTTAAACAAGTCAAAGGCGGTTATATCATCGATGTCGAAGGGGTGGAGGCGTTCTTGCCTTTATCCTTGTCTTCCTTCCGCGGCGTTTCCCCCCATGAAATCATGACCAATAAATATAGATTCCAAGTTACGAAAATGAATAAACAAAGGCGCAATCTTATTCTTTCCCGACGGGATGTCGTGCAGAAAGAACGGGAGATTGTTAAAGCCAAGCTCTGGGAAGAATTAGCCAAAGGTCAAAAACGCATGGGAACCGTGAAAGGCATTACGGATTTCGGGGCTTTTGTGGATTTGGGCGGGGTTGACGGGTTATTGCATATCACCGATATGAGCTGGTCGAGGATCAATCATCCCTCAGAGGTCGTGGCGGTCGGCAATAAGATAGAGGTTTTGATCTTAGATTTTGATAAAGAAAATTCTAAAGTGTCCCTGGGATTAAAACAGATTATTGCTAATCCCTGGAGCAATGTTTACGAGCGACACCCGACGGGTTCCAGAGTCAAAGGAAAAGTGGTGAACATTATGCCCTACGGTGTTTTTGTCGAGATTGATAAAGGGATTGAAGGTTTGCTGCACTCATCGGAAGTTTCTTGGCAAAAAAAGATGGTGAATCCGCAAGAGATATTTAAGGTAGGGGACATCATTGAAGTGCAAATCATTAATGTGGATAAAGATTCCAAGAGAATTTCGTTGAGCATGAAACAATTAGAGGGCAATCCCTGGCTGGAGGCTGAAAAGAAGTTTGTGGTCGGAGCCAAAGTCGAAGGAAAAGTCCGGGGATTTACCGATTACGGGGCCTTCATTGAATTGGAAAATAATTTAGAAGGAATGATTCACGTCTCGGACATGTCCTGGACGAAAAAAGTGAACCATCCTCAGGAAATTCTTAAAAAAGGTCAAACCGTGGAAGTCATCGTTTTAGGCGTGGATGCGGGCAGTAGAAAGATCACGTTGGGTTTAAAACAGCTGACCCCTAATCCTTGGCCGGAGATTGCCGACCAATATTCTATCGGCAAAGAAGTTGATGCCGAGGTGGTTTTGAATTCGAATTTCGGTGTTTTTGTTAAATTACAAGACGATGTGGAAGCCCTGGTTTATTCCTCGGAGATTGATAAAGCCCAGGCAACGGCTTTAAAGCCGGGCGATCAATTACGGGTCAAAGTTATTAAAGTTGATGTCGAACAGATGAAAATAGGCGTCAGCACTCGCCTGGCGTAATAATTGATGTAACACATCGTAGAGACGAGGCATTGCCTCGTCTCTACTTTTTCTCATGCAGATCAACGATTTCCTTCCCAAAATCATGCGGGGCACGACCGAAATCATCAGCGTTGATGCCCTGCAACAAAAATTCAAGACAAGTCTCGCCGAAAAACGCAAACTTCGCATCAAAGCCGGATTTGATCCCACCGCACCGGACCTTCATTTAGGGCATGTGGTTCTTTTAAGAAAATTAAGGCAGTTCCAGGATTTGGGTCATCAGGTTCTCTTTTTAATCGGGGATTTCACCGCCCAGATTGGCGATCCTTCTGGTCGTGATCAAGCCCGCCCGAAGATGAGTGTGCAAGAGATTGCGCAAAATGCCTCCACCTACCAATCCCAAGTTTTCAAAATTTTAGATCCGGATAAAACTAAACTCGTTTTTAACAGTAATTGGTTAAATCCGCTTGACTCCCAACAAATCGTTGAGTTGATGGATTATTCGACCGTCGCTCAAATGCTGGCCCGGGCGGATTTTAAAAAAAGATTTGAAGAAAAAAAAGAAATCAGCATCCGCGAATTCATCTATCCGCTTTTGCAAGGATACGATTCGGTCCATTTGAAGGCGGACATCGAGCTCGGTGGAGCAGATCAGAAATTTAATCTCTTGATGGGTAGGCAGCTGCAGGAAGCGTTTCATCAGGAGCCGCAGGTCGTCATCATGACTCCGCTTTTAGAGGGAACTGATGGCATTTTGAAAATGAGTAAGTCATTGGGCAATTATATCGGGATCAATGAACCGCCGGAGGAGATTTTTGGAAAGATCATGTCGATCAGCGATGAACTGATGGTTAAGTATTACGAACTCTTAACGGATTTTGATTTGAAAGAAATGAAATCCGTCCATCCTAAAGAAGTCAAGCTAAAATTAGCCGAAACCATCACTGGACAATTTTCTTCTATTGCTGAGGCAAAAAAAGCCCTGGAAAATTTTGAAAAAACATTCAGCCAGCGGCAAAACCCTGATAACGTTCAAGAGTTCCGTATTCAAACTACAATTCAATTGAGAGACATTCCGCTTCAAACTTTATCTGTCAGCTCCCACAATGAACTTAGAAGATTGATTCGCCAAGGGGCCATTACCCACGATGGCCGTAAGATTGACAGTGAAAATCGGAAATTTGGGGAAGGGATGTTGAAAATTGGCAAACGGCATTTTCTAAAAATCGTGGCTCGGGTTTTTAAATCAGGAACATAACTTAATTATTTTAAATCAATTATATTTTTATTTAAAAAAATAAAATCTTGACAAAAAAAAGTCGATTAGGTATACTGTGGCTTCCTTTAAGCTTGTTTATTATGGAAAATTGCCCCTGTAGCTCAGCCGGTAGAGCACGTCCTTGGTAAGGACGAGGTCACCGGTTCAAGACCGGTCGGGGGCTTAAAAAAGAAAATAGATTTTAAAATAAGATGCGAGAAAATATTCAGTTCGAATGCACCGAGTGCCATCGAATCAACTACTGCAGCACGAAAGACAAAAAACAAAATCCCGAGCGGTTAGAGCTTAAGAAATACTGCCGTTTCTGCCGCAAACACATTGTTCATCGAGAAATGAAAAAATAAAAAAAAGTCTTAGGCCTGTAGCTCCAATTGGTAGAGCGACGGTCTCCAAAACCGTGTGTTGCAGGTTCGAGTCCTGCCAGGCCTGTTTGCCTGGCATTGTTCAATGGGTAAGAAGTCAATTGTATGATTGGAAAAATTCGTAAATTTATTTCAGAGGTAGTGGCTGAACTTAAAAAAGTCTCATGGTCGACACGCCGAGACTTAATTGATTCCACGTGGGTGGTTATTATCAGTTCGGCTATTTTAGGGGTGTTTATTGGAGCATCGGATTTCGTTCTTTCTAAATTAGTGGAGTTATTATTTAAATAATTATGAAATGGTATGTCGTCCATACGCAGACGGGTGCAGAAGAAAAAGCCAGAGCCGGACTTGAGAGCCGTCGGGCAACAACTGCGCTAAA
>Ga0209515_10003341_pt1 | contig 23161 bp, 22 predicted proteins | sample Subgroupgradi54m_FD_187454 | JGI IMG/M metagenome (GOLD analysis project Ga0209515, IMG submission 187454) | Subsurface groundwater microbial communities from S. Glens Falls, New York, USA - GMW60B uncontaminated upgradient, 5.4 m (SPAdes)... ... | reverse complement strand
CGCAATATCCTTTACGTGGCGCAAGGCGAGAACCACCCGGCGCTCTACAGCCGCGGGCTGACGGCATCGAGCCTGCATTGGGTTGCCGGCACCGCGCCACGCGCCGGACGGCTGACCGCCAAAACGCGCTACCGTCAGGCGGATCAGGCCTGCACGGTAGCAGTGAACGACGGCGGGGCGAGCGTCGAGTTTGATGTCCCGCAGCGCGCCGTCACGCCGGGTCAGTCGGTGGTGTTCTATGACGGCGATGAGTGCCTCGGCGGTGGGATCATCGATCAAGCCGTCCCGGTTTCCGCGTCAACGGCCGCCATCGGATAAAGGAAGTCGCGACCACAATCTGGTAAAATTGCGGTCCAATTTACCGACGCTCGAGCGAGAATGAACAAACCGACGCCGTCCGCTCTGCCCCTTTCCGCCCTAACCGCCCTCTCCCCCCTCGACGGCCGCTACGCCAACAAGACCGCGGCCCTGCGCGGCTCGTTCAGCGAATACGGGTTGATCCGCCTGCGGGTTCAGGTGGAAGTGCGGTGGCTGATCGCGCTCGCCGACTGTGCCGGGATTCCGGAAGTGGCGCCATTTTCTGCCGAGGCACGCAAGCGTCTGGACGCGATCGTCACAAATTTTGCCGAGGCCGACGCCGCGCGCGTGAAAGAGATCGAGGCCACGACCAATCACGACGTGAAGGCGGTCGAGTATTACCTCAAAGAAAAGACGCGTGACAACGCGGAGCTGACCAGGGCCGCCGAGTTCATTCACTTCGCCTGCACCTCCGAGGACATCAACAACCTCGCCTATGGCCTGATGCTGAAGGAAGGCCGCGAACTCGCGCTCGCTCCGGCCATGGACAAGCTGATCGCCACGCTCACCGCCATGGCGCAGCAGTACGCCGATCAGCCCATGCTGGCACGCACGCACGGACAGCCGGCCTCGCCGACCACGCTCGGCAAGGAAATCGCAAACGTGGTGTATCGACTGAACCGCACGCGCGATCAGATCATGGCCGTGCCGCTGCTTGGCAAGATCAACGGTGCGGTTGGCAACTACAACGCCCACCTCGTCGCCTATCCCGATGTCGACTGGCAGGCGCTCGCGAAATCTTTCGTCGAGGGCCTGGGGCTCGTTTGGAATCCTTACACGACGCAGATCGAGCCGCACGACTTCGTCGCCGAGCTCTCGCAGGCGATGGCGCGCTTCAACACCATCCTGCTCGATCTTGATCGCGACATCTGGGGTTACATTTCCGTCGGCTACTTTCGCCAACGTGTCGTCAAGGGCGAAGTCGGTTCCTCCACCATGCCGCACAAGGTCAACCCGATCGACTTCGAAAACTCCGAAGGCAATCTCGGCGTAGCCAACGCCCTGTTCGAGCACTTCGCTGCCAAGCTGCCAGTCTCGCGCTTCCAGCGCGATCTGACCGATTCGACCGTGCTGCGTAATCTCGGAGTTGCCTTTGGCTACTGCCTGCTCGCCTACGAGTCGTGCCTGCGCGGCCTGGGCAAGCTCGAAATCAATACGGCACAACTCGCCGGCGATCTCGACGACAACTGGGAAGTGCTCGCGGAACCGATCCAGACCGTGATGCGCCGTTACGGCGTGCCCGAGCCCTATGAAAAACTGAAAGAGCTCACGCGCGGCAAGCAGGGCATGACGCGCGAGTCGCTGCACACCTTCATCCAGACGCTGGCCATCCCGCCGGAGGCACGCGAGCGCCTGCTTGCCCTCACACCGGCAGGCTACATCGGCAATGCCGCCGCCCAGGCGCGGAAGCTGCGCGAATAATACCGGCCGAATTGCGCCGCAGCGCACGGGACGGATAATTACCCTGTTCGCTGGTCAAAATTGGTGGTGCTTCTATACTTGAAGCGGATGGGCAGGTGCAGATGACCGCATTACATGACACAGAATCCGGCACGAATCCTTCGTCGTTGCCGATCACGCTCAAAGATCGCGATGCGATACGCGATCGCATCGCCTCGCTCGTCGAATCGGCGCGCCGTGAAATAATTGTCTTCGCGCCTCAGATGGATGCTCACTTCTTCAACGGCTCGCTGCTCGCGCGCGCGCTGGCCAGCTTCGCCGCCGGCCATCAGAGCAACCGTGCTCGTCTGCTGATCGAAGACGTGGCACAGACGCTGCGCGATAACGACAGGATAGTGATGCTGTGCCGGCGACTGTCCGACTTCATTCAACTGCGACAGGTCGGCGAAGAACATCTCGGCTTCCGCGAAATGTTCGTAATCGTCGACGGTGTTTCCTATCTGCGTCAGCTGGACGTCACCAAACCCGAATGTGTCGTTGAACCGGCCGGGCGCAAACGTGCCGCGGAACTGCGTCAGCGGTTTGAAAACATGTGGGCCCGCAGCGAAGCGGCGCAGGGTCTGCAGGCCGCCGGGTTAATCTCTTGAAGCGCGCATCGCACCTCTTCTGGCTGTTCTCGATTACCGTATTTGCCACCGGCTGCGCCTCCGCTCCGAAACCGCCGGCCGCGGCCGACCGCGCGGCCAATAACGCTGCCGGCATGGTCGGCAAACCCTATCACTACGGCGGCAACCATCCGCAAACCGGTTTCGACTGCAGCGGTCTGGTGCAATGGAGCTACGCGCGCGAAGGCGTGCGCTTGGCGCACGGCACCGAATATTTGCGCCGTGCGTCAAAATCGATATCGCTGCGCAGTGCCCGCGCCGGCGACCTATTGTTCTTCACCCAGCTCGGCAAGGGTTCTTCGCACGTCGCCATCTATCTCGGCGAAGACCGTTTTGTGCACGCGCCGTCCTCCGGAAAAAATGTCTACGTTGCCAAGCTCACCGATCCCTATTGGAAAAAACATTTCGATGAAGCGCGGCGACTCGACGTCGATTGAGCCGATAGCGCCAACCTCGTAGCCTTTTACCCACGCGACAGCGAATTTCCGCGTGTTCTGACCGCCGCCCTGCACCGCCTTTTTGAGAGTCGAGTAAATTTTCCGATTGTTTATACTCGTGCACCATGAACGATCGAGAACTGTCGCAACTCCTACACCTGCTGCACGAGCCCACCGCGCCATTTCGTGAGATGCATGTGGCGCGGCTGGCGATGGACACGCTGCGCCACGCGAAGATACCGTTCTTCCTCGATCCGGCCGGCAACATTGTCATCGGCGCGGCATCGCTGGCTGATTACAAGCGGCTCCTGCGTGAGCCCGCGCGCGAACCGTTACGTGTGTTCGTCGCGCACATGGACCATCCGGGGTTTCACGGCGTGCGCTGGTTGTCGCCGCAACGTCTGCAGGTACGCTGGCACGGCGGCGCGCCGGTGCGTGGATTGAACCGTACACCGGTATGGCTCGCCGACGACCACGGTTACGTCGGGCTGGGACGGCTCGTGCGACCACGACTCGACAAGACGCGCAAGCGTCTGCTCGAAGCACAGATCGAGGTCGAGCGGGCTATCTGGCGCGCGCATCCACCGGCGGAAAGTCTGTTCGGCGGCTTTCGAGCGCACGCGCCGGTATGGCGCGAAGGCAAGTTGCTGTACACCAAAGCCGCCGACGATCTCGTCGGCGTGTTCGCCGCGTTACGCACGGCACGGGAAATTTTCCGCGGAAATAAAAAACGACGCCCGCCCTTTATCGGCCTGCTGACGCGGGGCGAGGAAGTCGGCTTTATCGGCATGCTGGCCCATCTCGAACAAGGCTGGCTCGCGCGGGCGAAGCGGTCAGTGGTTTGTGTAAGCCTGGAAACCTCGCGCACACTTCCCGGCGCGGAGATCGGTAAAGGTCCGGTCGTGCGGCTCGGCGATCGACGCACGGTGTTCGATCCCGCTTATCTGCGGGTACTGTCCGAAGTGGCCGAGGCGACGCTGCCCGGCAAGCACCAGCGCCGCATTATGGACGGCGGTACCTGCGAGGCGACCGCCGCGCTCGCTTACGAACTGCCCGCCATCGGCATCTCGGTGCCGCTCGGCAATTATCACAACGAGTCGTTCGAAGGCCGTACGCGCGGCACCCCGGCGCCCGAGTACGTCCACATCGACGATGTCGCCGGTGTACTGAAGCTCTGCGAGGCCCTAATGCGCCCCGGACTCACCTGGAATAACCCGTGGGAAAAAACCCGCCGCGCGCTGCGCGCAAACTTCCGCAAGCAACGGCTATTGCTGACACGCAAATAAAAAAGCCGTCATCGCCGCTCGCACGGCGATGACGGCTCGGGTAACGCGATAGCGCTAGTTCTTGGGTGCGTCCGCCGGAGTGGCCTGCTTCTGAATCGCACCGGTCATCGGGATGAAGTACACGCCGACGTCCTTCTTCGTGTGGACCTGTCCTTTCTCGTCTTTTGTGACGATGTAGAGAATCTGCCCGCGCTTGAACGGCTGGCCGACCGGCACCAACATGCGCCCGCCCGGCTTGAGCTGATCCACCAGCGCCTGCGGGATGTACTGGGCCGCACAAGTCACAATGATGATGTCGAAACCGCCCTTCACTTCCGGCCAGCCAAAGAAGCCGTCCCCGACGCGCGTCTCGACGTTGTCGTAGGCGAGCGGTTTGTAAATCTTGCCCACCCCTTTTCCGAGGGGTTCAATAATCTCAATCGAGTACACCTTCTTCACGATGCGCGATAACACCGAACTCTGATAACCGCTGCCGGTGCCGATCTCGAGCGCAACCTTGTCGGGCGTCGGCTGCGTGAGCTGCGTCATGTATGCCTGGCCGAGATAATCGGACAGCGCGGAGCCGTAACCGTTGGCCCAGGTCTTCACCTTTTCGCGCTGGTCTTCATACGCCACGGTGGCGCTCGATTGATTGTCCTGATAGTTGTAGTGATAGTACTCGCGCGGCACTTCCGAAAACGCGCGCAGCACCAGCGGATCGACTTTACCGAGACGCTCCTTCAGATACTCCTCGATGATGTTGAGCGCCGTTTTGCGACGCTCCTGGATTTCCCCGAACGTCTTGTCGTTAATGCCGGGCTTGCGGCCGCTTTCCTGCATCGCGGCCTGGTAGCGTGCAAATGTCCAATCCGGTTTGCCCGCGTCGACGCCAGCCACTGCAGCGCCATTCAAAACGCCCACGCCCAGAATTAAAATCAAAAACGGTATACGAAAGATTTTCATGTGTATTTTTTTAGCCAGGTAGTGAATCAGATCCGGTTCTCGCCACGCGTCACCGGGTAAGCGAGGAACACCAACGCGTACAGGGCCGCCGACATGGCAAGCACTATTTTATATCCGAGCGTGACCGCAAGCACGTTTGCCAATGGCGTGGCGATGACGGAGAACGACCCGTTCAGGCTCCACGCCCACGGCAGGAAGTGACTGCGATCGCCGCGGAACAGGTACAGCCCCAACGGGAATGGGAAACCGAGCGCCACCGACAGCGGCGCGGTCACCGCGAGCAACACCAGCCATTTGATCGCCGTCGATGCCGACAACAGCGACAGTAGCAGCGGATCGAGAAAGAACCAGGCCGCGATGACCCAGACCACGACCGCCGAACAGGCCATGGCCAGCCCGCGCCGCGGGTGTTTCAGATAGTGCCCTGAGAGATAGCTGCCAAGCCCGGAGAAGATCAGCATGCCCGCCAGCACCACCGCGAAACCGTAGGTGCGATCGTTCAGGAAGAACGATGCCTTCTCGATCAGGTAAATTTCCAGACACAGGAAGCCGAGCCCGAGCCCGGCGAAGTACAGCACCGATTCGAGCAAGGCCTCCGCCTTGGGAAGCTTGGCGCGCCAGCGAATCAGCGGCAGCCCCAGAATGGCCACGGCAATCAGCACCGACTGCACCAGCACAGCGATGTTGATCAATAGTCCCAGCTCTTCACGCGGAATGAGCGAAATCTTTTTCAGCACCGTCTTCAGCTCGGACAAGCGCAGCACAGAATAAAAAAACGGGCGGTCGTGCGTCGATGGCTCGACCTTGAAAAAGTGGCCGCGCGCAAAGGCATCGTGCTCGGGCGAAAACAGCTTGAGGCTCTCTTCCATCAGTCCGTCCGAGGCCCGGTCACCGCTCGAGAGAATGGTCTCGGATTCAAACGACACCGACGGCAGATCGTTCCAGACATTGATCTTCTCCGGCTGGATCCCTGGAAAATACGACGTGTCGAACGAACGCTTGCCGGTAAACGCGCGCAGCTTGGCGATGTCGACGGCGGTAAACGGCCGCGGCGAGACCAGAATGCGAACGTTCCAGCTCGAGCGATAAACCAGAATATGATCCTGCGGCGCGGCCACGCCGGTGCCGGCGAGCGCCGCGCGCACGGTCTCGAGCATCTTCACGGCATACACCGTGAATTCGCGTATCGATACCGGAATCGAGACCACGCCGTCGTCCTTCAGCACACGCAGATAGCCCTGCACCGCCTCGACCGTGAACGCAAATTTATTGGCATCCGACTGGTTCAGAAAATCGGAAGAGATGTCCACGACATCGAAGCGCTGCTCGCGCGTGGCCGTCAGCATCGCCGGCGCCGCATGCAGCAGTGTCACACGCTTATCGGAAAGCGCCTGCGCCACCGGGTTGTCGCGTTGCGCGTTTATCAAGCTGTACAGCGTCTCGTCCGGTTCCAGTGCCGTCACCGACCCGGCACCGAGCGTCAGTGTCTCGCGCACCCGGAAGCCGCCGCGGGTACCGACGAGCAGCGCCGCGGCCGACGGCCGCAACAAATAGGGAAAGCTGTCGAGCGCCGCCCGCACATAGGTATCGTTGATGGCGGCGGACTTGGGCAATGACGTCACGCGATTGCCGTCGCTGTACAAGCCGTACGTCAGCGGCGGCGTCGCGGCACCGAGCAGTTTGGCGTTGTTGGAAAAATCGGCATCGAGACGTTCGGTAAAATTATCGAGCACCAGGAAATGACCGCGCGGCGAGCGTATCTCCTCAACGACTTTGTTGCCCTTTACATGTAGCGGCGCATAGATCGCCTTGTACTGATTGAAGTCGGCGTGGTTGAAAGCGAACAGCGACACCTCGCAGGCGCACACCAGGCCAAGCAGGATCGCCGCGTAGGTCTTGCGGTTCGCACGCACCACCGGCGGCTGATGATAAAACGCCGCCACGGCCAGCAATGGCAACAGTGCCGCCAGCAGCGTAAACGGATGCAGCCAGAACATCAGCACCAACACCAGCAGGGCGCCGACACCGGCGCCGGCGAGATCGGCGGCATAGATACGCGGGATCGCTTCCTGGTAGGAAAGAAAATAAAGACCGATATACAGCCCGGTCAAGAAGTAAAATGGAAACAACGCGGCGTAATACTTCCAGATGTTGAGCAGCTGATCGAACCACGCATCGGGATTCTGAAATTCAAGCGGGTTGAACGGCACGACCGTCGCCAGGTGAAACCCGGACACGGCCGCCACCAGCAGCGCCAGCGGCGCGGCGAACAACAGCGTCTCGGCGTGACGCTCGAACGTATCCTTGAAGAGGCTCAACACCACGCCGCTCACCGCGAAGCCGACCATGGTGATGGAGATCACCCAATAGCCGTACTCCGACCAGCTGGCGATAGCGAAGTAGCGCGTGAGCGCGATCTCGAAACCCACCGCAGCGGCCGAAACGAAAAACAGCGGCAACAGTAAGGCGCGTGGCTTGGCCATCGATTATTTTCCTTCTTTCTTATTGTCTGATGTCGGTAACGGGACTTCCGTTGACAGAAAGTCTTCGAGTAAAAGATTGAACGCCTCGGCCTCGTCCACGAACAACGCGTGGCCGGCGTTCTCGAATACCTTCACCCACGCGTTCGGCCGATTCTTTTTAAGATTCCCGGCCTGGCCGCTAAAGCGCGCGCTCACCGCATACAGGAGCGGTCGATCCGTGCGGTAAACGATTTCCTTCCAGTGCTGGCGCGGATACGGATAGCTCAGCAACGCAATGGACGCATCGAGCGGTACGCGCAATGAGGCCGCGACCATGCGCTGCAAATACGCCTCGTCTTGCGGTGTGCGGTACATGCCGCGCACGAAGCGCTCGATCGTGGCGCTGCGGTTGGTGCGCAGGCGTTTGAAAAACGTCGGATCGGACGATGGTGGCGGTTCTTCACCGATTGAGTTGTCCACCAGCACCAACGCTCGCACGCGTTCGGTGCCGACGTTATCTACATAGGTCAGCGAATCCAGCACACCCAGCGACCAGCCGACCAGCACCACCGGTTCACCGATGCGGTCGATCAGTTCCGCGAGGTCGCGCGCGCGCCGCTCGGCAACGTAACCCTCGCGCGCGATCTCCGACCTGCCCTGCCCGCGCGGATCGAGTGCGATCACCCGATACGACTTCGCGAAATGACGAAATTGCGGCGCCCAGATTTCCGCCGGCATGGTCCAGCCCGGAACGAATACAATCACCGGACCCTGCCCCGCCTCCAGATAGTGCAACCGCACACCGTCGCTCGAACGGAAGTAACGGCTCTCGCCTTCGGGGCTGGCAGAAAACGCGGTGCTGACAAAGCTCGATAACGCAACGAAGAGAATGACGCGGCGGGTCAGACGCATGGAAAGTTGTCGCAAGGTCGTGTATTCATGGGCTCGGCGGCGCGCAGACATTACGCGGCCCGCACCGTCTAAGCAACTGGAAATCATTCGGAAAAGTCGGTCGTCGTTGCGCCATTCATCCCCCACGGAGGGCGGCTCGTCGCCCACCTGCCCGGCCCACGGAAAAGCCATGCCATAGTTAGTCCCGTTTGCCCCCGGGCAGGAAGAAATCGTCGCGACGTGAGCATTTTCACTAAAGATTGTCCGGTCTGTGCGGCCACCCATGCGGTCCATGTGGTGCGGTGTGGCTGCGGCTATTGCTTCGATCCGCACAAACTCGACGGCGTCACCCAGGAACTAGAAGTCATCGCCCAGGAAGAGCGGCTCTACCACGACTATCTTTCCGCACGCGCAGATCAGGCAGATAAGGCGTGGCGCGCAGCCAAGGTCGCGACCGCCATGGACCCAGAGAATACCGTCAAGGGCGCGGAGGCATTGCTGGCTAAACAGACGGCGCTCTCGACGCGTGCAGAAATGGACGCGCAGGATGCGCGGGCGCAAGCCGTCAGCGCGCGCATCAAGGTCGTGCGCACCAATCGGCGCAATCGCCGTCAGGCGAAGAGCAGTTCGGCGGCCGCGCCGCGTCCGATGCCACCCACGCTGCGTGACGTCGTTGCCCCTCCCCGTCCAAAGCCGATACCGCCAAGCGTAACGCCCGCGGTAACATCCGCGCCACCCAAACAACATCTCCCGGTGACGTCAGCCGCTGCAGCGCCGCAAAAACCGGCGGCCACCACGTCCGCCGTTAAGCCGGTCACGCATCCGCCCAAGGCGTCCAAACCACAGTCGATCGTACCGAACCCTGTGGCAACCATGCGCCCGGCCGCCGCCGTCACGCCGATATCGAAGCCCGCGACGGTACCCGTCGCTCGTCCACCAACACCGACACCCGCCGTCTCCCGCACGGCGATAACCACACCGATAGCCGCGTCCGCATCGCCGCCTCCGGCCGTCAGACCGGCTGCCCCCGCACCGACCATTACGCGCGATCCCACGCCCGCGTTTCGCGCCACCCAAGCCACCAAAGCGGCACAGGTTGCCGCACCGGTCGGACCGCCAAAACAGGATTGCCAGAACTGCGGCGCCAAGGTCGCGGCCACGGCCAAACGTTGCCGCTGTGGTTTCGAAATGCCACTGTCGGCAAGCCAGATGCCATCGCTCGCCATGAGCACAGAGGACCGGGCCGCGCTGCTCTCCGCCCTGGCGCCTACGGGTAAAAATAAGCCCTGATTCCGGCCATCGGTCGGACTCTCACCTCCGGACGTCGCCCACGTCCGTCAGCATTAAATGTCGCGCCTATATTTCACGGTGTGTGTAATACGCAACCAATAATTTACGGGTAATCATGTCGGCCCTTTCACCTCTGACCAAAAGCTGTCCGCGCTGCCAAGCGACCGTCGTGGCCGAGATCGCGTTCTGTGCTTGCGGTCATCACTTCGGGGTCGATGCCGCCGTCGAAAAATCGTCATCGGATCTCGTTGTCCAGGCCGAAGCCCTTTACGAATCGCATTTGCGCGCACGCCTGCAGCGCGCCGTGCGCGCGACGCGGTTTGCCAAACTCGATGCATTGCGCGATCCGCGTGATCCGCGTAAGACGACGCAGTTGCGCGAGGCCGAGCAGGAAGTGAAATTGCTCGAGACCCAGCTGGTGATACAAACGGCGCGTACTGCCGATGCCCGCAACGCTGCGGTCAGCGCACCGGCTGACCCGACCCAGAGTTTCCGCACGGTGCAGACGATCAAGGCCGATGAAACGTTTGAACTGCTGAAACTGAAAGCGGCGGCAGAACGATTTTCCACCGAGGCAAACGGGGTCTTCCACACCGTGCAAACCGAGAAGACACGCACCTTGGCGCCGTTGCCGTCTGAACCGCAACGCTGTCCCGGTTGCAGCAGCGTCGTCACCCTGGGCATGACTCGCTGTGGTTGCGGTTATGTCCTCACCACCGCCAGCGACAAGATCTCCGATTTTCTTTCCACGGAAGAGTTGGCCGCATTGCGCGGCAGCTAAACACCCCGCTCCGTTTTTATTCCTTCAGCACGCACTTACGGTACAGATCACGCTGCCGGCCGCGTGGATCGTATTTGTGCCGCAACGTGTCGTATGCCGCCTTGTTGTACATGCTCCAGAATTCCTCCGGACTGAAGTAGGAGTCGGAATACAGCGACTTCATGCCGCCCATCTCCATCACTTTCTTCTCGACCTGGCGATTGAAATAACCCTCAGGCATTTTGTCGCGGGTGCGAATGACGTCCCAGAAACCGAAGTTGAGATACAACGTCTTCGGGTCCATGCGGTACAGATCGAATTGCACGTCCGGACGGTACGCGCGCGTCGGGCATACCCACACCGGCGTGAATTTTATGACGTCGTGGTAGAAGCGCAGAAACTCCGCAGCGTGTTCGATCGGCAACTCGACGTCCTGAATCACCGACTCCGCATGGATGCCGAAGCATCGATTGATGGCACTGCTCAAGCCCACGCGCGCATTCCAGCGCATGATCTTTGTATACGTTACCGAGTTCAACCGCTTGCGCCCGTACAGGCGTCGGAACAGCGGGTTCTGGGCGAACAGGTTTTTGGAACACCAGAACCAATCGGTGTCCCAGCGCCACAGGTAGTCGCGCGTCGTCAGGTAGTCTTCATCGCGCTCACGCAACGACTTGTAGTAGATGCGCTCATACGAGTAATCGCTGGTGTACGGCGCTACATCGGTAAAGCGGCCGACGCTGATTACCATGTCGTCGCGACCGAAGATCACACCGTCGACAAAGTCTGCGTTCGACTCGCACCAGCGCTGCAAATCGGCAAAGTATGCGACCGGATCGCGGTGACGGATGTGCTGTACCTGCACGTACTGTTTCACTGGCAGCACCATCGCCTTGAGTTTCAATGCGTATCCGAGCGTGCCGTAAGAGTTAGGAAATCCGTAAAACAGGTCGCGGTGCTCGTTGGTCGGCATGGCATATACGCTGCGCCCGTCGGGCAACAGGACCTCCATCTCCTGCACGGTTTCGTGCACCAACCCATAACGAAACGAGGACGACTCAATACCGCAGCCGGTAGTGGCGCCGCCGATCGTGATCGATTTCAGCTGCGGTACCACGGCCGGCATCACGCCCTGCGCCAGGCAGGCATCCACGAGATGTTCGTAAGGTGTCATGCCTTCGACCTCGACAAAACCGGCCTGCGGATCGACGCGCAACACGTTGTTAAAGTCGCGCACGTTGAGCACCTGCCCGGCGACGCGCTTGCGATCGCGAAACAGGTTGGACGTATCCTTCGACAAACGTATCGCACCGTCCGCGGCGCGCAGCGAGTTCATCAGGCGTCGTTTTTTATCTTCGTAAGGAATAGCGGCCATGGTCTCGCACCCTAAGGGACTGGTCGCCACTCTATCAAAATGGCGACGCGTGCGGCTGGTAACCGTACAGTTGGCCCAGTAAAGTGGTCCGTGGCACCCCTCAACCGGAGAAAAACATGAACTCAGCAATAATCAAATTCGGCCCTGTGGTTGGACGTTGCATGATCGCCCTGATCTTTCTGCTGGCCGGCTTTAGCAAGATCGTCGGCTTTAAAGGGACAGCCGGTTACATGGCCAGCAAAGGGCTGCCGATAGTTGACGTGCTGCTCGCCGGCACCATCGTCATTGAATTTGGCGGTGCGCTGATGTTGATCCTCGGTTGGAAGGCGCGCCTGGCAGCAGCCGCGTTATTTTTGTGGATGATTCCCGTCACCCTGGTGTTTCACGACTTCTGGAACATGACGGGACAGGAACAGGTGACGAATCAGATCATGTTCCTGAAGAACGTCTCCATAATGGGGGCGATGCTGTACATCCTGGCGTACGGCACCGGTTGCTGCAGCGTGGACAAAGACAAGGGTAAAAAGAAGTAGAACGAAGATTCGCACCAAAAGAACGGGGACGGCTGACACGCCGTCCCTTTTTTGTCTACCGTTTCTTTAGACCAATCTCGGCAAGGAATTTGTCGAACTCAGCGGTCCAGATGGGCAGTCCCAGCTCCGAACCAAACAGCGAATGCCCGTCTTTACCGAATGGCGGCTGGATCACCAGACGGCCTTTACCACCGGCGTCCTCGAACGCCTGAAACCATTTGCGTACATATTGAGGACCGAAAAATTTGTCGTTCTCGGCGTAATGCCATAACACCGGGACCTTAATCGTGTGCGCGAACTTGCCGATCGTGTCGGCCATACGCTCCGGGCTGCACGGCTCGCCGGGGCGCTTGCCCGGATCACCGCCACGCCCACCGGAAAAATTTACCACACCGATCAACCCGGTCACATCCATGCTCGATGCGGCGAGCGAGGCAAAACCGCCCGCCGATTGGCCGACCAGAAGAATTTTCCGTGTATCGACGAACACCAGAGTTCGCGCGTATTCGACTGTCGCCACGAGATCACGTCCCGCTTGCGTCCCGGCGGAAAAATAATCGGGCGAGCGACAGCTTCGATAATCTTCAACAAAGTCGCCGCCGGTGGCGCCGTACCCACGGCGAATCGGAACGATGACGGCAAAGCCGCGCTTCACGAATTCCCCGATCTGCACCAGCTTGCGATAGCGACCGATGTTCGGCCGCTCGCTTGAGCTGACCGGACTGCCGTGGCTCAGCACCACGAGTGGAAACGGTCCGGCTCCTTGCGGACGAAATACGGTGGCGATGAGCGTCGCTTCCAGATTGCCGTTTAGCCGCAGCGGCACGTGAACGATCTGCTCGTTCAATTCCCCAGCGATCTCATCGTCGCCAAGAGCGAGCAGTGAAACGAATATCAAGGACCAGAGCAGGAACCACCGACGACCCGCGGAGCTGACACGCACGAGGAAATATTCCGAAGTGACTTCTACTTTCTTATAGCTGACGTCGGACGAAATGCGTTGACGACGGCCGCGCTCGTCTCGAGATAAGGTCCACCGATCAGATCGATGCAATACGGGACAGCGGCAAAAACGCCATCCAGTGTTTCTTTAATCGCCTTGGGCTGCCCCGGCAGATTCAACACCAGCGATTGGCCGCGGATGACACCGACTTGCCGCGAGAGGATCGCCGTCGGTACATATTTCAGGCTTACTGCGCGCATCTGTTCGCCGAATCCGGGCATTTCCTTATCGGCGATGGCGAGCGTGGCCTCGGGCGTCACATCGCGCGGCGCTGGCCCGGTCCCGCCGGTGGTGACCACCAGGCAACAGCGCTCGACGTCGCACAATTGTTTGAGCGCGTTTTCTATCTGCTCGCACTCGTCGGACACCAGCCGCGTCACGGATTCCCACGGACTCGTCAGCGCCGTGCCGAGCCACTCGACAATCGCCGGCCCGCTCAGATCCTGATACTCGCCGCGGCTGGCGCGATCGGATACCGTCACAATGCCAATGCGTGCTTTTTCTGGATTCATCGATCGATGTTCTTATTTTCTGGCGGGCCACCATTATCGTTTTGGCGACGCCTTGCGCACAACTATTGCTGGCCGGCACCGTCGGTACCGTAAGTTCGAAAATCCAGGTGCCACGGCTCGCCGTCTATCGGTTGCGCCAGACCTGTAGTCGCCCGTATCGCGCCTTTTATATAGAGGGGCGAATTTCGCTTCCTATACTGAAATTAACGCGGATACGGACTTTGTCCCCAACGCAATTCCGGGGGTATACGAAATGGCTACACGCAGCATCTACCACAAGGATTGCCCCGCTTGCGCGGCGTCGGTCGGAGCCGACACCAAGCGCTGCGATTGCGGCTATTCGTTTGAAACCCAGATGCAGGAAAACCAGTCACTGCCGGAAGATCAGGCGGTGCAGGATGAGGAGCTGCTGAGAGAATACCTCGACGCGCGCATCGGCCAGGCCGTCGGCGAACTTCAGACGATTCAGGCCGGGATGGCCCACGACTCGCGCGATCTGGATAAAGCCAACCAGGTATTGCGGGCCTTTGCGATACTACGCGAACTGCGCGATGAACTAAAAACGCAGACCGCAAAGATTGCGGACGCCAAAAAAATCGCGCGTGCAGCACGGCTCGAACGCGGCATGCCGGTCGATGCCGAGGACGACGCCGACGCTACAGCGACATCGCAAGCCCCGACTGACGCATTCCGCGCCGCCCAGGCAGCCAAGGCCGAGATGGCAATGAAAGCGGCCGGGATCGACGCAAAAGAATGTCCGAAATGTCACACCATCCTGCCGCAACCCGCCGTGCACTGCTTCTGCGGCTATAACTTCGTGCGACCCAGCAGCGGCTTACCCACCGACACGCACACGACCGCCTCGCGGCTCGTGCACCGCAAAACTATTTAGCGGAATTATTTACTGCGATTCGGAAGCGACCCAACGCGGGCACTAATCCGCGTACAGCAGGTTTGCGAGGTCGGTGTAGGTCTGGTCGTCGTAACGCCCGAACGTAAGCGCAGCACCATCGGGCTCAATGCGTGTCACGGTTGCGGCAAGTCGTTGTTCGATCCACGTGTCGTTGTGGCGATAGCGCAGCACGACCTCCACGCCTGTGCCCTTCTGCAATTGCGCGGCTTCCATCTTGATAAACACCCCAGTCATGCTGAAGTCTCGCACGCACCACGCGGCCGAATAGGTCAGGCCGAAGTTCACCAGTACTTCGAGGCCAAGCGAACAGCGAAGGCTGTGGCGCGGTTCGGGAGCCACCTGCGCTTCCTCTGTCCGCGCTGATTGCGCCTGCGCGGCGCGGTTGAGCCAGAACGACTCCTGTGGCACGTCCGGACGAGCACCGCCGCCAGCAAACTTCCGATTCATCGCACCCTCATGCGCAGGTTGGGTATCTAAAGCATAAACCCGGCGCCCGGCGATGCGCTACCTTCGGGCGTTCGCCATAAGCCTTTCGTCGCGGCGCTGCTTAACTTGCCGACAGCGCTCGACGTACGCGCACGTTATTCGTCCGTCACGCAACCCTGCGAGGCATCTTTCACATTCTTGATGTACTTATACAACGTGCCGCGCGTGGCCTTGTACGCGGGCATCTTCCATGCCGCGCGTCGGCACGCCAACTCATCGGCACTCACGGCGACATCGAGCAGATTCTTCTCGGCATCGATGGTGATCTTGTCGCCGTCCTGGATGAGCGCGATCGGTCCGCCTTCCTGCGCCTCCGGCACCACATGCCCGATGATGAATCCGTGCGAGCCGCCAGAAAAGCGGCCGTCGGTGATGAGCGCCACATCGTTGCCCAGACCGGCACCCATGATGGCAGAGGTCGGCGTCAGCATCTCCGGCATGCCGGGGCCGCCCTTGGGCCCTTCGTAGCGAATGACCACGACGTCGCCCTTTTTTATTTCCTTGCGCTCGAGCGCATGCAACATCGCTTCCTCTTGATCGTAAACACGCGCGGGGCCGGAGAAATACAGACCTTCTTTGCCCGTGATCTTCGCCACGGAACCGCCGGGCGCGAGGCTCCCCTTGAGAATGCGAATGTGGCCGCTTTCCTTGATAGGTGTTTCAATCGGCATGAACACCTGTTGACCGCGCTTCAGGCCCGGCAGGCTCTGCAGGTTCTCGGCGATCGTCTTGCCAGTCACTGTCATGCAGTCACCGTCGATCAATTTTTTCTCCAGCAGATATTTCATCACCGCCGGAATGCCGCCGACATGGTGCAGGTCTTCCATCACGTATTTACCGGACGGCTTGAGGTCGCCCAGGAACGGCACGCGATCGCTGACCGATTGGAAATCGTCGATGGTAAGCGGCACGTCCACGGCGCGCGCCATCGCAATCAAATGCAACACAGCGTTGGTCGAACCGCCCAGCGCCATCACCACCACCATGGCGTTTTCAAAGGCGGCGCGTGTCATGATGTCGCGCGGCTTGAGGTCGATCTCCAGCAGGTGACGAACCGCCGCGGCCGCGCCCAGGCACTCGGCAAGCTTGCCGGCGTCTTCGGCCGGCGTCGACGAGCTGTAGGGCAGCGACATGCCGAGCGCCTCGATAGCCGAGGCCATGGTGTTGGCCGTGTACATGCCGCCGCAGGCACCGGCGCCCGGGCACGCGTGCTTTACGATCGTATCGCGCGAACTCTCATCGATCTTGCCGGCGATAAATTCGCCGTAGCTCTGGAATGCCGAGACGATATCGAGCGTCTGGTTGTGATGATGACCGGGCTTGATGGTACCGCCGTAAATCATCAGCGACGGCCGATTGAGACGGCCCATCGCCATGACGCAACCCGGCATGTTCTTGTCACAACCGGGGATCGTCACCAATCCGTCGTACCACTGCCCGGCCACGACCGTCTCGATCGAGTCGGCGATAATGTCGCGCGACTGCAGCGAGTACGACATGCCCTCGGTGCCCATGGAGATGCCGTCGGACACACCGATGGTGTTAAAGCGCATGCCCACCACGCCGCTCGACGCGCAGCCCGCTTTGACCTTCGCCGCCAGGTCGTTCAAGTGCATGTTGCAGGTATTGCCCTCCCACCACACGCTCGCAATACCGACCTGCGGCTTGGCCATGTCGGCCTGCGTCAGCCCGGTGCCATAGAGCATGGCCTGCGAGGCGCCCTGGGACTTGGGTTCGGTGATGCGGGAACTGTAGCGGTTTAGTTTTTTGGTCACACCAAATCTCCGAAAACAGGAATCACTGCCGGCGATTCTACCGTAAATTGGCGTACTGCCCGAAACGCTGCCCTTCCCGGTGCGTGTTGGCCACGCGGCCGGAACGTCCCCGGTTTAACCATTATGCGGCACGACGCGGGCAGTCAAGCGAAAGGATCGAACAAAGCGATACGCGGAATCGGTCAGGAAGCGATTCGCACCACGGTACGTCCAGTGACACGGCCTTCGAGATAGCGTGGAAACAGTTCCGGCAATTCACTGAACTCGGCGACATGCGCGAGGCGCTCGAGATGGCGCGGCCGCATATCGGTAGCGAGCCGCTGCCAGACATGGCGTCGCAGGTCCATCGGCGTCTGCGACGAATCGACGCCGAGCAACGACACACCGCGCAAAATAAACGGCATCACGGTGGTCTGCAATTCCGAACCCGCCGCCATGCCGATTGAGGCGATGCAACCGCGTTGCTGCATCGTGCGTGTCAGCCACGCCAGCCACTTGCCGCCGAGCGTGTCGACGGCACCGGCCCACCTCGAGGCCTCGAGCGCATGGGTGCCGCACGTGACCGTATTGCGATCGAGAATCTGGGCCGCGCCGAGCTCGCGCAAGAACGCGTGCTCGGTGGACTTTCCGGTGAGCGCCGTCACGGCATAGCCGAGGCCGGCCAGGATGTCGATGGCAACGCTGCCGACACCGCCGCTCGCACCCGTGACGATCACCGGTCCGCCGTTCGGCGTCAGCCCATTTCTTTCCATGCGCGTGATCGCAAGCGCCGCGGTAAAGCCGGCGGTGCCGAGTGCCATGGCGTCAAAGGTAGTTAACCCGACAGGCAGCGGCACAATCCAGTCGGCCGGCACGCGCGCGTAGTGCGCGTAACCGCCGTCGTGGCTCACACCAAGTCCATAGCCGGTGGCAAGCACGGCGTCGCCTTCCCGAAAGCGCGCATCGGAAGACGACACCACGGTACCGGCGAGATCGATACCGCCCACAATCGGAAAGCGCCGCACGATCTTGCCGGCGCCCGTGGCGGCGAGCGCATCCTTATAGTTAATGCTCGAATAGTGTGTGCGAACGAGGACCTCGCCCGCATCCAGTTCCTCGGGTTCGAGGTCGACGAAACGCGCGGCGACCTTACCGCCTTCCTCGAAAATGCGATACGCCTTGAATGACTCGCTCAAGTCCGGTTCCCGACGATTACATCGTGCCGAGCGCCTTGGCGGTCTTGTTGGTATCCGTCGGCTTGACCCACAGGATTGCGGCCCAACGTCCGTTGCCGGCGGCGACGGCATCGATTGCCGTCACGTTGATCTTGGCGTCGGCGAGTTTTTGCATCACCGCGGCGACAGCACCGGGGCGATCATCCCCCTGCACCAGAAAGCCGCCCTTCTTCGCTTTCACTTTGAGCTTGGCGCGCTTGGCGGCGTCCTTGAATGCGGCTGCATCTTCCGGCACAAAATCTACCTGGGCGCGCCGCCCGCTGGGGAAACCGGTGAACACGAGCAGGTTCACGCCCTGCATGGCGGCAAGTGCGCGCGCTGCTTCACCGGGTTTATTGGCAACGTCGGCAATGAAATATTCCACCTTTCGAACGGTATCCATGGCGTTCTCCTGATCCAGCAGCGGGGGTTTGGTATTTGGGTAGTCGAGGCGATTATGCGCCACCGGTTACGGAGGCGCCAGCAAGTGACCGCGAACAACGCTCAGGGTTCTTCCGGCAAAACGACTTCCGCAATCGCCACGTCCTCACCTTCGGCGAGCGGCACGTCACGGTCACCGTCGAGAAATTGCACGCGTAGCTCGCCGGCGGTCAAGACGGTCTTAAGTGCAAACCCGCGGCGTGCCAGATATTCCTCAAGCTCGTCCCGGCTCGGCCCCCACCGGAATCGCGCCCCGCGCAGGCGCCACCACGCGCGTGCCAGCCACGTTGCACCACGGAAATGTATCCGGCCAGTCGGTTCGCGCTCCATAAATGTAAACACAGCGCTGCTGCCGGGTCCGCTCAATACGTTGACGAATTCGAACAATCGATCACGCTGCTCGACGTCCATGAACGCCAGCAGCCCTTCGATGATGAACACGGTAGGTGTCCCGGAAATATAGGCGCTTTCGAGCAGATTCTTTTCCAGCGGTTCGTGCGCCGGGTCGGCGTCGATGAAGCACAGGTTCGCCAACGGCGACCATTGTCCGGTCAGCGCGCGGCGTTTGAGTGCGAGCAGCGATGCCCGATCCACTTCAATAAAACGCACGCCCGGAAACTCACGATGCAGGCGCACGGCGAGCGTGTCGAAGCCCGCGCCAAGCACCACCACTTGCTGCGCGCCCAAGGCAAGACGGCTGCGCACCAGGCGTTCCACCGCCTGCTTGCGCACCGCGTAATGCAACATGATGCCGGGCAAGGTAAGAAATTCGAGTGTGGCGATAAGCCGACGATATCCCGGTGAACGCTTGCGCGAGTAACGATGTGCCAGACGCGGTGAATAGGCATACAGGAAGCGTGAGTACAGGGTGGCCGCGGGCGCCGGCACCAGGTGACCCAAATGCCAATCGCGTGCGAAGTGAAGCATGGCGCGTGCGCCGAGCAAGGTGATGGTATCGGGACGTTGCTTACGCACGAGTGGGCGCCCAGTTATTCCGCCAGGTCATTCAACATGGAATGTCAGATATTAGATCAACGACCGGCCATCGGAATAAAGCCCACATATAAGTAGCGAATATTTGGAGCCGCTCGGCGGTCCGATAAAGCCGCCCGACGAGATTCCTTACGCATCATTAACGTAATCCCGGGCCGGAACGCACGGGTCATGCATCGTTCACACTCCAGCGCGGTCTAATTCGCGGGAAACCGGCGTGATTTAAAACAAACAAGGAGGTCGCAAATGGGCTCGCAGATCGAAGCATTTCTAGTCAAAGACTGCACCTTGGTCGCCATCGCCACCGGTTTGCGCGCGCAAAATCTGCGCGAACTGCGCGATCATCTCCAAGTTGTGCATCCGGGAAGCATCTATTTTCACTTCTGGGGCGGACAGCTACGGCCCGACTTCGACGACCCGGAATACAACAACGATTTCGCCTCCTGGGCCGCACATGCGCTCCACGATCTTAAACTCGCCGAGCGTCTCGGTGTGATCGACCCGGCCGATTTCTCTCTCATCGAATCGTTGCGCCAGGAATTGATTGACATCATCGAGGAACGGCTCGACGAAACAGAATTTCTTAACTGGGCCCACCGTGACAAACAATTTCATTTCGTGCGCGCGCAAACGGTTGTCTTCGACACCGGACGACGCCTGAAACACCCGCGCGAACTCGCCACCGCCATTCCCGCGCTGTCGCTCGGCAGCATCTATTACCACTTCATCGATGCCCGTCGGCGCGAGCCACAGCTGGTTGATGACTTTACCCCCTGGCTGGTGCGCTGCGGCGAGCAGTACGGCGATCTCTGCGCGCAATTTGCCGAGCTCGATCCGTACTTCATCACGCTGGCGGAGTTGCGTACTCAGCTAGCCAGCATTATTCGCCACTACCGCTTTGAGGAGGTGTTGCTTGAACAGCCTGCTTGAAAATTACGCCGCCGTCGCCGGCGAAGACGTGGTGCGCCAATTGGTCCAGCTGGCCACACCGTTACGCGGCCTGAAAGTCGTGCACGTTAATTCGACGCGCGTGGGCGGTGGCGTAGCCGAAATTCTCAACAAGCTGGTGCCGCTCATGTGCGAACTGGGTCTGGACGCGCAGTGGGAAATCATCACCGGCGAAAGCCGCTTCTACGAATGCACCAAGCTGTTTCACAACGCCATGCAGGGCGATCCCACCATCGTGTCCGACGCACTGCTGCAATGCTACAACGACACCAACGCACGCAACGCCGAAACGCTGGCACCGGCGTTGCGCGATGCCGACATTGTGTTCATTCACGATCCCCAACCGGCCGCACTGATCAATTACTTCCCCGATCGCAAGGGAAAATGGATCTGGCGTTGTCACATCGATGCCAGCCATCCGTCGCGTCCGGTGTGGAAGTTCCTGCGCGCGCACGTGCTGCATTACGACGCCAGCGTGTTTTCGCTCGCCGATTTCGCGCAGATGCTGCCGCACCCGGTGTATCTGATTCCCCCGAGCATCGATGCGCTGAGCGAAAAAAACATCGACCTGCCGGCGGACGAAGTCACCGCGATCTGCCGTCACTACGGCATCGATCCGACGCGCCCGATGATGCTGCAGGTGTCGCGCTTCGATCGCTTCAAAGATCCGATTGGCGTAATTGCCGCCTATCGCCTGGCGGCCAATTTTATTCCGTCGCTGCAACTGGTGCTCGCCGGCGGCACCGCCACCGACGACCCCGAGGGCGAGGCGGTGCTGGCCGAGGTACGTGCAGCGGCGCAGGAAGACCCGGACATTCACATTCTGTTGTTGCCGCCGGATGCGCATCGCACCATCAACGCGCTCCAGCGCGCGGCGGATTTCGTGCTTCAAAAATCCATCAAGGAAGGCTTCGGGCTCACAGTGGCCGAAGCCATGTGGAAGGGCAAGCCGGTGATTGGCGGCGATACCGGCGGTATCCGTCTGCAGGTCACCAATCACCATACGGGTTTTCTCGTCAACTCGCCCGAGGGCGCGGCGCTGCGCATCCGGTACCTGTTGCATCACCGCGATCATCTGGCCGACATGGGGCGCAAGGCGCGCGACTTCGTGCGCGAGAATTTCTTGATCACGCGCCAGTTGCGCGAATACCTCACGCTCATGGTGGGATTGGTGCACGGCGCGAGCGATCGTGTGGAGTTGAATTAACATGAACGGACGAGCGAGCACAAAGCGCGTAGCAGGGAGACGTTGATGTCGGCAAGCACATCCAACGCTACCGTGGTCGTGGAGGACTTCTTTTCGCGCCTGCCACGCGCGGTGCAGCGCGTGCTGATGCTCGATTACGACGGCACGCTGGCACCGTTTCGTGAAAACCGCGCCGAGGCCGAACCATATCCCGGCGTGCGCGAATGCCTCGACGCGCTCATGGAAGATACGCACACGCGCGTCGTGCTGGTAACCGGGCGCTGGACCAAGGATTTGTTGCCGTTGCTCCAGTTGCGGCGCCTGCCCGAAATCTGGGGCTCGCATGGATGGGAACAGCTACGGCCCAACGGCCAGTACGCACTGGCGCCGATCAACAAGGGCGCATTGCGCGGCCTGATCGAGGCCGATGAGTGGACCGAACAGATCATCGCACTCGGTGGCCGTTGCGAGCGCAAGCCCGGATCGCTGGCGATCCACTGGCGCGGCTTGAGCGCACTGCAGATAGCGAAAATTGAGCAAGCCGTGCACGAAAACTGGACCCGGCTGAGCGCACCGTCCGAACTTGAATGGCACGATTTCGACGGCGGTATCGAACTGCGCGCGCGCGGACGGAACAAGGGGCATGTGGTGGAAACCATCTTGTCGGAAATGCGAAACGGCATGGCCGCGTATCTCGGCGACGACAACACCGATGAAGACGCATTCCGTGCCATCAAGGGTCGCGGGCTCAGCGTGCTGGTACGTCCGACCCATCGACCCACGGCCGCCGATGTGTGGCTGCGTCCACCGGCGGAACTGCTCGTCTTCCTCGATCGTTGGCGCGAGATGCGCGAAGACAGCGCATGAACTGGCTTCACTATAAAATCTACGGCAGCGCTGTCTTTGAATGGATGATCGCTTGCGCCATCGTTGTCGGCATGACCGGCGTATTGCGCTTCGCCCACCAGGTTGCCCTGCAGCGCCTGCGCAGCTTCACGCGCACGACGGTGACACGCCTCGATGACTTCGTCACCGACGTGTTCGCCAACACGCACCTGCTGTTTTTCTTTTCTGTCTCCGTGTATGTAGGCGCGCAGTATCTGGAGCTCTCCCCCAAAGCGACCCGCGTCGTCAGCAGCATCACCATTGTCGCATTGCTGATTCAGGCCGCGCTGTGGGGTCATCGCGCCATCACGTTCTGGATCGGTCACGCGCTCCAGTCACGGCACGGCACGGACGGCGCCAGCATCGTCACGATGTCGGCAGTTGGCTTCATCGTGCGCCTGGTATTGTGGGCGGTGGTGACGCTGAC
>Ga0209515_10003338_pt1 | contig 23182 bp, 22 predicted proteins | sample Subgroupgradi54m_FD_187454 | JGI IMG/M metagenome (GOLD analysis project Ga0209515, IMG submission 187454) | Subsurface groundwater microbial communities from S. Glens Falls, New York, USA - GMW60B uncontaminated upgradient, 5.4 m (SPAdes)... ... | reverse complement strand
CCAGCCACTCGAGGAAGGGCGCGTGACGATCGCCCGTGCGGCACGCACCGCGGCCTTCCCTGCCCGCTTCGTGCTGATCGCCGCGATGAACCCGTGTCCCTGTGGATTTTTCGGCGACGAGCGGCGGCCGTGCCGCTGCACGCCCGCGCACATCGCGCGCTACAGGGGACGACTGTCGGGACCGCTTCGCGACCGCATCGATCTGATCGTCGAGGTGCCGGCGGTCCCCATCAGCGAGATCGCCGACGCCGCGCCGGGCGAACCGTCCTCGTCGGTCCGTGAGCGGGTGCTGGCCGCGCGCCGCCTTCAGCAGTCACGGTACGGGGCGGACGGGCCGCGCATGAACGCCGACCTGCGGGGCGGGGCTGCCGCGGTGCACTGCCGTCCCGACGCGAAGGGACGAGCGCTTCTGCTGAGGGCTGCGAAGCAGCTCGGTCTCAGCGCGCGGGGCTACGACCGCGTGCTGAAGGTCGCGAGGACGATCGCGGACCTTGCTGCATCGGATGGCGTGGAGAGGGAGCACGTCGCGGAGGCGCTGCAATACCGGCTCGTAGAGTGACGACCACTTCGTTGGCCACGAAAGCCACGAAGACGGATTAGCCACAAAGCACACCAAGAATTTTTGGTTACACAAAGATCTCAAAGGAGATAAGCATGGAAAAGACATTCGCGCCCATTCCCGTGGAAACCGAGCACGTTGCGACGACAGTCATCGGGGCGGCTATCGAGGTTCACCGACATCTGGGACCCGGATTCATCGAGAAGATTTATCAGGAGGCCATGTGCCTCGAGCTTGATGCCAGAGGCTTCAAGTACGAACGTGAGAGGGCCATCGTGGTCCATTACAGAGGCGTGCCGATACCGGGTCAACGGATAGACCTGATCGTAGGGGGATGCGTCCTGGTCGAGCTGAAGGCCGCGGCCCGAATCGAAAGCGCCCACGAAGCGAAGGTCATCTCGTACTTGAGAACGACAGGGTTGCGGCTTGGCCTGCTGCTGAATTTCAATGGCCGCACGGTCAAGGAAGGGCTCAAGCGTATCGTGGTCTGAAGGCGAGCGCCTTGTTCGAGCTTCTAGACGATTACCGTGAGGGACAACACGAAAGCGATGAACGCCCTTCTGGTCCGGGCCGTCGGAGCGCGGAAGGCGAAGGAGCTCATTGCCCAGGTCTCCGCTAACGGGGTGATCGCAGAACAGTAGCGACCCCGAGCGGTCGGGAGTGGGCGCATGTTCCCGGCGAATTCGCTCATCTTTTTGCTTTGTGAGCGCCGGCGCCGCCCCAACGCTTCGTTTCCCGGCGCAGCATCGCCTCAATCCAAGGTGAGGACAATAACCGGCAACGCTCGCGCGGCGGGATCCCTCACGCCTGTTCTGCTGACTGCTCCGCGACACGGTTTTGTGCCTCTCCTTCCAATCGGAACAATTGATTGAGGAGCAAGAATTCACTTAATGAGTTCTCGGATTGGTCCGTTGTTTCGCGATGTGCACGACGATTTCTGAACGCCATGTAAGTGCCGGTGAATACGCTCAGTCGGCCTGCGTGTTCTCCGCCATCGACGTTGTTCCAGCACAACGGCCCGGTACCCTCTGCGAAGGCTTTTGAAAACAACTTCTGACCGTGATCGTTAATACCCGTTCGCTCTCGAACGATGTCTTCAAGCCGGCGATAACCGGTCAGCAGTCGCTGGTCAGGCTGATCCCAGAACGCAAGCGCGAGGTCGGTAATTCTTGCGTCGATAATGGCGAACGGAATGACGGCGGGAAAGTGCCGCCACACCAAGAACTTCTCTCCGGGTCCTGGGTCCCTATCCTCGTTGAAGATGTAATCCATCCAGCGGCGCGCATGGAGTGGTCGAAGATCGTCCAGCGACTGCAAGTCAGCACGCGTCAGGGCAGATCGGTCGAGGCGTTCGAGCAATTCCGCCCCCACTGCATATTCGACAATCTTGGCTCCGTGCGCTTCGAGTGCGGCCAATACATACGACAATGCCCCCGGACCGCCGCCCCAATACCCAGATCCAAACCCGGATTTCACAGCGACGACATCCCCATCTACATCGAGCAGGAGACAATGATCTCTCGCTGATGAAAGGATCCTGACGCGAGTGATTTTGTCACCGTACTGGATGTAGCGCAGCACCGCGTCCTGGCTCTCCTTCGGGATACCTGCGAGGCCGACGTACTCAATTCCGGCTAGGTCCTCGCCCCGACCGTCAGACAATTCGGACATCGATAACCTACCCCTCTCGTTTCACTCGCTCTGTCTCCTGAGTTCATCGAGTGCGGCCATTTCATCCCACAGCACCGTCGTGCCAAAGTGTCTGGCGAGGTCGAGAGGCGGACGACTTAATGCTGTTCCCAAGAACCGCTCGGTCAAGAACACATCACAGTACGGCAACGCCGCAGTCGCGTGGTAGATGTCGTAGAAATCGGAGGAGCGGAAGGGGCGCTCCTTGTGCCACCGAGCGATTGCGTGAACACCCGCTACGATTTGGGCCGTCGGCAACGACGTGCCAGCCTTTCCAAACCTAAAGACGTTCGAGAACACGTTGACGAAGACTCGATCCGCGGACTCAAAGTCGTGAGCAGCCGCCGGCTGCTCATTCGGTCGAATTGTTCGGTGGAATTGAGCGAATGCTTCTCGGAGTTCCTCGTTGTGTCCATCGAAGAAGCCATCGATTTCAGCCTGGTAGAGCTCCTGAAAGCTGCCTATCTCAGAGGCGTGAGCCTTGGACGCGGCAGTTATTCGCGCTGCCGTCGTCTCGAAGTCCTCATCAGGGTGCTCCGGAATTGGTGTGTCCGTCAGCTGCTCCTCTAGCGTTACCGACCACATAACGTCAAAAAAGGACTTTGAGATCGCGAGTTGCTCCTCGGCGCTTACGCCCTCAAAAACCGGGACCGGAATACCAAGCACGTGACCCAGCTTGAGCCAGACGCGATCGATCGGTGGCCCAGGCACTCGCTTTTCGATTGCGGTGTTGATTAGGAACTGCAGCAGCTCCGTCTGCAGGCGGTCTTTGGCGTTCTGAATCGTCACGCCGAGGCTCAATTCATCGATCAGCCTCACCGTGGCCATTCGTGTCTCGGTATCCGTCTGCTTGAGAAGCTCGAAGAACGTGCTGTCTCCCAACGGACAGATAACTGCCCCGCACTGAACCTGCCTCCGAAGAAGCTCCAGCAGTTCCGAATGAATTGGTATTCGTGGTCGCCCTAGTGCCGCGTCACGCAGGAAGACCCAGTAGCGCGTATCCAAGTACACGCGGTGACGGGCCAGGGCAAAGGTCGCCAACGTTTTCGCGCTCTGCGCGTAGTGCTCCTGAAGCGAGACGTTGGGGTGTTTCCGATGCTCGGCTATGAAGCCGACCATCGACTTGAGGCGCTCGTCGGAAATCCTGGGCATGCCATGTTGCCGATTAATCGCCGCGCCTTTAGTAGGTCACCCCTCCACTTGGTACCGTGAATTGACCGATTCGCCAAGCTCGGCCAAGATCGCACGATCGAATGTGGTTCGCACACTCAGCCCGGTGACCGCAGTGCAAGCGAAAGGGATAGAGCCCGGTCCGCGAACAGCGTATTGGCCCAAACCTCTGATGCGTTCAGGCTCATGACGAGGCGTAGGACGTAAAGTCTGGAGTCTCCTTGCGCCGCCCGCACCGCGAATTCAAACGCCTTTTATCCCCTCAAGGAGTATGCGGGTCGTTTCCGGCTGGCCGAACTTTTCGTCTAGCCAGTAGAACCGTGACCAGCGCGTATCCATGTCGCTGAACTTCAACCACTCGAACGGCGGGTCCTTGTGAGTGGCGTCCTTCGCCTTGTCGTAGCGCCGGATACCAGGGTCGACCACGACAATGCGGGCATGGCGGCTTGCCTGCGTGATCTCGTGGTTCACGTGCTTGTCATGGAACGCGTAGCCAATGACGACAATCACCTTCGCGCGGCGGGCCGCCCGATGAAAGTACGCATAGAGTGTCTTGTAGGGATCTTGCTCCATCCATGGTCCGTTCATGCCATGCGGGTCGCCGATCCGCTCCCAATGTTCCTTTCCGAACCACAGTTCGTGCGCGTGCCCAGGATAGACCATTTCAAACGGGTGCGGTGGATAGCCATCGCTGCCTCCGCCATCATCGCTTGGCGCAACAAACCGTCCCATGGATTTCACGGGCCCGCCACGCAGCCAGCAGGTCGAGCCGTGCAGCTTGAAGAGAACCAGGTTGATCTTCTTTCGTGAAAGCCGTAGTTTCGCAAAACGCTGGGAGTCCCAGCTGCCGCCGAGTGGCTCGAAGCCATCAGTGAGCTGATACAGCTCCGGCTTCTCAATCGCGAGCTTTTCGAAACTCCAGTCGTAGTTGAGCGTGAAGATCGGAATGGCGGGCTGCTCTACCGCAACGCGCTCGAGTATCGGCTGCCATAGCGCGTTGCCCTTCCCGCCCGGACAGTCGCCGCAAGTCCGGTGCATCAGCCGGTAGGCTTGCAGCTGGATCTCGGCGAGCGCCTTGTCAGCGGCCTCGGGGATCGGCGCACTCGCTGTTGTAAAGTCGGGCAACAGCGTCGGCAGCTCGCTGCGCCGCGCGAACCACAGGAGCAACTGAATTTCGTAGAGATGCTCGAAGAAATCTTCGATATTGACGTCGTCCTTCCCAATGCGGAAGCGGTACGCGGCCGACTTGTGAATTTCCGCGGCCAGCCTGCCTAGCCTTGTCTTTGTTTCGAGTTTGGCGAGCAGCGATACGGTCGTCGGCATGCCGAGCGGCACGGAGGCGCCAGCGCCGAGCACGAACATGACACGAGCGGAGTCGAGCGGGTTCATGCGCGCTCAAAGGGTAGTGCAGGCTGCGCACGTTCGCATGACGTCGCATTGCCGCGCCCGCAGGCCGGACGCACCCAGCGACACGACAATTAACCGAAGCCCGGCTGCATCCCGACGTCGAGCCGACTGCTGCGGACTTCGCGAAGAAAACAGAGAGGAGCAGACGTGGCGAAACAAGGCGACACAATGCCCTGTGCTCGTGCTGGCTGTAAAGGAACAATGACGTACCACGAAAAGCTGAAGATCGATCCAAAAGCGAACTCGCCGGTCCGCCCGAGTGGATTGGTCGGTGGACGGCCAGATCCGGACTACGCTGGCTGGCTATGTGACGCCAAAAGTGCGCATGTCGACTTGGAGAAGCCCTAGCGACTCCGGACTACCAGAAGACAGCGCCGACACCTTGTCAAACCCTCACCCCGGGGCCCGGCTCGTCGCCGAGGAATGCATGGACCTTCGCCACTCCGTTGCCACGCGCTCGCTGTTGAGACGACTTCAACCACTACGTCCCCGTAAAACCCTAGACCGCTCGCTGGCGAGAGAAGAAGCGTCGGGTGCATGCCTACGGCGTCGTGCTACCCCAAGTCCAACCGTCAGCGACAACGACGAATATTTCGGATGAAAATCGCCGCGCTGCGAAGGTCGCTCGAACGCGTTCGCGTACGTGGTCGCGAACCACTTTGAGATTCTTTGTGAAAAAGAAATTCTTTGTGTGCTCTGTGGCTAAAACGTCTTTGTGTTCTTCGTAGCGGACGTCAGAGAGCGGGCGTCGTAGACACTCTTGACAGCCGTCGCGACGACGATGATCGCGCCTCCGCTCAGCACGAGCGCCCCGGGATATTCCTTCCAGATCAGCCACGTCCAGATCGGATTCAGCACCGGCTCGAGGAGCAGCAAGAGCGACATCTCGAACGCCGGCAGATGGCGGACGGCATCGGTGACCCAGACGTACGCAAGTCCGATCTGAAAGACGCCCAGATACGCGAGCACCACCCATGCGACCGGGGGCGCCGCTGGCACGGGCAGCGCAAACGGCAGCGTGACGACCGACGCGATCACGCAGCCCGCGATCACCGAGGCCACCGCAACCCCTGGCGCCGCGGCATCACGCTCCACGCGGCGCAGCGCGAGCAGAGTCAGCGCCCACGCGAGGCCACAGAGCAGCCCGAGCATGTTTCCCGTGGCGGGGTCCGGCGCGGTCGCGGTTGCCGCCGGGCGTCCAGCGAAGCAGATGGCCAGGCCGACGGCCAACGCGCCGAGATACGCAAGGTCGCTCCGCCGGACCTTTTCGTGCAGCACGTACGGCCCCAGCAGCAGCAGGTAGAGCGGCCCGGTCGATTGAAGGAAAATCGCGTTTGCCGAGGTCGTCAGCTTCGTCGCGGCGACGAAGAGGACTGTCATGCAGGCGTAGACGACCCCGACGGCCCACGCCTGCCTCGACAAGGTGACCCGGCCGCGCAGCCACAGCAGCAGCGCGATGGCGGCGATGCCGGCGCGAAACGAGGCGATCTGAGCCGCGGAAAACGCAGCCGTTTTCACCGCGGCTCCGCCGGTCGAAAAGAGCGCCGCCGCGCCGAGCGCCTGCAGCCTCGCCCGAGTGGCGCTCATGCTGGAAAGCGCCTAATTCGCCTGATCTTCGCCAAGGTTAATGTTGACCCTCTGAAAGGCCGAAACCCTGTGTTAGGCTGTTCGCTCGTTCGGCGCCGACCCCAGCAAAAAGACACCAGGTTGTAATGGCTTCAAAGCGATACACGATTATTGTCGCCGACCGCAGCTCGGGCGTCGTGCGTCGCGCGACGCTGTCGCTGCGCCCCATGATGATCACGGCTGGAATCGTGTTCGCGCTGCCGGTGCTCATCGGTATCGGCGACGCGTGGAAAGCCAAGAGCAACGTCGCGGATCTTCGCGCCAGCCACGAGGCGCTTCAGGCCGAGAACGCGAACTTCCGCTCCGCCACCGCGGAGCTCGCCGGGCAGATCGCATCGCTCGAATCCGCGATCCAGGATCTCGGCGCCCGCTCGGCGCTTGATCCAACTCTCGCCCGCACGATGAACAAACTGCCCGCGCTCGTGAAGGCGCGCGCGATGGGCGGCAGCACCGAGGTCGATCGCACCGCGCAGAGCACGCTGTCGGCGCTCGGCACCCCCGAAGATACGTTCGGCCTCCTCCGCACGCTGCTCGAAGGCCTCGAAACGCGGCTCCACGTCGTCAGCCGCAGCGTCGATCAGCGCAACGCCCTCGCCGCGGCGACCCCGTCGATCTGGCCGGCCAGGGGATGGCTGTCGTCGACGATGGGACACCGTATCGATCCGATCGACGGCGGGGACGATTACCATGCGGGTCTCGATATCGCCGCCGAGCGTGGTCAGCCCGTCTATGCGACGGCCGCCGGCACCGTGACGCACATCGGTTTCCAGGGCGGTTACGGCAACCTGATCGTGATCGACCACGGATTCGGCCTCGAGACGCGCTACGGTCACCTGCTCAATTACTCGGTGAAGAACGGCGTCAAGGTGAAGCGCGGCGACGTGATCGGCCACGTCGGCAACACCGGCCGGTCGACCGGGTTCCACCTGCACTACGAGGTGCTCGCCAACGGCAAGCTCCTCAATCCCCTCCAGCTCCTCTCGCAGCAGAGACCCCGCGCCGAGTAACGCGCCAATCTCCGCTATTCCTGCGGCGCGTACCGTTTTCCCTTAAACTAGGTCGATACCCGTCGTGTAAACGCGCACGCCTGTAGGCAATGCTCGGTCAAATCCTCGCGAAAGTCATCGGCACGCAGAACGAGCGTGAGATCAAGCGGCTCCGCCCGCTGGTCGTGGAGATCAGCGCGCTCGAACCGCAGATCCAGGCGCTGTCCGACGAGCAGCTCCGCGCCAAGACCATCGAATTCCGCACGCGCGTCGCCGAGGGCGAATCGCTCGACGATCTGCTCGTCGAAGCCTTCGCCGTCGTCCGCGAAGCCGGCAAACGCGTGCTGAACATGCGGCACTTCGACGTGCAGCTGATCGGCGGCATGGTGCTGCACAAAGGGAGGATTGCGGAGATGAAGACGGGCGAGGGCAAGACCCTCGTCGCGACCCTTCCCGCGTATCTCAACGCGCTCGAGGGCAAGGGCGTTCACGTCGTCACCGTGAACGATTACCTGGCGCGCCGCGACTCGGAGTGGATGGGCCGCCTCTACCGCTTCCTCGGCATGAGCGTCGGCGTCATCCAGCACGAATTGACCGACCAGCAGCGCCAGGTCGCCTACGGTTCCGACATCACCTACGGCACCAACAACGAGTTCGGCTTCGACTACCTCCGCGACAACATGAAGTTCGACCTGGGCTCGATGGTCCAGCGCGGTCATCGCTACGCCATCGTCGACGAGGTGGACAGCATCCTCATCGACGAAGCGCGGACGCCCCTCATCATCTCGGGCCCCGCGGAGGAATCGACCGATCTGTACTACGAGGTCGATCGGATCATCCCGAAGCTGAAGAAGGGCGCGGTCACGCAGGGCAACGTCAAGTCCGAGGATCGCGAGGCGCTCGAATCGACCGGCGATTACCTCGTCGACGAGAAGCACAAGACGGTCACGCTGACCGAGACCGGCATGGCGAAGGCCGAGCAGATGCTCGCGCATCGCCTCGTGCCCGGGTCCAACGGTCTGTACGATCCGGCCAACATGCCGCTGCTCCACCACGTGCACCAGGGGCTGCGCGCGCACACGCTGTTCCGCCTCGACGTCGACTACATGATCAAGGACAACGGCGTCGTCATCGTCGACGAGTTCACCGGCCGGCTGATGCCGGGCCGGCGGTGGAGCGACGGGCTGCACCAGGCGGTCGAGGCGAAGGAGAAGGTGAAGATCGAGCGCGAGAACCAGACCCTCGCCACCATCACGTTCCAGAACTACTTCCGCAAGTACGGAAAGCTCTCGGGCATGACCGGCACCGCCGAAACGGAAGCGCCCGAGTTCATGAAGATCTACAACCTCGACGTGATCGTCATCCCGACGAACCGGCCGCTGAAGCGCGTCGAGGAGCCCGACCTCGTCTACCGCACCGAGCGCGAGAAGTACGAGGCGATCGTCAACGACATTCTCGAGAAGCAATCGAGCGGGCGGCCGACGCTCGTCGGCACGGTGTCGATCGAGAAGTCGGAGCGCCTCTCGACGCTCCTGCGCAAGCGCGGCATCAAGCATGTCGTGCTGAACGCGAAGTACCACGCGCAGGAAGCCGAGATCGTGGCGCAGGCGGGCCGCAAGGACAACGTCACGATCGCCACCAACATGGCCGGCCGCGGCACCGACATTCTGCTGGGCGGTAACGCCGAGCACATGGCGCGGCAGCAGTGCCTGTCGGAAGAGGTCGCGGAAAAGGTGCCGAAGGGCGAGGAGAAGTTCGTCGACGACGAGGAGTTCGTCTACTTCTTCCACGTCGACAGCTTCTACCGCGCGCCGCGCGCGGACTGGGAGCGCATCTTCGGGCACTTCACGCGCGCCACGGAAGCCGAGCACGAGCAGGTGGTCAACCTCCAGGGCCTGCACATTCTCGGCACCGAGCGGCACGAGGCGCGGCGCATCGACAACCAGCTCCGTGGCCGCGCCGGCCGCCAGGGCGATCCCGGCTCGTCGCGCTTCTATCTCTCGCTCGAGGACGACCTGATGCGCATCTTCGGGTCGGAGCGGATCTCCGGGCTGATGCAGCGGCTCGGGATGGAGGAAGGCGTGCCGATCGAGCACGGCATGGTCACGCGCGCGATCGAGCGCGCGCAGAAGCAGGTCGAGGCGCAGAACTTCTCCGTCCGCAAGCACCTCCTCGAGTACGACGACGTGATGAACAAGCAGCGTGAGAGCATCTACACGCTGCGCCGCGAGGTCCTCGAGGGAAAGATTCACCTCTCCGAGGAGGAGGTCGTCGATTCGCGTGCGTACCTGCTGGCGCTGGCCGAAGACATCCTCGACGATCAGATCGAACGCTTCGCGGGCAAGGCGGTCGACTTCGACGAGTGGGACCTGCCGGCCCTGACGCGTGAGGTCTCGCGCGTGTTCGGCCTCGAGGCGCAGCAACTGGACGCGCTGACGCTCGACGAGAAGAACACCGAGGAAATCGGCGACGCCGTCTGGCAGCTGATCAAGTCGGGTTACGAAGAGAAGGAAGCGATGGTCGGCACCGACCTACTCCGCCGCGTCGAGCGCGACATCATGCTCCAGATCGTCGACACGCAGTGGAAGGATCACCTCTACTCGCTCGACCATCTGAAGGAAGGCATCGGCCTCCGCGGCTACGGCCAGCGCGATCCGCTCGTCGAGTACAAGAAGGAGAGCTTCGAGCTGTTCCAGGACATGAAGGATCGGGTCGAGGAAGAGATGGTCCAGTACGTCATGCGGCTGCGGCCGGTCATCAACGAGGAAGCGCCGACCGTTGCCCGGCCGGCGCCGCGGCGCGTCACGCCCATCACGATGAACAAGCCGGCAGCAGAAGCGATCCCCGCCTTCGCGGGGGCCCGCTCCGGCGGCCCCGCGTCGGCGAGGCAAGCCCAGAATGAGGGACCGCAGCCCGCGCGGACCGGCGGCGACGATGTGATCAAGACCGTCCGGCGCGAGGAGCCGAAGGTCGGACGCAATGAGCCGTGCCCCTGCGGCAGCGGCAAGAAGTACAAGAAATGCCACGGCGCCGCCGCGTAAATGGAAGGCCGACCTGAAGGTCGGCCTCTACGACCGTTGTTCATGACAGCCGTAGAGGCCGGTCTTTAGACCGGCCTGCGAGGGATCGAATGGAACTGAAAGCCGGCTCGCTGACTCTCCTCCCCACTGACATCACCATTGCCACGGCGCTGACCTTTGACGACGTCCTGCTCGTGCCGCAGCACTCGACGGTGCTGCCGACGCAGACCGACGTCTCGACGCGGCTGACGCGCAACATCCGGCTGAACGTGCCGCTCCTCAGCGCCGCGATGGACACGGTGACCGAGTCGGGTCTGGCCATCGCGATGGCGCAGCATGGCGGCCTCGGCGTCATCCACAAGAACCTCTCGGTCGAGGAGCAGGCCTCGGAGGTGGACCGGGTCAAGCGATCGGAGAGCGGGATGATCGTCAACCCGATCACGCTCGGCCCGACCAACCGGATCCACGAAGCGCTCGACCTGATGACGAAGTACCGGATTTCGGGCGTGCCGATCACCGATGACGGCAGTAAGGAAGGACGGCTCGTGGGCATCCTCACGAATCGCGACCTGCGGTTCGAGACCAACACCAGCCGCGCGATTGCCGAGGTGATGACGAAAGACCCGTTGTTCACCGTCCCGGTCGGGACAACGCTGGACGAGGCGCGCGAAATCCTGCATCAGCACAAGGTCGAGAAGCTGCTCGTCGTCGACCGCGACTTCCGCCTCAAGGGGCTGATTACCGTCAAGGACATCCAGAAGGCCGTCAAGTACCCGCTGGCGTGCAAGGACGCGCTCGGGCGGCTGCGATGCGGCGCGGCGATCGGCGTGAGCAAGGATTCGTTCGAGCGCGCGCAGGCGCTGGTCGCGGCGGGCGTCGACGTGCTGGTCGTCGATACTGCCCACGGCCACTCGCAGGGGGTGATCGACATGGTGGCGCGCGTCAGGCGCGACTTCCCGAACACGGACCTGGTCGCCGGCAACGTGGCAACGCCCGAGGCGACCGAGGCGCTGATCGATGCGGGCGTCGACGCCGTCAAGGTCGGGATCGGCGGCGGATCGATCTGCACCACGCGCGTGGTGGCTGGCATCGGCGTGCCGATGATCAGCTCGATCATGGAGTGCGCGCGCGTCGCCTCCTCTCGCAACGTGCCGATCATCGCCGATGGCGGCATCCGCTACTCGGGCGACGTCGTCAAGGCGCTCGCCGTCGGCGCGAGCTGCGCGATGATCGGGAACCTGTTTGCCGGCACCGACGAAAGCCCCGGCGAGCTGATCCTGTTCCAGGGCCGCACCTACAAGGAGTACCGCGGGATGGGATCGATTGGCGCGATGCGCCGCGGCAGCCGCGACCGGTACTTCCAGGACGAATTCGATCTCGAGGGGGGCCGCGCGACGGACAAGCTCGTGCCGGAAGGCATCGAGGGGCGCGTCGCGCACAAGGGCAGCGTCGCCGCGATGATTCACCAGCTGGTGGGCGGTCTGCGCGCGGGCATGGGCTACTGCGGCAGCGCGACGATCCCGGAGCTGCAGCGGAAGGCCAAGCTGATTCGGATCACCGCCGCCGGCGCCCGCGAGAGCCACGTGCACGACGTGCAGATCACGAAAGAGGCGCCGAACTATCGCATGGAGTAAGCCGGTTCGTGGATGGTGGCTAGTGGTTGGTGGGAACGCGCAACTACCAACCACCAACTACGAACCACTAACCACTACCAACCGTGATCCGCCGCGTATTCTCATCCACGAGTTCCAGCTTTATCTGCAGCGCGGCGGGCATGTCGTGTGAGAGTCGATCCGGCCACTCGATCGCCAGCACGCCATCCTGAACGCCAATCTCCTCGAGCCCCAGGTCATCGGTCGCGGTCTGTTCCAGCCGATACAGATCCGCGTGATAGAGCGTCAGCCGACCGCCGCGATACTCGTGGACCAGCGTGAACGTCGGGCTGCTGACCGCGCCGGGATCGATCCCCAGGCCCTCCGCAAGTCCTCGCACGAAGGTCGTCTTCCCCGATCCCAGATCGCCTGACAGCAGCAACACGTCGCCCGGCCGCAGCGTGGCGGCGATCTGCCGCGCGATTTCCTGCGTGGCGAGCTCGGATCCGGCGAGATGAGTGAAGCCCGTATACTGCTCGTGCATCGCGTTCGGCCGTCTCATTCTGTCATCGAACCATCGCACCATCGCACCGCATCCTATGCACGTCCTCGTCGTCGACATCGGCGGCACGCACATCAAGGTTCGCGCGACCTCCCGAAAGCAGCTCGTGAAGATCGCGTCCGGACCGACGCTGACTCCTCGCACAATGGTGAAGGCCGTGCGCGACGCGACCGCGGGATGGGACTACGCCGCGGTATCGCTCGGCTATCCTGGTGTCGTGCTCCATGGCAGGATTGCACGCGAGCCGATCAACCTCGGTCCGGGATGGGTCGGGTTCAACTTCTCGAAGGCATTCCCGCGACCGGTCCGGATTGTCAATGACGCGGCGATGCAGGCGCTCGGAGGCTACAAGGGAGGCCGTATGCTGTTTCTCGGTCTCGGCACCGGCCTGGGCACCGCGTTGATCATCGATGGCGTGCTCGCGCCGATGGAGATTGCGCACCTGCCGTACCGGAAGGGCCGGACGTACGAAGATTACGTTGGAAAAGCCGGCTTGCGTCGATTGGGAAAGAAGCGCTGGCGGCAGCATGTGGCCAATGTGATCACGATGTTCACGGCCGCGCTCGAAGTCGACGAGGTCGTCATCGGCGGCGGCAACGCGAAGCGGCTGGCGCGCGTTCCCAGGGGCGTGCGCATCGGCGGAAACGCGGACGCATTCCTCGGCGGCGTCCGGCTCTGGAAGGCTGGCGCAGGCGATGTTCGAGGTTGAAAACGGCTCCGCGCATCCGCTGGGGACGACCATCTATCCCGACGGCGTCAACTTCTCGCTCTTCTCCTCGGCTGCCACCGACATCGTGCTGCTGCTCTTCGACGGCCCTGTCACGGTGGAGCCGATGCAGGTCGTCCGGTTCGACCCCTACCGCAACAAGACCTTCCATTTCTGGCACGTCTTCCTTCGCGGGAATACTGCCGGCGTGTTCTACGCGTTTCGCATCGACGGTCCGTACCAGCCGTCCGCAGGTCATCGCTTCAATGCGAACAAGGTCCTGATCGGGCCGTACGCCCGCGGCATCTCGAGGCGTCTCTGGAATCGCGCGAACGCCGTGGGGCCGGATGACAACCTGGCGACCTCGATGCGGTGCGCCGTCGTCGATCCGCGGCCCTACGACTGGGAAGGCGATCGGCCGCTGAAGCGTCCGATCCACGAGTCGATCATCTATGAAATGCACATCGGCGGTTTCACCCGCTCGCCCTCGTCCCGCGTCGCGCATCCGGGCACATACGCCGGCGTCGTGGAGAAGATTCCGTACCTGCAGGGGCTCGGGATCACCGCCGTGGAGCTGCTGCCGGTGTTCGAGTTCGACGACTCGCCGACATCGGTGAACCCGGCGGGCGACGCGCTTCGGAACTACTGGGGCTACAGCACGGTCGGATTCTTCAGCCCGCATTCCGGCTACTGCACCGACCCCCAAGATCCCGCGGGGATCTCCGAGTTCCGCGACATGGTGAAGGCGCTCCACCGAGCGGGCATCGAGGTCCTTCTCGACGTCGTGTTCAACCATACGGACGAAGGCGACGAGTTCGGGCCGACCGAATCGTTCCGCGGCATCGACAACCGGACCTTCTACCTCCTGGATCCGTCCAACCCGGCGCGCTACCTGAATTACAGCGGCACGGGCAACACGTTCAACGCCAACCATCCCCTCCCGCAGAAGTTCATCGTGGACTGTCTGAGGTACTGGGGGGACGAGATGCATGTGGATGGCTTCCGGTTCGACGAAGGATCGATCCTCGCGCGGGGCGAGGACGGCGCGCCGCTCGAGCATCCGCCGGTCATCTGGCAGATCGAGCTCGACGACGTGTTGGCCGATGCCAAGGTGATCGCGGAAGCCTGGGACGCGGCGGGCCTATACCAGGTCGGCCACTTTCCCGGCGATCGGTGGGCGGAATGGAACGGGCGCTACCGCGACGACATCCGGCAATTCGTGAAAAGCGATCCCGGCATGCTGGCCGCGGTCGCGGCGCGCATCGGCGGAAGCGCCGATATCTACCAGGAGCGCGGGCAGACGCCGGAGAACAGCATCAACTTCATCACGGTCCACGACGGCTTCACGTTGAATGATGCCGTGTCCTACGAGGCCAAGCACAACGAAGCCAACGGAGAAGGCAATCGCGACGGCATCGACAACAACCTGACCTGGAACGGCGAGGTGGAGGGGCCGACCACGGATCCGGAGATCGAACGGCTGCGCGCGCGGCAGATCAGAAACTTCTTCACGATCCTGTTCGTGTCCCGCGGCGTGCCGATGATCCTCGGCGGCGACGAAATGCGGCGCACGCAGCGTGGAAACAACAACGCCTACAACCAGGACAACGACACGAGCTGGTTCGACTGGACGCGTGTCGAGGCACACAAGGACCTCGTGCGATTCGTTGAGCGATTGATCGCGTTCCGCAAGGCGCATCCCGCCTTGCGGCAGCCGTACTTCTATCGAGGCGAGCGGAACGAGCGCGGTCTTCGCGACATCACGTGGCACGGCACCAGCCTCGATGCCCCTGGATTCGAGGATCCTCTGGGCCGGGCGCTGGCCTTCACGGTGGCTGGGTTCGGCGGAAGCGCGGACCTCCACGTGATGATGAACATGTTCTGGGAACCGCTGGAATTCGAAATCCCGATCGGCCCCGAGCGGCGGTGGCACCTCGTGATCGACACGGCCGCCGAAAGCCCCGGCGACATCGTCGACCTCGATCGAGCGGCGCCGTATCCCGGACAGAGCTGCCGCGTCAGCGGGCGCAGCATCGTCGTGCTGAGGAGCGTCGCCCGCGGCTGATGCGACATTGGCGAGACCGTTGACGACGTGTTTCGTGTGTGCGCCATATTCCGGAGGGCCAAGCCTCACCTGCGGTGGTGGTTACCGCGTACCGGGGCCCCACGAAATGGGACGAAACGTGGCGAAGGAGGCGGAGATGAGCGCTCGTTCAACCAACAGACTCGTGCGCGAAGGAGACTTTGTCGCTGAGGTGAGTGTCACCCTCGTGGAGGCTGAGGGCGGCTGGACGCCGTATCTATCCTTAGAGGACGCGTACGAGCTCTATGACGTGCGCGCCGCGCTTCGGGTGGGCGATGTCAAACAGGCCTCTCGACTCGCCTACCGCGTCGACCGTCTCACGCCGGTAGAAACCTGAAGTCCGCTAACATCCTAGTGGAGCCGGCGCGCGATTGAATCCGGCCGCGCGCGGCTCATTCGGAACGTTGACGGCGAAGGCGAGACTGGCCATCTAGGATGACCGACCACCTAATAGACTCAATCGAGGAGCTTATTGCCAAAATCCGCGACGACTCCTCGCAATGGCCTGAGGACCATCCGAGATGGTTTCGCGGCGAGCCTGCCACCAAAACTAGGCTTATTCCAAAGCTGTACCGACGCGAGCCATACCCGAATGAGAATCAACTCCTGCAAAACTTTCGGGCGATGGCTCCCTCATTTGCTGCTGCAACACCTCCTCGTGAGGCGACCGATCAGTGGCTCTGCCTGGCTCAGCACGTCGGCCTGCCCACGCGTCTCCTCGATTGGACCGAAAGCGCGCTGCTTGCCGTGTATTTTGCACTGCGGGAGACCGAGCCGGTGGTCTGGATGCTCGATCCGATCGAGCTGAATCAGGTATCCATGAGCGAGAAGGGCGCGTCACTCGAGTTGCCGGAACTCCCGTTGCCATGGCACCAGGCACGTTCGCCGAACGTCATCAATATCGGTAGCATCAACATTCGCGGCGCTTGGGAACGTGATGCCGTCGGAGTTGATGCTCCAGTGGCGTTTGTCCCAACACACGTGCATCCGAGGATGGCGGCCCAACGCAGTCGATTTACCGTGCATGGCCGAATGAAATTCAGTCTGGAGGAACTCGTGCTTCCGGAGATATGGCGACGCTATCCCTTGAATCCTTCATCGAAGGCGTCCGTCTTGAAGGATCTCCGAATGCTCGGGGTGCAGGAGGCTAGTGCCTTTCCTGACCTTGACGGCCTGGCGAGAGAACTCGCGCAGCTGTATGGTGCGTCGTCTGGCTAACATCGGCTTGCCGCCGACGGCGGCCGATGCGCTCCTGAGCCGCCGCAGGTTAGCCAGCATCATCGCTCTTAGAGGGAGAAAGAAGATTGATATGCCCCTTGAACCTCGAGGATTAATCGCCAAGCTAGCTGCGATCATTCTTCCAGCCATTGTGCTCTCGGCTTCGTGGCAATCATCGATTGTTGGTCAAGCCGAAGACTCGGCACTTCCGAACCAAATGTTCGGCCGCATCGTCGTGACGCTAGGGATGTCTGAGGCTGACGCGATCCGTCGACTCAAAGAAGATTTCGATGTTCGCCCGGCAAGAATCTCCAGCCAGCCACTCGCCGGTGCCGCCGGGGCCTTCTTGATCAATAAAAAACAGACACCGGGGGAAACCGTCGGCACCCTAACGGTCAAAGATGGCCGCATCGCAACCATCACTTCGAAATGGACGCCCAGCGTCGATCGAACCGGTGCGCTCGGCGAAGCCCTGTTCGTGCTTTTGGCTCGACTTCCCACTGGCGATCCCCGAAACGGTTGGCGAGCGGCGGGGGCATGCTCCGTAAGCACCGCTGATGGCGTCACGATCGGTACTGATACGCAGCTTCGATTAGCGGAGATCGTGTGCGGGCACCAAAATGTGGCTATCACTGTCTCTCGTACCAACGGCGGGTTATCGCAGGTGAGTCTTGGGTTCACTACTCAATGATTGGGTGTGTGTGTGCTGGCTAACATCGGCTTGCCGCCGACGGCGGCCGATGCCCTCAAGAGCCGCCGCGGCTGAAGCCGCGCGTTATGCGGATGGAAATGGGACAGACGCACTTCAAAGGCGAGTGGATGAATCCCCATCGTGGCAGTCTCGCTGTATTGGCAGGGACTGGCGATCGAAACGACGGAGTGTTTAACCTTCACCGTGGCGAGTTTCACGGGACTGCATTTTGTCTCGCGTCGAACCTGTTCATCACCGCGGCACATGTCTACGAGGCGGCCGTTGCTACCGGTCCCGTCGCTCTCGGTCGCCTCGGACCGCCGGGAGAACAGGTGCAGTTGGTTCGTGATGCCGAGACTTTCCCGCATGTTGATCTTGCTTTGATGCTTTGCCCGAACTTGAGCGCAGAAGTCTTGCCCTTTAACTTTGAGCCGCTCACGTGGCTCACCGACGTCTTTTCTATCGGCTACGCTTTCGGCTCGGAGATGGCGGCGAAGGAGGGCGAGCCACACGTTTATTATCTCCGGGCCTTCAAAGGATATGTCGTCACCCGGCGGGGGCTCACCCAGCTCCGGGGTGTTCCTCCCGGCTATGAAATATCTTTTGCGCCTCCGCCGGGCCTGTCTGGAGCCGCCCTGCTGGTCCCGCACGGCGAGAATGCAGCTGTTGCCGGAGTTGTGCTGACACATCACACGGCGGAGCTCGCCGGGCGCCGCATGGACCTCGGGCTAGCGGTGGACAGCGAGGAACTCCTTACAATTGAGAGCCGAATCGTGGGCGGGAGCATTGCCGAGAGACTGTTTCAACGTGAACGGGTGCCACAGCGAAATCGTCGACCGTGAACGTAGCGCGACTGAGCAAGATTTGCAGCCGACGGCGGCGAGTGCCGACAGCGCGACTGAAATCGAGAGCGCCGCGGCTCAGTGCTGGGCGTTGATAGCCGGACTTGGCAGATGCGCAGAGGCCTGAGATTATCAGGCGCGGAGTCGATCTGAGTGCCGCGGATCCCAGGCATTGCTGGACCCTACTGGTTCTTCTTCTACAGTTTCGACTGCAACGAGCCCATGCACGTCCACGTTCGCCGCGATCAGCAGCACTGCAAGTTCTGGCTGGCGCCCGTCGAACTCGCGTGGAATCATGGGTTCAGCCCTCGTGAACTCAACGAGGTTCGGCATATGGTTCTGGAGTACGAACAGATCATCATCGAGGCATGGAATGAGCACTGCGGTCAGCGTTGAACCTCGGATCGATCACGTCGACGTGACCGATGAGACTATTACCGCCCATCTGGTCGATGGTCGTGTTATCAGCGTTCCGCTCGCCTGGTCGTGGCGGCTCTCGGAGGCGACGCCGGCCCAACGGGCGAACTGGACGTTGATCGGCGATGGCCACGGCGTTCACTGGCCTGACGTCGACGAAGATCTGAGTGCGGACGGCATGCTCAACGGCGTGCCAGCCCGTCGTCCTGGAATTGCCAAGAACGGTCGCACCGCCAAGGCTAAGAGGGCGCTGCAGCCGACGAGCCGCACTCAGCACAAGGCCAAGTCAAAACAGCGATCACGCGCGGCTCGCGGCTGAGCGCCCAGCGTTCACAGTCGCGGTTCGGCGGAAGCGCGGACCTCCACGTGATGATGAACATGTTCTGGGAACCGCTGGAATTCGAAATCCCCGTCGACCCCGAGCGTCAGTGGCACCTGGTGATCGACACGTTCGCCGAAAGCCCGGGCGACATCGTCGACCTCGATCGCACGGCGCCGTATCCTGGACGCAGCTGCCGCGTCGGCGCGCGCAGCATCGTCGTGCTGAGGAGTCTGGGCGGTAGTCGTTGACATACCGGTGGCCGAGGGCCGATTATCCGCGTATGCGGCTCCGGTTCCTGATTCTTCTCGTACTGGCGACGCCCGTATGCCTTGTTTGCGCATCGGCCGCCTCGTCTGACAGCAGCGCCCAGGCTTCGGCGCCTGTGGCCAACCCGCGCACTGCCGATGGCAAACCGGACTTGTCCGGAATCTGGCAGGTCATGAACACGGCGGCGTGGGACATCCAGGCCCACGGTGCCCAGAAAGGCGTGCCCGGCGGTCCAGGCGTCGTCGAAGGCAACGAGATCCCGTATCAGCCGTGGGCACTGGCCAGGAAGAGAGAGAACTACGAACAGCGCGCCACGCTGGACCCCGAAGCGAAGTGTTACTTGCCGGGCGTGCCGCGCCTCAACTACATGCCCTTTCCGTTTCAGATCGTTCAGACACCCGATGAAATCATCATGCCGTACGAGTACGTGCATGCCGTTCGCTACATCTTCATGAAGGGCGCGCATCCGAAGGGGCCCATCGATTGGTGGATGGGGGACTCGCGCGGCCGCTGGGAGGGTGACACGCTCGTCGTCGATGTGGTCCACTTCAACGATCAGACCTGGTTCGACAGGGCCGGCAACTTCCACAGCGATGCGCTGCACCTTATCGAACGCTACACGCCGATCGGTCCCGATCACATCCAGTACGACGTGACGGTCGAGGATCCGAAAGTGTTCACGCGGCCCTGGAACATGAGCATGATCCTGTATCGCCACAAAGAGAAGCTGTTTCAGCTTTTCGATTACGAATGCTATGGCTTCGACGTGCAGAAGCTCTATCCTTATCCAGAAATGAGGGTTCCGCGATGAGAACCGAATGCACGATCGCGCTCCTCGGCGTCGCCGTGCTCGTGTCGACGACGGCGGCTGTTCATGGCCAGGCACGCGAGGGCGCGGGGAAGAGCCCGGCGCCGCTCGGCCGTTTGTCGGATGGGCAGCCGGACGTCCAGGGCATCTGGGGCGCCGTCCTGGCTGGATCCGTGTCTCTGACCAATCCGATAAGCGTGAACGAGGATTTCGAGAAGCAGAATGTGCGCCGGCCCAGCCGGATTATCGATCCTCCCGACGGCCTGGTGCCGTACCAGCCGTGGGCGGCGGCGTTACGGAACAAGCAGGCCATCGATTACGCGCAGCCGACCCGGCCCGAGCACATCGACACCCAGCACCGGTGCCTGCTCGCGGGCGTACCGCGGCTGTACACCATCGTTCCGACGTACAAGATCGTGCAGACTCCCGGACAGATCGTGTTCACCTGGTCGGAGTATCACGCGTACCGGGTGATTCCGCTCGACGGCCGTCCGCACGTCCCGTCGAACGTGAAGCTCTGGATGGGCGACGCGCGTGGCCGCTGGGAGGGGAATACGCTGGTCGTCGACACCAGCAATGTCATTGGAGCGCGCCTCACCTTCACCGGCGACTTCTACAGCGACAACGCGCACATCGTCGAACGCTTCACGTTTCCCAACGCAGATCGCATGATCTACGAGGCGACGATAGACGATCCGACCGTCTTCACGCGACCATGGACGATGCGTGCCGAGCAAAGCCGTAGGCCGAATGAGGAGACGTGGGAATCGGCGTGTTACGAGGGCATGGTCAATCCCGAGGAGTTTCTGCTAAAACCCGATCAGGTTCCTCGCTAGCTGGCCTGATCGTCTCCAGGTTTCGTCAGCCGGTTGAGCGCCTCACCCAGGCAGGCGATGACGTCCGTGGCCGTCATCGCCACCTGGCCCTCCTCCGCTTCGGCGAGGTCGCCCGCGGCTCCGTGGAGGAACACCGCAAGTCGGCACGCAGCCTCGGCGTCGAGCAGCTGGGCGAGCCACGCGGCGATCATGCCGGTGAGCACGTCGCCGGTGCCGCCGGTCGCCATCCCGGCGTTGCCGGTGGGATTGATGTACACGTGTCCGTCCGGCGTCGCGATGATCGTGCGATGCCCCTTCAGGACGACGTAGACGCGGCGCGTGGTGGCGAAATCGGCCGCGACGTCGATCCGATTCGCCTGCACCTCCTCGACCGGCGACCCGATCAGGCGCGCCATCTCGCCTGGATGCGGCGTGATGATCACGTCGCGATCTTCCCTGCCGACCAGCCGCCCGGGATCATCCGCCAGCACGGTGATGGCATCCGCGTCGAGCACGAGCGGCACGGTGGCGCGGTCGAGCAGCGCGCGCACGAACTCCCCGACGCCAGGGCCGCGCCCGAGCCCTGGCCCGCAGGCGATCACGTCGTGGTCCATCTCCAGGAGACGGTCGATCGCTCCAGGCGCGACGAAGCCGTCGGCCGATTCCGCGAGCGGCTCGGTCATGAACTCCGCCGCCATCGACGCGACGATCGACAGCGACGATGACGGCGTGGCAACGGTGACAAGCCCGGCGCCCGACCGCAGCGCGCCCATCGCGGCGAGGTGCGCGGCGCCGGTCTTCCCTCGCGAGCCGGCCACGATCGTGACGCGGCCAAAGTCGCCCTTGTGCGAGTCGGCGGCGCGCGGCTCGACGAGGTCGCGCAGCTGCTCGGGCGCCAGCAGCTCGATGTGCTGTCCCTCGACGCCGTCGATGACCTCGTGCGGGATGCCGATGTCGGCAATGACGACGTCGCCGGCGTGGGCTTCGCCGGGCGGAAGCACGAGCGGCAGCTTCGGCGCGGCGAGCGTGACGGTCATCGACGCGTCGATGCAATCGCCGATCAGGTGCGGCGTATCGGCCGACAGGCCGCTCGGCAGATCGATCGACACGATGGGAATGGACGAGGCGTTGACGTCGGCGACCACCGTTTCCATCATGCCGGCGAGCGGGGCCTTGAGACCGGTGCCGAAGATCGCGTCGACGATCAGCGTGCACTGCGAGATCTCCGAGAAGTGCAGCTCCCAGCTCTGTTCGTCGCCGATCTCGACCACCGTGACGCCGAGCCGCCCGAGAATCTCGAGGTTGGTCTTCGCGTCGCCGCGCACGTCGGCCAGGGCGCCGACGACGAAGACCGCCGTATCGATGCCGCGCTGCAGGAGCGTGCGCGCGACGACGAAGCCATCGCCGCCGTTGTTGCCGCGGCCGCACAGCACGGCCACGCGCCCGCTCAGGCGCGACTCGTACGCCGCCTCCATCGCGGCCACCACCTGGCGGCCGGCGTTCTCCATCAGGACCAGCGACGGGATGCCAATGTCTTCGATCGTGAAGCGGTCGGCCTCGCGCATCTGCGCGGCGTTGAGGATTCGCATCAGCAGGCAGCCGGCAGCCCGCAGCCGGCAGTCGTGTGGGTTGCGCGAAGTGTACTACAGCGAATAGGCTGGGTTGTCGAGGCTCGGCGCTGGCTCCTCCTGCCAGCCGCCCACTGCCGACTGCTCACTGCCGACTGCCCACTGACCGCTATGCCTGCGACGGTAAACGTGAACGGCCACATCACCGGTGACCGCGACGCGACGATCTCGGTCTTCGATCACGGGTTTCTCTACGGCGAGGGGATCTACGAGACGATGCGCACGTACCACCGCCGCGCGTTTCTGTACGACCGCCACATGCGGCGCCTGCGCCGGTCCGCGAAGATGATCGATCTTCCGCTTCCCTTCACCGACGGCCAGCTCGCCGCGCAGATCCGGGATACCCAGGCCATTGCGCAGATCGACGGCGAGGTGTACATCCGGGTGCTCGTGACGCGCGGCATCGGCGATCTCACCTACGACCTGAAGGCCACGCCCAACCCCTCGATCGTCATCATCGTCAAGCCGCAGGTGGATCCGCCGCCCGAGGCGTACGACGAGGGCGTCCGCATCGTCATCGTCGACGTCGTGCGCAATCACCCCGACTCCGTGAACCCGATGATCAAGAGCAACAACCTGATGAACAGCGCGCTGGCCATGCAGGAGGCGCTGCGCACGGGCGCGTTCGAAGGGGTGATGCGGAACTACCGCGGCGAGCTCACCGAATGCACGACGTCGAACCTGTTCATCGTCAAAAACGGGGTCGCGCTCACGCCGCCGCTCGAGGCGGGGCTGCTTCCCGGGATCACGCGCGAGTTCCTGTTCGAGATCGGA
>Ga0209515_10003336_pt1 | contig 23191 bp, 28 predicted proteins | sample Subgroupgradi54m_FD_187454 | JGI IMG/M metagenome (GOLD analysis project Ga0209515, IMG submission 187454) | Subsurface groundwater microbial communities from S. Glens Falls, New York, USA - GMW60B uncontaminated upgradient, 5.4 m (SPAdes)... ... | reverse complement strand
TTGGAGCTGGTGCTGGCATCCACCGCAGGCGGGGAAAACCTCGCCATGCGCCTGCGCAAGTACACCACTGGCACATGGGCCGGATTTATCAATCAGCCGACAAACATAGAGATGAGCAACCGCTTTGTCGGGTTTTCCGTGCGCGACATGGAGGACGAGCTGCGCCCCATCGGGATATTTCTGATTCTGCGCTACATCTGGAACGAAGTGCGCACAAAATTGAAAAAGCGCCTGCTGGTGGTAGATGAGGCGTGGTGGCTCATGAAAAATCCCGATGGCGCCTCATTCCTTTTTGGCATTGCCAAGCGGTCACGCAAATATTTCCTGGCGCTCAACACCATTACGCAGGACGTAGGCGACTTTCTCAATTCGCCGTACGGCAAGCCCATTATCACCAACTCATCCCTGCAGATACTTCTCAAGCAGTCGCCCGCGACCATAGCGCTCGTGGTGGAGACATTCAACCTCACCGAGGAAGAAAAGTTTTTGCTCCTGGAGAGCGAGCGCGGAGAGGGTATTTTCTTTGCGGGACTGAAGCACGCGGCAATCAAAGTAGTCGCCTCATACACCGAAGACCAAATCATTACCTCCGACCCTGCTCAACTCCTACTCATCCGTAAAGCAAAAGAAGAATATGCAAAACAAAATCCGCAACCATAACATAAAAACATCTGCAAAAATTTTCTGGTTGACGATGCTTACACTGCCTGTTTTGGCATACGCTCAAGTCATCCCCTCGCCCCTGTCACTCTCCTCGTCTCCCGCATCGCCATCACCCGCGGCTACCTTCGTCATCCAGGCCGCAACCCCCACGTTTGAGAAAGACACGGCGTCTTTTAGCTGGACTGTGGACGGAAAGTCGCGTCCCGATCTCTCCGGCCAGGGTAAAAATGAAATCGCGCTTGTTGCCGGAGCCGTAGGATCGCAGATACGCGTGTCAGTGCGCGTCTCTCCGGCCAATGACGGAGAGACAAGCGCGTCACTCGTCATCCGCGTATCCGATCTCTCGCTCACCTGGTCCGGCGAGACGACAGTCCCGCGCTGGTACACGGGCAAGGCGCTTGCCGCATCAAATTCAATCGTGGACATCGTGGCAGTCCCGGAATTTATCATTGACAATACCCGCATAGCGCCGGAAAACCTAATCTATCGCTGGACGCTGGATGAGCAAACCAATGCGCTCTCGGGCCTCGGGGCAGATGTGTTTCGGATAAAAACATCCGATATTCCAGGGACACAGCACCAAGTGGAAGTCGTGATTGAAGACATTGACCGAAAAATACAGAAAAACAAACGCATCACCATCACGCCGACTCTCCCTCGCGCTGTTATCTATCGCTCTACGCCCCTGGGCGGGATTGAGCCGCGCACCGCATCTCTGCCCGCCGTACAGCAAAAAGGCCTGATGGATTTTGCCGGAGAAGCATTTTTCTTTCCAACCGTATCAAAACAAGACCTCGCGTGGTCTTGGGACATCGGAGGCGCGCCAATTTCTAATTCTTTTGCCAATCCAAACACAGCAACGATAGATACCACGCAGTACCCGCAGGGAAGCACGGCACTCACACTCCGCGTCTCCTATACCAAAGGATTGATCCCTCAATCCGCATCAAAAATACTTAATTTATTCTTGCCATGAAAAAGTACATCGGTATCGCCATTGTCATACTGACGCTTAGCGCCACGAATGTCTGGGCCGCGACTGATTTTGTCCCGGGTTTGGAGTTTCTCCAACTCCCAGCGAATGCCAAGATTGAGGACATCCTCCGCGCGCTCTACATCTGGGGTATAGGGTTTGTAGCACTCGCGGCATTTTTCATGTTCACCTATGGCGGGGTGCTATACCTCATTGCCGGGGACAAAGACCCGAGTTCCGCAAAGTCATACATGAAAAATGCCCTCTACGGCCTGCTTTTGGCGCTCGGCTCCTATCTCATCCTCAACACCATCAATCCCCAACTGGTGAGCATAAAAAATCTTGAATTGCCTCCGATAAATTCTTCGACAAACAACAATAATGGGAATACATCATCCGGCACTTGGCAATGTAATCCTAATCACACTCCGCCCGGTTTATTGTATACCACCAATCAACATAAGACAGGTGAAGAATTATGTAAAAACATTTGTCCAACTCATGATTGCCAGCCGGTAGCTCAATGATGATATCCGATTTCTCCCGCACAAAATATATCGCTTACATTGTCCCATAAATCCGCAGATGATTTTTTCGCGATTATGGAGAAACAAGAAAACAACTTCGCGTTTATTGACAGCCAAAACGCTGTCTGTTGACGGCGTGCGTCGGATACTCTATCATTCAAGTATGCTTACCATTACCATACCCAAGCATTTCAGTAAAAACGAGGACTTGGTCGCGATTCCGCGCAAGGAATACGACCGGTTTTTCGTACCTAAAAGAGGCGGACGGCCAACGGAAGAGAAAGAGGTGACCACAGAAGACCTTCTAACTCTCTCCCGGGAAGCAAAACAACTGCACAAGGAGGGGAAGCTCCCGCTTCTGACCTCGCTCAAAGCATTTAGAAGCAAGATATGAATATCCGCTATCATCCGATTTTTCGCAAGAATTATCAAAAACTATCGGATGAGATCAAACGAAAAGCGGAGCGAAAAGAAGACACGTTCCGCAAGAATCCTTTTGGTCCTGCGCTCCGCACCCACAAACTGCACGGCGAGTTATCTGGGCTGTGGAGTTTTTCAATTGATCAGAAATACCGCATCATATTTGAAATGACAAAAGACGGAATAATCTTCCTTGATGTCGGCGATCACGACATATACCAGTAATGAGTAATGCGCACCGATGTCTAACTTCACTCGCACAAAATACATTGTCTACGGCATTCTCGGACTTATCGTCTTGGGGGTTGTTGGATTTGTGATCTACAGTTACGTGTCGGTAGTACCTGCGACTACGGGGACGCAACAGCAACCGGGTGCGAGCGGCAGGCCGGTTGGCGGGCTTCTTCCGGGTACACAGGTTACCACCACTTCGCCTCTTGGGACTGGTACGTCCACTATCCCTTCACTGCCCAGCATCACGGAGCAGAAACTCGTGCGGCTCACGGATTTCCCTGTGGTATCACCCGCACTCAACAAAGACGACACCCGGGCTCTCTTCTATAAAAAAGATGGCGGGGATTTGTTCAGTGTCGGATTCCAGGGTGGGACCCAGGAGAAAGTAGCGCATGTAACCATCGTCGGACTTATTGAAGCTGTATGGTCGCGCGTCCGGGATAGAGCCGCGGTGTTTTATCTCGGAGACGAAACCCTGAAAGGATTCCTGCATATCGGCACCTCGTCCATCGCCGTCATGCCGCCTGACATCAAAACACTCGCCTGGTCGCCAGACGGAAAATCGCTTGCGTATATTATATCCCGCGATGGCCTCGCAAATCTCATCATCGCGGACTCCTCGGGTAAAAATCCAAAAACCTTATTTCGTACGCCGGTTGCCGATGCGCAGATTTCATGGGCTTCATCAGACAAAATAGCATTTCAGACCGCGGCTTCCGGACTTAGCGAAGGATTTATTTTCGCATTCACGCGCTCAAACAATGCATTTTCCAAAGTGTTCGGCCCGGCATTCGGACTCCAGTCCCTCTGGTCGCCGGACGGATCGCGCATACTCGTCTCCCAAGCCGGAAGAGGGGGCGCCGACATAACCACAGGCATCTATGACGTAGTAAAAAAACAGTACGCGGCGCTGGATGTCTCAACTCTACCGGAAAAATGCGTCTGGACTGACGCAAAAGAGCTCATCTGCGCGGTCCCGCGCGATATTCCGGCTAGGAGCGTGCTCCCGGATGACTGGCTGCGCGGGGAATACAATTCCAGCGACCGCATCGTGCGGATTGACGTAGAAAAAAACCGTACCGAGGATATATTCAACGAAGGCAATTTTGACATGAGTGACCTCGCCTCAACCAAAGATAAAAAATACCTGCTCTTCGTGAACAGGATTGACGGCACACTGTGGAGCTTGAGGATCAAATAGATCAAGGGTAGGGCTTGATCACCACTCTTCGCTCCGGGTCGTTCCCTACGGACTCGGTGGCAATATCCGGATATTCTGCCAGAAGCAGATGCACGATCCGGCGCTCAAATGACGACATGGGACGCAACGGCACGGGCTTTTTGTATATGCGCACCGCGTGCGCCGCGGATTTTACGTCCTGCTTTAGGTCTTCCATACGCTTCATGCGGTAATCGTTGATATCCAAAGTAAAGTGCGCTTCCGCACCTTGCTTTTTTGCCATAATCCTCCGTAATACATGCTCCAGTGCGGCAAGATTGTTGCCGTACTCGCCAATCAGCATACGCGCATCCCCGCGAATGCGCACCGTAATGCGCGACGTGACGCCCTGATACGTCTCAATGTCTTCAATCGCGTCGCCAAATCCCAGAGACTCCAGGAGTGTCTTTGTTTCGTTTTTGGCTTCTTCCATGTCCATAATCCATAGCCCATCCGTTATTCATTAGACCTACAAAGATTATTTCGCAGTAGATCTATTCTTCCGTGTCCTTCGCGCAAGTAATTCCTGCACGATACCAAAAGTATTCATCACTGTCCAGTAAAGCGTGAGTGCCGCCGGAAGCGTATAGGACCAGACCAGAATCAGTCCGGGAAAAATATAGGTCGTCTGCCACTGAAGCATGGTGGCAAAATCATTCTTGTTACTACCAGCGGCCGGGGCAGGAGTCACGAGCTTGGTTTGAAAATACTGGGTGACGGCTGCTATAGCACCCAAGAAGAGATTTCCGGCAGTGAGATTGATGATACCCAAGCTCACCGGATTGAGTGATCCGGGAGAGGGGATGAATGAATAGAGATAGACCAGAGACGCGGGATGCAATCCCTGACGGAATACCTGAAAGAGTGCAATCAAAATGGGCAGCTGGACTGCGAGCGCCAGAAACGTAAAGAACGGATTGACTTTATGCTCGGCATAGAGCGCCATAAGGGCTTTGCCCTGGGCCTCGCGGTTATTCTTTGTGCCTTCTTGTATTTTTTTCACGTGCGGCTGGAGAGTAGCCATGGCGCGCTGCGATTCAGCCGCACGGGACAGGAGTGGCGCCAGGATCGTACGGATAATAAGTGTGAGCACCACAATGGCGATACCCAGATCGTGCCCGGGCAAGCCCACGTAGAGCCCGATGAGACCGTTAAAAAGCGGGCGCCAGAGTATTTGCGTATAGAAAAAAGAAAAAGGATTCATAAGATGCGTTTAGAACCTATCCAAGAAGTCCGTATTCTGCTGCAACGTCGTAATTTCGGCTGCGGCTTCGTCAGTCCTCCTTGACGTATATTCTCCATATACGCCTTCGTCATCCTTCCTCGCCTCGCACGAAATTACGGCGTTTCGCGACGAAAGAGACTTCTTGGGTAGGTTCTGACATACATTTTCCCCCTCGTCCATATTGACGCCTGTGCGCAGGCCGATAGAGTGAGGGAGCGGATATGCGATTCAGGCGGAATGCCGTGCAAGCTTCAGGAATAGACCCTCCAGTTCCTCGTAAAATATATATCGCGGCGCGCCGGATGCCTGCTTTTTGAAAATAATCGCGACATCCGCGGGAATGCCGAGAATTCCGGACGTTTTTCGCACCCATTCGCGCGCACGCCTGCGGAGACGATTACGCACCACGGCCCGCTTATCAACGTTGCGGGATGCTATAAGTGCCAAGCGCAGATGGCCGTACGTATTGGGTGCGGCGACAAGACGAAAGAGCGGCCCGTCTATTTTTCTCCCGCGCCAAAGGATGTACTCTATATCTTTTCGGGAACGCAAACGGTGCGTATGCCGCATACCGAGGAAGAAAAGACTTTATGATGAAACTGAAAGGCGCTTCCGGCCTTTGGCGCGCCGCCGATTCACCACACGCCTGCCGGTGGCGCTCTTCATGCGCTTCCGAAATCCGTGACTGCGGCTCCGTTTTCTTTTTGACGGCTGGTAGGTGACTGACATATTAATGCTATACACAGTTAATCAACACACTATCCACAATTGACTACGCTGTGGGTATTGCAGATAAAGTGTATAATAAACGAACGTAAAAGTATAGTATGACCGTATGATGGATAACCACGATTTGTGGCAAGCAGCGCTTGCGAAAATTGAACTCAATCTCTCGCGTCCGAGTTTCCTCACGTGGTTTCAGGGAACCATGATTATGCAGATTGCCCAAGGTACTGCCACGATCTGCGTCCCCAACAGCTTTGTGAAAGAGTGGCTGGAAAATAAATACCATAAGGCAGTGCTCCATGCCCTGCGCGAGATTACGCCCGAGATACGCGATGTCGCCTATATCATCGGCAAACCAGACAGCGCCGGTGCCTCACTTTCACTCAAAGACCGCGGGCGGCTGCGCCGGCGCGCACCTGCTATGTCGGATTCATCCGGAGAAGAAATGACGATAAAGGAGCTTTCGGTCAATCCCGAGACCTCGCTCAACCCGCGCTACACCCTGAGCACGTTTGTCGTGGGATCATTCAATGAACTTGCCCACGCCGCAGCGCTCTCCATTGTGAAAAATCCGGGTGCCGCGTACAACCCGCTCTTTATCTACGGAGGCGTGGGACTGGGCAAGACCCATCTGATCCAAGCCATCGGCAATGAACTCTTGAGTTACCGCCCGGACCTCAAAGTACGCTACATTCCCAGCGAACGGTACATGGTGGAGATTGTGGACGCGCTCCGGAACCAGCAGATGAACGCACTCAAAGAAAAATACCGCAATGTGGACTTGCTTATCATGGACGACATCCAGTTTATTGCCCGAACCGAGAAAATGCAGGAGGAATTTTTCCATACGTTCAACGCGCTCTATGAAAAAAACAAGCAGATCATCATCTCCTCCGATCGGCCGCCCCAGGCAATCGCGACCCTGGAGAGCCGGCTGCGTTCACGTTTTGAAGGCGGCATGATCGCCGACATCGGCCTGCCGGACATGGAAACGCGCCTCACCATCCTTAAAAAGAAAGCAGAGACCAAAGAAATCGGTATTGGCGAGGACGTGCTCCGATTCCTGGCTTCGCACATAAAAACCAATATCCGGGAACTGGAAGGCGCACTCAACCAGATCGTCATGGCCGCAAAACTTTCCTCGGCCCCCATCACCGAGGAGGCCGCAAAAAAAGTGATTGCCTCCTACAATTCAGCGCCCAAAAAATTCCTCTCACCCAAGAAAATTCTGAAAGCTGTTGCGGATTTCTACGACATTGAGGAAAAGGACCTCATGCACCGCTCGCGCAAAAAAGACGTGGTGCGGCCGCGCCAGATCGCCATGTATCTTATGCGCGAAGAATTGAAAACATCGTATCCTTCCATCGGAGAAAAATTCGGCGGGAGAGACCATACGACCGTCATCCATTCCTGTGAAAAAATTGGGCAAGACCTGCTGACAAACCCTGAATTCGGAGAGGAGATAAAAGCGATACGCGACCGGATGCTGCTTGCCTGACCCCAGAACTTCCCCTGCTATCCGTACGCTTCTCCCGTTGTTTTCCCCAAGAAACCACGTGACGCACTGACGAATTTTTGTTTTACCTACGGGGTATAGTAGCATCTGCCGAGTTATCCACAGCACTAATAATAAGCAATAATAAAGTATATATAGATATATATTATTATTATGAAATTCTCCTGCAGAAAAGAACATCTGGAACGCGCTCTCTCCTCAGCCGAACGATTTGTTGGGAAAAATATCACATTACCTATTTTAGGGAATGTCCTTATGGAGGCGGATGAACACGGGCTTACCATTACCGCGACCAATCTGGAATATGCGATTGAAATTCGCGTGCCAGGTGACACACGCAGGCCCGGAAAAGTAAGTGTACCGGCGCGCGTTATTTCTTCTCTTGTTCAGACTGCGCGGGAAGAGAAGCTGGAACTGGAAGTGAAGCAGGGGAATCTGTCCATTGCTTCCGATTCCCGCCAGAGCCGGGTGAACGGCATGCCTGCCGATGACTTTCCTCTTATTCCCAAAATAAAAAAAACCGCGGGTTTTTCCGCGGATGCGGACGTGCTGTCCCGCGCGCTCGCGCATGTAATGCCCGCGATCTCATCCTCTGATTTCAAACCGGAACTGGGGGGAGCTTTTTTCCAGGTTCGCGATACCACTCTCACACTGGCCGCATCCGATACATTCCGGCTCGCGGAAGAGGAGATTGGCGTCACAAAAGGCCCGTCATCCCCGGTCTCCTGCATTGTGCCCCAGCGCACAGCCCAGGAGCTCGGGCGCATACTCGGCGATTACAAAGACGAGACCGTGGACGTGTCTTTGGGAGATAACCAGATACTGATGCGCGTGGGTCCGGTACGGATTACTTCCCGTCTGATTGAGGGCGCGTTCCCGGAATACCGCGCAATTATTCCGGGACAGTTTGATACGTCGGTATTTGTGTCGCGGGACGAATTTCTCTCCGCGGTCCGTTCTTCAAGTATATTTGTCTCCAAACTACAAGAAGTCGCTTTGCATTTTTCCCACGGAATTCTGGAGGTGGTGTCCGCGAATCCGGAAGTGGGTGAATACCGGACTAAGATAAAAATCAGCTTCACCGGGAACGATACTGCCGTGAGTTTTAACTATCGGTATTTACTTGACGGAGTTCAGGCCTTGGATGAGGATGAGATGTTTTTGGGCTTGAGCGGGTCTACGTCGCCCGCACTCCTGCGTAACAAGTCGCGCAACACGCCGACGTACGTCGTGATGCCGATCCGTCTGACGTAAGAGACAAGTAACAAGCCGCAAGTGACAAAACAAAGAAACTGTTCTTTCGGTGTAAGACCTCGTCTCCTGTCACTTGTCGCTTATCACAGTCACTGTACGCTCCGCCACTGTTTTATTCCCCACCGCGTCATACGCGGTTATTTTTATGGTATGCGTTCCTGCGCGGAGTGGAGGGGTAATGGAGAAATGAAATGTCGGGGACAGGATGGGCGCGGAGCGCGAGGAGACAAGCGCATCGTCAACAAAGAGTGATACTTCCGAGAGTGGAAACGTAGCGGTGATGGTCGCCTGTATCTCTGTCACTGAAGCCACTGGTTGCGTGTTGTCCGGAGGCATAACAAACGTAATCTGCGGGGCAGAGGAGGGCGTGTGCAAGGAATCGGATTCTGCAGGAGCTGAAGGCACTTGTATTGGGTGCCCGGCAAGCCATGCGTCAATACCAGCCTGCCAATTTTTAAATTGCGGATCGTCGCCCGGATTGGAGGGCGGCCCGGAAGTCGGATCGTCCTTTTTTACCAGGCCCAGGATGGAAGTGACTGATCCAAAACTTGTCTCGGTGACGAGTTCCGGTGGTGTGTAGGGAGTGGCAAGTTTGCCCGAGATTCTGTCTATCTTCACGATTCCGCCGGATCGATACAGGCCCCCGAGTACCGGATTTTTGGCAGGAAGTTTTTCCGGGGGGGCAAATTCTTCGGGTGTGGAAGACGCAAGGGCCGATGCCAGGAACTGATGCCAGATGGGGCCTGCGACCATCACGGAAAGCCCGCCCTGGTTCATGGGCGTGTTGTCGTTATTGCCCACCCATACCGCAGCCACAAGCGAGGGCGTGTAGCCGATAGTCCATGCGTCATGGTAATCCTGGGTCGTGCCGGTTTTTGCCGCAACGGTTCTGTCGGAGAAATAAAGGGAACTGTGGGGACTGAAGATCGGAACGCGGCTGTCGTTATCCGAAAGCATATTGTTTATCGTGCGCGCGACTTCCGGGTCAAGCACGGATACGGATACGTCTTCTTTTTTCTCCAGCACCTCGCCCCTACTATTCTCTACTTGTAAAATTGCCGACGAGGGATGCCACGTGCCGTCAGCGGCAAATGCGCCGTAGGATGATGTCATTTCAAGAAGCGTCACCTCTGCTCCGCCGAGGACGAGAGACAGGCCGTAGCGGTCGGGCGCTGTCAGCGTGGTGATACCCAGATCCTGCGCGGTTTTTATGGAATCCGGAATACCTGCGAGGTACAGAAGTTTTACCGAAGGGACGTTCAAGGATTGGGCCAGAGCAGTGCGCAGAGAAACAGGCCCGCGGAATTTTCCGTCGTAATCCTGCGGATGGTAGCATGTGCTGGGGTCGCGCACTTGCGCTCCGGCAGAGCCGTCCGGATTGCACAGGGGATTGAATTCCGTAGGCACGTCAAAGAGCACGGTCTCGGGCGTGTACCCTTTTTTCAGAGCCGTTGCATAGACAAACGGCTTGAACGCGGATCCGGGCTGGCGCGCCCGCGTTGCCACATTTACATACGGATCAAATTTGCAGTTTACGCCCGCACTGCATCCTGCGGGTTCCGGCTTCGCGCCATAGTCGCGCGACCCCACCATAGCGAGTATATCGCCGGTCTTGGGGTCAACCGCAGTGAGTGCGGCGTTGTATACGCTCACGAGAGTCCTGTTACGCGCAGCACCTTCGCGCACTGCGGTCTCGGCTTTCTCTTGCATACTCCAATCAAGCGTAGTAGTAACTTTCAGTCCGCCCTGCTCCACGACATCGCTTCCGTATTTTTTATCCAGGTATTCCCGCACGTACTGGACAAAGTGCGGAGCACGCATGTCTTCGCGTGGAGGAGTGAATGCGGGATTCTCGCGTTTGGCGGCGTTCATATCGTCAGCAGAAATAAATCCGGCAGCAGCCATGCGTTCCAGCACCCAATCTTTTCTTTTCAAAAGCTCGTCTTTATGCGATCCGTAGGGCGAGTAATGGGTTGGCGCATTGGGTAACGCCGCCAGAGTTGCGGCTTCGGCCAGGGAAAGCTCTACAGGGGTTTTGCCGAAAAACGTCTGTGCTGCTGCGGAGATCCCGTACGCGTTTGAGCCGTAGGGGATTTGATTCAGATACATGTTGAGGATTTCATCTTTGGAATATGTGCGCTCCAGCATGAGCGCAAGCATGATCTCTTTTATCTTGCGCGTGATAGTCCGCTCGTCCGACAGTATGGCTTTCTTGACCAGCTGCTGGGTGATGGTGGAGCCGCCCTGTATGGTCCCGCCTCCGCGGAGATTGGCGAGGACCGCGCGTGCGATGCCCCGCCAGTCAATGCCGCCGTGGGAATAGAAGCGCACGTCCTCTGCCGCAAGTGTCGCATGGGTCATGTTGGCGGGGATAGCAGCAAAAGGAATGACCGTGCGTTTTTCCTCTCCGTGAATGTCGTAGAGAAGCACGGTTCCGGTGCGGTCGTAAATCTTGGTGGATTGTATGACTGTGCGTTCCGAGATGCGGCTCGGATTGGGCAGATCGCGGATCAGGGAATAGGCGCTCCATGCGCCGGCTCCAGCGGCCATAAGTAAAACAGCCGAAATAAAAAAAACGACTCGCCGCCGCTTTACCTTTTCTTTTTTGTGCAGATAATTTCGCCGCATAAGGAGATAAAACAAGGCATTCTTTATTGTTTGACAGGGATTTACACACTACTATAATGGGGGTATGCGATTGACCAGTGCTCGCATGAAAGTAATATCTGGTATCGTCCGTGATGTCAGCCATATATATTCTTTGCATCCCTTTTTCTTGGTCCTCTCGTTGGCGGACAGACGAATATCGTATTTGTTATAGTCGGGCTGGTTCTTTCCCTGTCTTTTTGGTACGGGAGTATTTTATTGGTAAACGAATAATAATTTATGACAAATTATACAACCGTCATGACTAATTTCTACATCCTCGGAGCATTGCTTCTCATTGGTGTGGCCCTTCTTGCGATTGCCACCAAAAAGCACGGATAGGTTTTAGGTACGCGCGGCAAACCGCAGGATTACCGCCACGTCAATTTTATTTTACTTCATTTCAGGTGATGAGTCAACTTGGCCTTTTTGAGCCCCGTGTTTCAACGCTTCACTCTTGAAGCGCGTAAGTTCCTCCACAAGTAGTTCTTTGAAATTCGGCACGTATGTTTTGAAAAACGCAGTCAGTTCTTCGTCATTTGTCGGCCGCTCAAACAGTTGAAGGAATTCATTTTGTTTGTCCTCGGGCAACTGCGCTTCAATTTTTTTCACCACGCCAGTAAGAATCGCCTCGCTCGCGGACTGCAAAAATTCCGCCTTGGCCTCGTCAGGCGCGTCGTGCAGGCCGAACGCCCGCAGAATCTCGTCTGAAAAAAGAGTATTCTCGTCCACAGGATTACCCCTTAATCCCCGCCACTTTATTATGCCATTTATCAACATGAGCCATTGATTGTTTATCTATTTTCGGCCAGCCGTTTGAATCAAGCTCCCATCCCATAAGCGCATACTCCAAAGCTCTTCCGATCGTCAAAACTCCTCCGGCGGCTATGCCTCCCGCAGCCCATCCCCAAGCTGATGCTGGTATCCCACCAACTCTTTTTGCTACTTTTTTTTCCTTCTCAGGAGTTTCTTCTCCCATCCGTTCAATAAAATCAATAGAGGAGTACGAGTCCTCCTTTGTATCTTCGGCAGTTGACCGTCCTACTATACCCCTTTTTTCAGGCGCGTCTCCCCCTAGTCGTTCAATGTAGTCAATAGACGAAGTCGGATCACTTTCGCCATCAGGACGTTCTCGCTTGAATGATTCTGTCATAACAGCCTTATTATACCAAGAAATAGAAATGCGGTCAACCATTTGACTGGTTGACCGCATTGTTGCCGAAAATCTTTTTCGGCGTTGGTGTACTAAAGGATTAGAGACATTCCTGTTGTCTCTTTTTTAATATCTCCTGTTGCTTGTGAACTTCCGAGAGCGATGTCGTGTTTGTGATTGCACGCAGTATGTCCTGAATCGCATTTTCTCCGCAGAGTTCTGCGATTTTGCGTTGTGCGGCTTTCTGGGCCGCTGTAAACGCATCAACATCTACAATCCCTCTGTGCACAAATCTGCCGGGGTTGATCCCGATCGATGCAGCAAGTTTCCTGGTAGGCGAGAACAACATCAATATGACTAATAAGACAACGGTTATGAACGTGAACAATGTTGTCTTTGTCATAAATGGTTCTAGCCACGAGATCGGTAATCTGAAAGCATAACTTGCTACACCGTATCCGACAATAGATAGGACGGATACCGCGAGTGCCCATAAGCTCGCTTCCAATCCCACCAAGAGGATAATGAGCTCCACGACAAGCACCCACATTATCCCGAACGCGAACAACCTCTCAAAACCGCGACGGATCCTCTGGAGACGCTCTCGTGACGATCCTCTCAATGGTGATATGCTTATCGCGATACTCGCAGCAACACCAGATGAGATTAGGAGTGCTCCGAATATGGCGCCCGAGGGGAACACTGCCATGAGGATCCACCACTCTGCTACATCAGTGCTCCACCGCGCTATTATGAGCGCGAAGATGGTCCACACCAGCGGAAGAACCGCGGCAAACCACGCGGTATACAAAATAGCCCGATAACAACGATTCGTAGCTACATTGTTTTCCCACGCATTCGGGACACCTTGAGTTACAAATGTCCATATCCAGTTGCGGAAATCACGCCCGAATCCGATTCCGCCGACGACCAATATCCCATAAAGGAGGTATCGCATTTCATTCCCTTTCTATTTTCTATATCGTTAGGACGCAAACCAACTAACAATAACCGTTATCACAAACCATACAAGCAGTAGGCCAATGACGATCCAGCGCGCTTTGATGCGTATCCGAGAATGCTGGATTTCATGATTCCCACGCCGAGTGGTGTAGGTCTCCTCGCCGCCACGCGCAAGCCGCTCCTGATACTCCCTTTGCATCCGTGTTGTGTCAGTTCGCATCCAAGCTCGTATATCCGCGCGGTAGGACCCATCATCCTCAAACAGCTCCGCGGCGGCATCATACCGGCCTTGATGCTCGTGAATTTCAGCATCAAGACGCGACCACACTCTGCTTATGAGTCCATCGTGTTCCGTGTCACCTGCGAGATTTCCCCAAACCTCGGTTCCGCAAATGTACTCAATGACTCCTTTTGCGAATTCCCAGGCATGCCGGAATGCAGGTTTTGCATATTTCCAGATGAGCGCGAGGAACTGCCAGATGGCATCATGCTCCAGGAATTCTAGTGCTTGCGTGAACTCTTCATCAGGCGCGGCGTCAAGCGCAAGCAACACCTGTTTGCGAGTCTCCAGTTCCGCAGGGATTTTTGCCAGGAGATTCACCATCTTATTTTCTCCGATTGGCGCATCCGGATTCGTCCTGGCGTCTTCAAGCCGCGCTCGGAGATTGGACAGTTTGTCGCCGACTTCGTTTTCTATCTTCGTGATGTCCGCATACAACTGTCCGCGGACATCAACATATGGCCCGGTTGGCGTTGCCTTACGTTTGCCGAGAGCCCAACTAACCAGTCCCGCTCCCGCCAGTTCTGCGGGAAGTTCTTCCACGAATAACTTCTCAACTGTTTTTCCGAACCAACTCCCAAGAGGCGACATGATTCTCTCCTTGTCTCTATCGTCGGTATATAAGATGCGATTTACTCTTGTTCCCCACTGTTATATATATTTGAGTCCGCTCTCCTGTGAGAGACAGATCAAATGTGAACAACCCGCGTTCGTCCAACATGCCCATACATTGTATGGGTTGGTTGGACTCCGGATTGTGCAGGAACACCAGCTCCCTAGTCAGTACCCGCCCCTCTTTGTCTAGAGCGCGTACTGTGAATGTGTATTCTCCGGGAGCTTTTGTGAATCGGTCTATGCTGATGTCCCCAACTTCCTTTTGCGCCGATCTGTCCTCTTTGATCTCCTTTGAGTGACGAGCGCTTGTGGTCGTGCCAACAACCGTTGCTCTGAAAAGGAAATTCCCCTTTGTGAGTTCCAAAAACTCTTTTGGGGCCTCACCTTTGTCGTCAGACATGACATGGGAACCGTCTTCTCGTTCGTTCCTATAAAATTGAACGAAAACATTCCCGACGGGTTCTCCGGTTGGGGTTTTCACAACAGCAGTTGCGGGAAGTTTGTATTTCCCGTCAGCCATCTCTTGCTCTCCGAGTATGAGCTCAATCTGTGGTCCCTTTATCTCTTTGGTCGACTTTGCGCCTATGGTCGTATCTTTGATAAATACTTCAAAGTAATACTTGCCGGGCGCCAGTCCTTTGAAATCGCGGGTAGCCCTGCCTTGACTGTCGGTTAGCAGCGGATCCTTGTCGATATCTTCATTCGGTTGCTTTCCGTCCTTGAAAAACATCACCGGCGCATCAGGCACGGGATCGTCCAGATATGCTAAGTCAAAGATAACCGTCACTTCCCATGTGTGAGTGTTTTTATCCCACTTTTGTTCAGTCACAGTTAATCGAGGCTTCAACAACTTCGGATTTGATGGCATGGCAAAGCCTACTCTCGGCATCGCGACATCTCCTTGTCTTGTGGCGTGTAGATCGTTTTTTATTCACTTGTAAAACAGCTTAGATACATCATTATACCCCACAAACTATCAAAAGTCAATGTCAGCAAAAAGATCATAAATACAATAAAAAAAAGCGATTGACTTTCTGTGGTCAATCGCTGGCTGTATTCGTCCTTTTTCGCTCTGCTTTGTGGAAGCAGATCATATTTCTTGGTTCATGCGGTCCGCATGAAATTTACGCAACTTTTTCATCTTATCTTCATCCGAGCCAGTACCCTTTACAATGATTTGTTCTTCTGGGAGGCCGCCATTTCTACTCCGTACGACGAAGAAAGACCAGTTGATCCACTCTTGCGGCACATCCTCTGGTACCCACGTATGGTCTTGCACCAACACCAAATTATTTGATTGCCGAAGCGCCGCAGGATATCGATGGGCGTACTTCTGTACAAAATGGGCTATTAGCGCAAGCATTAGAATTGTGACCAGAATTGTCTCGACTTGCACGGTTCCCGTACTTATCCATGTATGTTTTTGATGCTGTTCCATCGTCGGGAAGATAAAATTGATAATCCCGACAATCCCCATCATTGAAAGCATCAAAGTCATAAAAATCACATGGATACGGGCGAGGCGATGCCATGGGAGTGATCCCATTCTCACATAGTGGAGGTAGACACCACTTGCGGCGCCGATAAACATCGGCAGAATACCCGCCGCCTTTATCGCGGGTGAGGTTGACATCATAGCGTTTGCATCATCGGTGAGGGCCATGAGAGTAAAGCTCGCGATGGCGCCGATGACCAATGCCGTCACCATTAGCCAAGACGACCTCTTCCATTCCTCCGCGTCTTGTTCGCTACGCTCTCGCTGTTTTATGCTTTCTTGAGCCCAAGGTTCTGCTACTTTAGCCACGACATACAAAGCTCCTATCAATCCCAGTATTCCAAATACATGTTTCGTCAAGTCAAATTTCGGTCCGTTTGGTTCCACTGCGGATCCCTCCAGTAAAAAGTTGTCTGTTGCTTTTATCAAAGGGCTGTTGCATAAACTGACTTCTCCCGAGACACGATCTCGTGAGGTACTAAGATAATTTGTACGCTATAAGCCATCAAAAGTCAATATGTCACGGGGGAGGTACCCCACATACGGCAAAATAACGCAACCCGATGAGGTTGCGTGATAGCGATAGGGGAGGGGTCACTGTTCTTGCGTCTGCTACGCGCCTTGCAGTTTGAGTTCCGGTACTCGCTTAAAATCTTTCACATTGCGGGTGAGCAACGCGCTTCCGGTGAAAAGTGCAGTTGCCGCAATGGCGCTATCCGCGATTTTGAGGCCGTGATTTTTCCGCAGGGCTGCGGCAAGGCGCGCAATGCGTGAGTCCAAAGGGATCAGCGAGACCGTGCGCAATATGCCGTCAATTTCAAACGCTTCTTCATCGGTGAGGCGCGAAAATCCAAAGAGTTCAATCTCACTGACGGCGGAAACATAGACGGGGCTGTTTCGTTCAAAGATTTCGTGAACAAGCGGAAGAACACTATGGTCCCGATCCAGATAGTAGATGATGATATTGGTATCAAATGTGTACATGACGTACACGGGTTTATGGCGCAGACGGCAGTTTCCGCTCCCATTCGCCTCGTATCTTTTTTAGCTCTCGGAGGGCGTTCCATTTGTGTCGTCCCCACACGCTTTGCGCTTTTTGCCAAACCGAAAGCCGCTCTTTGCCGGTCATGAGAGGGTACACGCCGTAAAGCGGTGCGCGGATTTTTGTAGCCATACGCACAGTATATATTTTTTTTTTCAAAAGTCAATATCGCGGCGAGGCGAGGCGGGGGATAGCGCAGGATAGTTGCGGGCGTATTTCTGCTGTGCTATGATATAAGTATGAATACATATACATTTCGGGTTATCATTGAGCCGGATGAGCGGAATACTTTTCATGCGTTTGTTCCCACGCTCCCGGGATGCCACACATGGGCAGAAACGATTGAAGAGGCGCGCAAGAACGTGCGTGAGGCCATCAGTGTGTATTTGATGAGTATGCAGGCGGACGGAGAAGAAATTCCCCAGGAACAAGGATTTGAAGTGGTTGAAATAGTGCCGGCGCCTATTGTTCCTCGGCGTAGGCGCAACCTCGTGTATGCCTAAACTTCCTGCTGTCAAGGATCGCGAATTGATCCGGGTTTTGAAGAAACTCGGATTTTTTGAACACGGCGAGCGCGGTACACCCCATCTTGTCTTATCGCATCATGATGGTAGGAGAACCGTGATTTCTCGTCACCCGGGAAAAGATATTCCACGCGGAACGCTTCAAGGAATCTTGCGTGACATCGGCGTCTCTGCCGACGATCTCGTCGCTTTACTTAAGAAATGACCACACATGAGTAAAACTTTTCTTACACAAAAGATTCTGGCTCGGGGGGTGGAGGAAGTGATTGTGCGCGGGCATCTGGAGGCGGCATTGGCCGCTGGTAAAAAATTGCGCGTGAAATTCGGGATTGATCCGACGGCACCCGATCTGCATCTCGGGCATACGGTGCCTTTGCGTAAGCTGCGCCAGTTTCAGGACGCCGGGCATCAGGCAGTGATGATTATCGGCGATTTTACCGCGACTGTGGGAGATCCGTCGGGCAGGAGTGACGCGCGCGCGCCTTCGAGCGAGAAAGATGTGCAAGCGAATATGAAAAAGTATCTGGCGGTTGCCGGTGGTATTTTGGATATAAAAAAAACCGAGGTGCGCTACAATAGCGAGTGGTATAAAAAAGCAGGCATCGGGTTTTTGTACGATCTCATGTCAAAATTCACAGTTCAGCAGGCCTTGGAGCGGGATGATTTTCAGAAGCGGATGAAAGCGGGCCACGACCTGACGATTATTGAAATGGTGTATCCGCTTCTGCAGGGCTATGACTCGGTGGCAGTGAAAGCTGACGTGGAACTCGGGGGCACGGATCAGAAATTCAATCTGCTTGCAGGCAGGAAAATTCAGCGCAGGTTTGGGATGGAGGAGCAGGATATCGTGACCGTGCCGCTTCTGGAAGGCACGGACGGCATACGCAAAATGAGCAAAAGTGTGGGTAACGTCATTGCACTGCAAGCAAGTCCTGCGGATATGTTTGGCGGTATCATGTCAGCGCCGGATGAAGTAATGGAAAAATATTTTACGTTGCTTACTGATACGCCGACGGAAGAGATAGAACAGATGCATCGCGATCTGGAGGCGGGCAGCACAAATCCGCGGGATGTGAAGTTGATGCTTGCCGGACGAATTGTGGAGATGTATCACGGCCGCGTGGAGGCAGACCGGGCGAGGAATGAGTTTATCCGCGTGTTTTCCAAGCACGAGATGCCGGAGGAGATGCCGGAGGCGGAGATAAAAGAGGGGGAGTGGATGCCAGTTGACGTGCTCGTGCAAACAGACATGGCACTATCCAAATCCGAGGCGCGGCGGCTCATTGAGCAGGGCGGGGTGGAAATTGACGGCAAGACCATAGAGGATGCTTCGCAAAAAATCATGATCCACTCGGGCATGGTGATCCGCGTGGGCAGGAGAAAATTCGTGAGGATTCACTGATGTCATGAAGATAAAAACACCGCGGGCATATGCCCGCGGTGTTTTTATCACATAGTGTCGTCTTTGTCGTCGTCCGTATCTTCCTCTTCATCTTCGTCGCCGTCTCCGTCCATTTCGTCTTCGTCCATATCGTAGTCCACGTCGTCTCCCTCGTCGCGATCAAGCATATAAATGGTATTCATGGTGCTGATTATTTTTGTCATCACTATGGTTATACCCCCCGACCTTTTTACGATTTACGATGTAATTTTTCCTGGAAACAGCAGCCAAGAGCCGATGCGATGGCGTCAAAGACATCGTCCCGGGCCGACAGTTCTGTGGCTTCGGGTACGGTCAGTTTCACCATTTTTTTCACCTGCTCCTTGTCTGCGGATCCGTCGCCGGTGAGCGCTTTTTTGATCTCCCGCGGCGTATACTCAACCACGCTAATCCCGTGCAGCCCCGCTGTCAAGAGGATAACTCCGCGCGCCTGTGCGACAGCCATCGCGGTCTTGGTATTGGCCGCAAAAAAGAGTTTTTCCACAGATGCGACTTCCGGCTGCCACTTCTTGATGATGGCTTCTATCCCGTGATGGAGCTCGCAGAGCCGCTCTACCGTGTCACTCGCGCGGATGGTGATGAGGCCGGCATGAAGCAGGCGTGGGGGCATACTTGCCTCCACGATGGCGCATCCGATTGCCGTAGTACCCGGATCAATGCCAATAACTCTCATGCCGTGTTTGTATACACTTCTTGTATGTCATCGTGGTCGGATAGGGCGTGTAGTAATTTCTCAAGCGCTTCTTGCGCGTCCGGAAGCAGCGAGACAGTCGTGCGCGGCTTGTAGTCGTGTCCCGTGTTTTTGACCACAATCCCTGCCTGCTCAAGATTCAGACGTACTTTGTCCGTATCCGGGTATGCGGCTTCCACGATCCATGCCCCGTCATCTTCCCGGAAGTCGCTTGCACCGGATTCAATGATGGCGCCTTCCACCTCTGTTTTTGTTTTGGCAGGATTGTCCGCAGCCGCAATCTCAATTACGCCGATTTTTTCAAAATTCCACATGAGCGACCCCTGCTCTGCCAGTTTTGCTCCATGTTCGGAGAGAATGTGTTTTATCTCGTTGATGGTGCGGTTCCTGCTGTCGGTAATTGCTTCAATGATAATGGCAGACCCTCCTGCGGCAGTTGCCTCACACAGGATCTCCACGAGCTGGGTGTCGCTACCCGCGCCGGAAGCGCGCGCAATCGCGCGCTCAATATTATCTTTTGGCATGCCCTCACTTCTCGCGCGCTCCATGGCAGAGCGCAGGCGGCTATTGGCATCAGGACTCACGCCTCCTTCGCGCGCCGCAATCGCAATCTCTTTCACCAGACGTCCGAACAGCTGCCCGCGCTTTGCGTCAGCCGCCCCTTTTTTATGCCGAATTTGGCTCCATTTTGAATGCCCGCTCATATCAAGTCGATTACATAAGAATCCCTTATAAAATGCAGCTTTTTCAGCGTATTCTTTGAGAAATTCTTAATACAATTACATAAGAATCAAGCCCAAAACGGGACATATTTTTTCAAGTATTGCTGGCCTGATTGTCTTTACAGGGAAATAAACCATCAAAATGTGAGCGTAAATAAGCCATTTGTGCGTTATTTACCCTTCCCTATGGTAAATAAAGTTTTTTCATCGGCCATTGGCAACCTATATCGAACATTACGCTTTGCCCCGGTTCTGGGGACGATTTTCGTCAGTAATCCCTGTTTTACCCAGCGGCTCAGTAATTTAGAAACTTTTACAGTATCACTTATGTGTAAAATTGATCGCGCATCTTTGTTGTTGATATATTTATTTTGATTCAAATAATGAGAAATTTTATCCCACTCATTTGACGCTTTTTCATTAAATAAAACTACCCTAACAGCGTCTTGGAGAAGAGGATATGTTACAAAAATTGGCGGATAGAAGTTTATCGCGTTCATGGCTTGCCTCATTGCACGAACGCCTTCGTTTTGATCAAGGTTCGGAGGATCAGGAAATTCCCGGAGGTGTTTTACCAATAGGTCATTTCGATAACCATGCGCTCTTTCAATGCCAATGTTTGACGGCGTTATATTAAAAGGGAGTAACCCCGGACTCTCAATTTCAATACGATCTTCAAAAATTTTTATTTCAACATCACGTTTGGTGTGGTAATCACGATGAATAACAGCATTTGTGATAGCTTCTTTTACGGCTCGCTCCGGGATTTGATAGGTAGTTACGAAACCAGACGGTACGCGAATACCCGTTCGTAGCAATGTCAAAACATAATCATGGGCATCTGTAATCTGTTTAGCAACCGGTCCGACTATATTTTTTGGCGTACCAAGCAAATTTAATGTTTCCTTGATTGTTTCAAGATTTCCCTCGTACTGAAAAACACGAATTGCGCACTTACTGTCTAAAAGATCATTCGGATATTCCGCAAATAGCAGTACGGCCGCTCTTGTGGGTAAAAGCTGACCACGTTTGTCTTTTCTGGCCAATCCAGTTTTTTCTAAAACAGAATTGATCAGATCATCTGGAATGGCTCGTTTTTTTCGCCAAGCCTCATAATAGTTTGTTTTGAGTAATACAAAATCTACCGAGACGAGTTCCTTATCGGCTCGTTCAAACCCTTTTACATACGCAAGGTGAATGATTTCTTGCGGGGTGATCCTTTTATTACCTCTCTCCTGACGAATATAGACATGATTTTCAATAGAGCGAAAACTGTCACTCACTTTGGGTATAAAAAGTAAGCCCACACGGACTTTTTTTTCAGGCACATCTATAAGGTTTGGGGGCCAGATGCTCGCAATGGGCGGAGATATTTTTCGAACCGCTTGTCCAAGTTCATCATATAAAGAGATGTTTTCTTCTATCCCAAAAATCCTATCTACACCCTTAAGCACTGTTTTTTGAGGGTCGTCAACTCCTAAAATAATAATTCCCCCGTCTGTGTTGGCCATTGCAACAATCGACTGAAGGATGCGATCAAGCCCTTCGTTTCGGCTACCCAAGCGCTTAAACTCTAAAGTTCGGGACTCCGATGGTGTATCCAGTATTGAACTTATTAACTCTTTTTTCACCATATTGACCTTTAAAATTTCTTAGATTCCACCATCGTCAGGAAAGAAGCGACTGCTGTTTGAGTGACGAGAGGCCGAGGTGCTGGTAGGCGCGTTCCGTGACCATGCGGCCGCGGGGCGTGCGCTCCAGAAACCCGAGTTGCATGAGAAACGGTTCATACACCTCGGCAATGGTGTCTTCTTCTTCGCTGGATGCGGCGGCGATTGCCTGCAGTCCCGCAGGTCCGCCGCTGAATTTTTCAATGATGACCGACATGATCTTTCTGTCCATGGGCTCCAGTCCCAGTTCGTCTATCTCCATGAGAGCCAGTGTTTTTTCCGCGACTTGGGCCGTGATGGCGCCCGCGGCGTGGACTTGAGCATAATCGCGGCTGCGCTTGAGCAGGCGGTTGGCAACGCGCGGTGTGGCACGGCTGGAACGCGCAATGGAGTGTGCTGCCTCGTCATCCACTGCAATGCCTAAAACACCCGCCGAGCGCTTTATGATTTTTTCTATGTCTTCGGGAGTATAGAACTCCAGCCGGAATGAGCCGCCGAAGCGGGAGCGCAAGGGACTCGAGAGAAGTCCGATGCGGGTGGTGGCGGCGATCAGCGTGAACGGAGGCAGATCCAACTGAATCGTGCGCGCAGACGGGCCTTTGCCGATGATGATATCCAACACACGCGACTCCATGGCAGGGTACAGCACTTCTTCAATGGTTTTGTTGAGCCGGTGGACTTCGTCAATAAAAAGAATGTCCGCGGGCTGCAGATTGGTAAGAAGAGATGCCAGGTCTCCGACGCGTTCAATCGCGGGGCCGGAGGTGATGCGGATATTGGTATTCATCTCCCGCGCCACCAGATGCGCCATGGTGGTCTTGCCCAGGCCCGCAGGGCCGGAGAGAAGGATGTGCTCCACCGGCTCATTGCGCGCTCGTGCCGCGTCAATCAGGATGCGCAAATTTTTCTTCACCCGTTCCTGGCCGATGTATTCGTCCCAATGCTGGGGCCGGAGTGCTAAATCCAGCGTCGGATCCCGTTCTTCTTTTTTGGTTGTAGCACTCGGGGTAGTTGACATGAAGTGATTATACTGCTATAATGAGAAAAGTATCGGAGGGGCTATTGCCCCTTTTTCCCTTATATATCAGGACTTACGCGTTTGGTGCATTTCTGCGTTGGCGCCTGCGATACTCATTCGGCGTAGCTTCGAGTACGCCTCACTCCGTTTCTCGGCGCCGCCTTGAACTGCATC
>Ga0209515_10003332_pt1 | contig 23206 bp, 18 predicted proteins | sample Subgroupgradi54m_FD_187454 | JGI IMG/M metagenome (GOLD analysis project Ga0209515, IMG submission 187454) | Subsurface groundwater microbial communities from S. Glens Falls, New York, USA - GMW60B uncontaminated upgradient, 5.4 m (SPAdes)... ... | reverse complement strand
CTTGATGCGTATCCCGACTGGCACATCCCGGCGCACGTCATAACGCTCGTGCCGACGGCGGATCGCCAGAAGGCCACGGTGCTCGTGCGGCTCGGATTCAAGCAGCTCGATCCTCGCATCCTGCCCGACATGGCGATCAAGGTCACGTTCCTGCGCGAAGCGGGCGATGCGGCTGCACCAGCGGCGCTGGCGACCGCGCTCGTTCCGCGCCCGGCGATCAAGACGGTCGGCGCGGATAACTTTGCGTTCGTCATCCGGGGCGATGCCGTCGAGCAGCGCGCGGTGAAGCTTGGCGGCACCGACGGCGATCGAGTTGAGGTGCTCGCGGGATTGCAATCGGGCGATCGCGTCGTGCTCTCGCCGCCATCAACGCTCGCAGATGGATCGAAGGTAACCGTCCAATGACAGCAGAGACGCTCGTACGGGCGAGAAACGTTCACAAGACATTCCGGCGCGGCTCGGAGCGCATCGAGGTGCTGCAGGGCACGAACCTCGAAGTCGCGAAGGGCGACTTCCTCGCGCTGATGGGACCATCCGGCTCCGGCAAGACGACGCTGCTCAACCTGATTGGCGGGCTCGACACCGCGACCGAAGGGACGATCGAAGTCGGCGGCGTCGACATCAGCCGCATGAGCGGCGCGGCGCTGTCCAAGTGGCGGTCCCAGAACATCGGCTTCGTCTTCCAGCTCTATAACCTGCTGCCGGTGTTGACGGCGGAGCGCAACGTGGAGCTGCCGCTGCTGCTGACGAGGCTGTCGAAGGCGCAGCGGCGGAAACACGTCGAGGTCGCACTGAAAGTCGTCGGCCTCGCGGATCGCGCGAAGCACTACCCGCGCCAGCTCTCGGGCGGGCAGGAGCAGCGCGTCGGCATCGCGCGCGCCATCGTCACCGATCCGACGCTGCTCCTGTGCGACGAGCCGACCGGCGACCTGGATCGCAAGGCGGGAGACGAGATTCTCGATCTGCTGCAGGCACTCAACCGCGAGCACGGCAAGACGATCATCATGGTGACGCACGACCCGCACGCGGCCGAGCGCGCGACGCAGGTGCTGCACCTCGAAAAGGGAACGTTGGAGGCGGTGGCATGAAGTACCTCCCATTGATCTGGCGGAACCTCCTGCGGCGCAAGGTCAGGACGATTTTCACGCTCGCATCCGTGTTCATTGCGTTCGTCCTCTACAGCTTCCTGATGGTCGTGCAGACGGCGTTCTCTATGGGCGTCGACATGGCGGGCGCCGATCGCCTGATGATGATGCACAGGACCGGTCTCATCCAGCTTCTGCCCATCTCGTACCAGCAGCAAATCGCGCAGACAGCGGGCGTCAACCACGTGAGCAACGCTTCGTGGTTCGGCGGGACGTACCAGGACAAGGCGAACCAGTTCGCCGTCATCGCGGTCGGGCCCACGTATTTCGAGCTCTATCCCGAGGCGAAGATTCCCGAGGATCAAATCAAGGCGTGGTTGGCCGATCGCCAGGGCGTCATCGTCGGCCGCGCGTCGGCGGAGAAGTACGGGTGGAAGATTGGCGACAAGGTGCCCATCCAGGCCACGATCTGGCAGCCGAAGCAGGGGCAGACGTGGTTCTTCAACGTCGACGGCATCTACGACGGCGAGCGCGATTTCGACAAGACCAACTTCTTCTTTCACTACGAGTACCTCGACGAGAACCGCCGCGGCGCGTACGGCATGGTCGGCTGGTACGTCGTGAAGATCGACGACCCGTCGCACGCGGCGGAGATCGGATCACGGCTCGACACCCAGTTCATGAACTCGTCGGCGGAAACCAAGACGTCCACCGAGAAGGCGTTCCTGCAGGGATTCGTCAACCAGGTCGGCAACATCAAGGCGATGATCATCGCGGTTCTCACCGCGGTGCTGTTCACGCTGTTCCTGCTCGTGCTGGCGAACACGATGGCGCAGGCGGTCCGCGAGCGTACGAGCGAGCTGGCCGTGCTCAAGACGCTTGGATTCTCGAACCCGTTAATCCTGACGCTCGTCCTCTGCGAGTCGATGTTGCTGGCCCTGATCGGCGGGAGCCTTGGCATCGCCGCCACGTACGTCGTGGTGGGGCGAGGCAGCTTCAACAACGCGATGCTGCCCGTCTTCATCATGCGGAACCGCGACGTCGTCACCGGCCTGCTGCTGTGTTGCGCGCTCGGCATCGTCGCCGGCTCGCTGCCCGCGATCTCGGCGATGCGGCTCCGCATCACGGACGCGCTGCGGAGGACCTGAGATGTTCGGCGGGCTGGGCCAGACTCTCACGGTGTCCGCGCTCAGCGTGCGGACGATTCCGCAGCGCCTGAGCTCGTCTGCCGTGGCGGTGATCGGCATCGCGGGCGTCGTCATCGTCTTCATCGCCGTCCTGTCGATCGGCGAAGGCTTCCGCGCCGCGATGACCAATGCCGGCTCGCCGAGCCGCGCGATCGTGATGCGCAGCGGCGCCGACTCGGAGATGACGAGCGGCTTCCCCGGCGGTCAGGCCGATGTCATGAGGGAGGCGCCGGGTCTCAAGCGCGTCGACAACCGCGCGCTGGCCTCAGCGGAGCTCTACGTCATGGTGGATGTGAACAAGCGCTCGACCGGGACGGCTGCCAACGTGCCGCTGCGAGGAGTCGAGCCCGTCGCCCTGCAGGTGCGCGACGAGGTCCACCTCGTCGAGGGCCGGATGTTTCAGTTCGGCACCAACGAGGCGATCGTCGGCCGCTCCGCAACCCGCCAGTTCAGCGGTGTCGACCTCGGCTCCGAGTTCGTCTCGGGCAATCTGAAGATCAAAATCGTCGGCATTTTCGACACGGGCGGATCGGTCTCGGAAACGGAAATCTGGTGCGACAGCCGGCTGGTGCAGGGCGTCTACCAGCGCGGCAACTCCTACCAGTCGCTCCTGGCGTCGCTCGATTCTCCGGCGTCGTTCGACACGTTCAAGAACTGGCTGACGACCAACCCGCAGCTGAACGTGCAGGTGCGCCGTGAGACGGAGTTCTACGCGCAGCAGTCGCAGGTCATGAGCAGCCTGATTCGAGGGATCGGCTACACGATCGCCGTGCTGATGGGGATCGGCGCTGTGTTCGGCGCCATCCTGACGATGTACACCGCGGTGGCGACGCGGACGCGCGAGATCGCGACGCTGCGCGCGCTCGGCTTCAATACGGCGTCCGTGCTGATCTCCGTGCTCGCCGAATCGCTTGCGCTCGCGGCGCTCGGAGGAGTTCTCGGCGGGCTGACCGCGTATCTCGCGTTCAACGGCTACCAGACGTCCACGATGAACTTCCAGACCTTCAGCCAGGTCGCGTTCGCGTTCGCGGTCACGCGATCGCTGCTGATTCAAGGGCTCAGCTACGCGCTCATCATGGGGTTGGTCGGAGGGTTGATGCCGGCGATCAAAGCCGCGCGCCTGCCGATCGCCACGGCATTGCGGGAACTGTAAGCTCTCCTGGTCGTCATCCGCGCGTGCATCCTCGACTCGTCGGTACGGTGCGTGAGTGGGCCGTTCCTCGTCGTCAAAGACCACCTCCAAGACGGAACCATCGATACAGTTGGAAGATCTCGGCTCGGCGGTCATCGTCCACCAAAAGACGTCCGGCCTCTCCGGCCACTACGCCGACGACTTTGGCATCGGGTTCGTCGAACAGATCCAGAACGGGTTTGACTGCCCGGCTGAGCGGCTCGTCGATGAAGCGCCGGGCATCGAGGCCGAGCAAGTAGGCGCAAGTGTATTCGTAGGGCACGCCCTCGCCGTCGTGTTCGGCCCCGTATCGCCGCTCGTCGTCTTCGATGTAGTGCTCGAGGCAGTGCAGCACGCTGGCAAGGTCTTTGGGCTCCTTCCGGTCACTGAACGCTACCAGCTTCAACAGAGCATAGAGGGGGAGCGGCGCCAGCGGCAGTGTTGGACCGCCTTCGATCTTCGTCCGGAGAACGTGCGGCACAACCTGGCTGAAGCCGGCCATGTTGAACACGAAGCCTTCTTCCAGTTGGAGACGTCCGTTAGGAGCTATGGAGTTACTGAACGGAAGGATGTCTACGAGACCGCCGGAGCGATGCTGCATCCGATGCGGCACGCGCGCGCGAGTGAAGCCGAAATCGGCCAGTCGGTCCTTCAGCGTCTCGAAGTCGGCGAGACTCTCGACAACGACGGTGACGTCCGCGTCGTTGGTCATCCGCGCTGGGCGAGCATCAAGAAGCAGCTCCGGAACAAGGGCGCCCACGATTCCGAACGGGATACCGAGCTCGCGCAGGCCGCGCTCCAGATCGGTCACGACCGGAACCAAGCCGGGCTCAATGCGTGGCATTGTCAAGCACTCCGGGCAAGAGGAGTTCGGCCGCTTCGAGTGCCTGTCCCGTTCCGCGATATCGCAGCTCGGCGTAGGCGAGCAGATCTGGCGCCACAGGAAGTCCGCCGTCGGCAGCCTCGGGGATCGCAAGCGGACCGGGAGGTTCGATGATCAACAGATTGCCGCCGCGCACGGCGGCTTGAGCAATGAGAGCCTTCTGGGCTTCGCGGTCTTCGAGCGCTCGGATCGGCGCGTAGATTTCCGTCTCCTCCGCGCGAAAGAAATGCGTGCGCCGCTCTGCTGCGTCGGCACCCGTGAGTGCCCACTGCTGTGCGCGCGCGCGCAGGACGGCTTCCACCCGCGTCCAGATCTCCTGCTTCCCTTCGGCGCGAACCTGAAAGCGTCGCTCTTTCAGCTTCGGACGAAGGCCCTCGGTATAGGCCTGCACCCATAAGGCAACGAGCGCCTGACGGTCAGCCACTCTCCGGCCGCCCTTCCCATCCAGCAAGAGCCCGCGAGCCGTCAGATCATTCATGCATCCGGCAAGCGTGCCCAGGGCGACGTCGGCTTGTTCCGCCAGGGTACGGTAGGGCGCGTTCGTCAGCTCGGGCCGGATCAGGATCGCCATGACCGTTTTGATCCAGCCCTTTTGCGGACGGCCAGGTCCGGCGATCGGTTCTTTGGGCGGCTGGCGGCCCTCCACGTGCACGAACAGGCCGGGCGCTTTCAGATGGGCGTTGCCGGCCAGATCGAGGTAGTCGATCTCCGCGCGTTCAAGGACGGCTGCCTGTTGAGGTCGGACGTGAGGGGCCAGAAGCAGAAACCGGTCGTCGGCATGGTCGGCCGGCAAGTCTGCTCTGCGTCGATTGAGTTGCTCGACTATGACTCCGACGTCCTGATGACGGAGATGGCGCTTTTCTTCGACTAGGTACCGAAGGGGGCCGTCGGGAGTTTTCCAGGTGACGATGCCGTCGAAGCGGGCCAGGGCTTTCCCCGCCACGCGGATCTCGGCCTTCGGCATCCACCTCTGGAGAGCAGGCCGGTACAGGTCGAGGTCTGGCACAATTTCCGGGCGAGCCATGTTCGGAATAGTAGTATGTTCATTAATAATGAACAACAATAAATAGTGAACACCTCAGATTGCCGCCAAATTTAACGAGCGGCATGCTCGCGAATCGCCGCGAGGAACAAATCGCCGAGGTCGCTGGCCTTGCGGGCGCCGACGCCCTTCACGCCGAGCAGCGCATCGAGCGACGAGGGGCGCAGACGCGCCATCTCGCGAAGCGTCACATCATGAAAGATCACATACGGCGGCACGCCGCGTGAACGGGCGATGTCGAGACGCACCGCGCGCAGCCGCTCGAAGAGCGCGCCATCGACGCCCTCCCACGATTCGGCTTCGACACGCGACCGGGTGCGCGGCGAATCCTTGCGCGGGGCACGCTGCCGCGCAAGCGCAAGCCCGGGATGGCTGTTCTCGTCCTTGAGCAGCTCGATCCCTTTCGTCGTGAGACCGAGCACCGGGTACTCGTCGCCATTCAGCCTGAGCAGATCGAGGCCGACGAGCTGCTCGACGTAGCCGCGGAGCTCGGCGACCGATGCGTCCGGCAGGAGGCCGAACGTGCTGAGCGTGTGGTGGCCGCGCCCAGTAACCTGCTCGCTGGCGTGACCGCGCAGCACGCTGACCACGTGATTGGCGCCGAAGCGCTGGCCGACTCGCATCACGCACGACAGGATCTTCCGAGCCAGGACGACGGGATCCACCGCCGGCTCGAGCTCGTCGAGGCAATAGTCGCAGGCGCCGCAGCTGTCCTGAGCGTAACGATCGCCGAAGTACTCGGCCAAGTGCCGGTGCCGGCACGCGACGCTCGAAGCGTAGCGTTCCATCTGACGCAGCAGCACGACCGCTGCATCCGTCAACTCGCCGTTTTTCTCGAGCATCAGGCGCCACTTCATGAAGTCGGCGCTCGAGTAGATCAGCGCGCATTCGGCCTCGAGGCCGTCGCGGCCGGCGCGGCCTGACTCCTGCTGATAATGCTCGAGCGATCGCGGCGCGCCCGCATGGATGACGAAGCGCACGTTCGATCGATCGATCCCCATCCCGAACGCCACGGTCGCGACGATGACGTCCACGCGCTCGCTGAGGAACGCATCCTGGTTACGGCTGCGCTCGGCGTCCGCGAGTCCCGCATGGTAAGGAAGCGCGGGCACTCCAGCGCCGGTCAACCACGCCGCCAGCGCATCGACCTCGCGGCGCGACGTGCAGTAGATGATGCCCGCTTCCCCGCGATGACGCGCGAGGATCTCCTCCAGTTGCCGCTTCAGCGTGCCCCTCGGAAGCGCGCGATAGAGCAGGTTCGGCCGATCGAACGAGCCGACGAACTCCACCGGGTCGCGGAGCGCGAGTTGTCCGGCGATGTCGCGCCTGACGCGTGCCGTCGCCGTCGCGGTGAACGCGTGAAGGCTGGCACCGGGCAAAAGATCCCGGAGCCGTCCGAGCTGTCGGTACTCCGGGCGAAAATCGTGCCCCCACTGGCTGATGCAGTGCGCCTCGTCCACCGCGATGAAGCTGACGCCGCACGACGACAGCAGGCTGCGAAACGCCTCGCTTCCCTCTCCGACGAGGCGCTCGGGCGAGACGTACAGCAGACGATACTGGCCGCTGCGCAGGCCAGCGACGACGGCGGTCTTTTCATCCGACGGGAGGGAGCTGTTATAGAAGGCCGCTGGAACGCCGTTGCCGACCAGGGTATCGACCTGGTCTTTCATGAGCGAGATCAGCGGTGAGATGACGACGGCGACGCCCGTACTGAGAAGAGCGGGGGCCTGAAAGCAGAGCGACTTGCCGCCTCCGGTGGGCAGCACCGTGACTGAATCGCGCCCTTCGAGAATCGCGTCCATCGCCTCGCGCTGGAGGGGCTTGAACGCCGTGTAGCCCCAGTAGCGAGAGAGGACGTCCTGGAGTTTATCGACCAAAAATCGACTTCGGGATGACGGCGTGGATGCCCTTGGCTCCATCGACAACCTGCGTCACGCGCAGGTCCATCGCGACGCTTGCGAGCAGGTAGGCGTCCTCGCGGCTGATCCCTTTCATCTCGACGATCCAATCGAGCATCTCGCGCGTGGCGATCTTCACGGCCTCGTCGAGATCCTCGTGGAACGCCATCGTCATGTACTCGGTCGGCGTTTCGGCGCGCGGCAGCTTGAGGGTCTTGCCCTTGTGCAGCACCACCTGGATTTCGCCTTTGAGCGAGGTCTCGATCGCGGAGCCGCCGACCTCGCCCTGCCCCTGCGCGGCATGGCCATCGCCAAGCGACAGCAGCGCGCCGCGCACGAACACCGGCAGATAGAGCGTCGTCCCGGCGACAAGGTCGCGGTTGTCCATGTTCGCGCCCCAGGCGCCGGGCCGCCCATCGGTGATGCGTCCAACGGATGGAGGCGGAACAACGGTAATCGATCCCCAGAACGGCCTGGTCAGCGGCACGACGACGCCCGGCGCGTATTCGGCCGTCTTGTTTTTCAGATCGAGAAAGATGATTTTGTCGCGCGGCGCAAATTCGCCGGCGAGCGCGGCATTACCACCAAGCCCCTGGCCGCCGATCGGCAGCCGCAGATCGATCGCGCGCAAACGGATCTCGATCGAGTCTCCGGGCTCGGCGCCCGTGACGAAGATCGGACCCGTGAGCGTGTGATCGCGACGCGCGTTGTCGTCGACGCCTTTGAACGTCTCGTACAGCTCCGCGGGAATCTTGTCCTTCGGGACGCCCAGGCGTTCGAAGTAACCGGGCGTGCCTGTCGCCGTTTCCAGCCTGACGATATCGCCGGACTCAATCGTGAGGACAGGTTTGGCCGCGGCGTCGAGGAATCGATAGAAGGTTGTGGCGGGTGTGGCTTTGAGCTCGTGCGTCTTCGCAGGCGTCTGGGCCGCGGCGCTCGCGGCGATCGACACGGCGCAGCAGGCCCAAGACGCGTGCTTGATCATGACTAGTTGGTGGCGCCCTTCTTCGTTGCCGTCTCGGGCACGGGGGCCATCACCGGCGCATCCTTGATGTAGGTGTGATAGCTCTCCGCCATCTGCCACAGGCCGTTGATGTTGGCGTAGACGCGGCTCGACCAGTACGGTTTGTCGCCGTAGGTCGGCTGCAGCTGCACCCAGAGAACCGACTCACCGAAGTCCCACGCGCGGCCGAACGCGACGGGCGCCGCGCCGATTTCCGGACGATTCGGATTCTGCTGCTGCGCGCGCATCATGCCGGCGAAGCGATCCTTCTTCGACGCCGAACGGCCACCGTAGGTGTTGACCGCGCGCTGGTCCATGTTCTCGGCCACGCGCTTGCCCCATCCGGCCGCGCCGCTTTCCTGCTCCTGCCACGCCTCGAGCGCACTCTTCTCGCCTGCACCAAGCGGCTTGTACGGAAGCACGTGGCACGGGTTCGTGCACGGCACCGCGAACGTCGTCGGCACCGTCTGGTAGTCGCGCTGACGCACTTCGAGATCGTTGATGTGCAGCAGCCGCCAGCCGTTGGGACGCTGCGCCCAGAAGTGTGCGGAGAACTTTTTCTCGCCCTCGCTGCGCTCCACGTATACGAGCTTGCCGTAGCGGTGCTCGAGGATCTTCACGTCGGCACCGGTGCCAACCAGCGGCTTGACACCGTGGGCGAACGCCTCGCCCTTGGTCGCGTAATAGACGCCGTCGGGATCGATCCAGCTGAAGTCGGCGTCGAGCATCTTTTCGGCGGCGGCTTTGTCGCCGCTTACGAGCGCCTTGGTGAGCGCCTCGTCCGCCTTGACCACGTCACTCTGCGGCGCGGCCTCGGCGCGCATGACTGCCACCTGCGCGACACCGGCGACAAGCGCGATCGCGAAAAATCTTTTCATGAACTTCTCCTGTTAGGGTTAAGGATATAGCCAATGAGTGCGGTTCTCGAACGATTCCTTCGATACGTGACGTACGACACGCGCGCGGACGAAAACTCGCCGACCTACCCGAGCACGAGCACGCAGCTCGTGCTCCTGCGTGACCTCGCCGACGAGCTGCGCGCGCTCGGCCTCCGCGACGCCGCGATGGACGATCACGGCTACGTCACCGCAACCATCCCGCCGACCTCCAACAAGCACGTGCCGGCGATCGGCTTCATCGCGCACGTCGATACGTCGCCGGAGCTCAGTGGCGCGAACGTGAAGCCCATCGTCCATGCGAAGTATGACGGGCGCGATCTCGTGCTGCCCGACGATCCGACGGCGGTGCTGCGGATGGCCGAGTCTGCGCCGCTCGCCGATCGCATCGGCGACGATATCGTGACCGCCTCGGGGACGACCCTGCTCGGCGCGGACAACAAGGCCGGCGTCGCGGAGATTGTCACGGCCGCCGAGTATCTTGTGGCGCATCCGGAGATTCCGCACGGGCCGATCAAGATCGCCTTCACGCCCGACGAGGAAGTCGGTCGAGGCACGAAGTACTTCGACGTCGCAGCCTTCGGCGCGCAGTACGCGTACACGATGGACGGGAGCACGCGCGGCGAGCTCGAGTTCGAGAGCTTTTCCGCCGACGCGATGACGATCGCGTTCGTCGGCTTCAACACGCATCCCGGCTATGCGAAAGATCAATTGATCAACGCCATCAAGGTCGCCGCCGATTTCATCCAGCAGCTGCCGCGCGACATGTCACCGGAGGCGACCGACGGCTACGACGGCTTCGTGCACCCGTACGTGCTGCAGGGCGGCGGCGAGAAGACCAGCGTCCGCCTCATCATCCGCGACTTCAAGACAGACGCGGTGAAGGAGAAGGGACAGATGCTGGAGCGGCTCGCGCGCGAGGCGGCGGCGCGACATGGCGCGAGGATCGAGATTGCGATCGAAGAACAGTACCGCAACATGCGCGAAGTGCTCGACAAGCATCCGCACGTGATCGAATATGCGCGCGAAGCCATTCGCCGCGCCGGCGTGACCGTCCACGAGCGGCCGATCCGCGGCGGCACGGATGGGGCGAAGCTGTCGTTCATGGGATTGCCGACGCCGAACATCTTCGCCGGCGAGCACAACTTTCACTCGCGTCTGGAGTGGGTCTCGGCGCAGGACATGGAGAAGGCGGTCGAGGTGATCGTCAACCTCGCACAGATCTGGGAGCAACGCTCGTAAAGCGGCTGGATTCGTTTCTCTCGCTCTCAGCGAACCGGTGGGACGGGCGGTGCCGGCTTGGCGAATCTCGCTGCGTCAATGCTGGCATTCACTTGTACCGAACTCGAACACGGTTCGTCCATCCGTCCAAGTGGAGGTCCACTTGAACGGTATCTTGATCCCTGAAACATCGCGATAGTCTGCATAGTCGATCATTCGAGAGCTGGACGTCACCGCAGTCACTGTTGATCTTATGGTTCGATTCCCGCGGCGGGATTCGCGAACAATTTGTTGTACAACGCCGTTTCGCTCGGCGAGCACTCCATCTCCCGGATGTCGAAGTTCGGCGCCTGCAGGCGAAGCGGCAGGATCAACGCCGTCCACGGTTTCGTGTAGTACTTCGGGTCGTTGACGACGATGGTCAGCACAACGTGGTCGCGATCGATGCGCTTGTATTCCTCTCGGACACGCATCGCGTCGCTGTGCGGACGGCCGGCGTTGTCGAGCCACGTTCTGTCGTCGAATCCGCCCGACTCGGCGACAAACGTGTAGTCGTCCATCCAGCGCCCGACGGAATAGCCCCACCAACGTGGTTCGTCGAACTCTTTGGGAAGCTGCCGGCCGTCGGTCCAGATCGTGCGCCACTTCTTGTTGAACTCGTACAGGATCACCACGTTTTCGGGCGTCTGGATGATCCGGCTCGTTCTGAAATTATGAAGAACGATCCGGGGGAAGCCCTGCGGATCGCATCCCGGCATCGGGTCGTTGGTCAGCGCGGAGGGCACCATCGTGACCCCGAACGTGGGCTTGTGAGCCAGAAACACCGCCCTGCCTTCAGGCGTGAACGGCAGCTCGTGCTCCGGCTTTCCGTCGGAGGGCATCTGCTGGGCGCCATTGGCGTTGATGCCGGCTCCCGCGCCGGCGGCCGGCTCCCAGACGCCGGAAATGTCGCGGCGTGGTGCAGGCGCCGGCTTCTGACCTTTGAAGTCGAAGTCGTACTTCGCCCCGGGCTGCCGAACTTCACCCTGACCGAACGCTACGCGCGGCATCGCGAACAACGCTGCAATCACTGCGGCCGCACCCACGGCACACGTCAACACCATGAAATGCTTTTTCATGACAATGCTCCCTCGGGCTTCGGCTGCTGCGCGCTACTGCCGTACGGGTGCAGGTGCGGCTTCGTTCCCGCCCCCGACCGCACTCAACACGTGACCATCGGCAAACTGAACCTGGATGATGCTGCCGACCGGCTTGCCGCTCTTGACCGGCCGTACAGTCACCGTGACCTCGTCTCCTGCCTTGAAGCTCCGGATGGTCCACCCGCGGTTCTGCATGTCGGGCGGATTGCTCGCTTCCACGACCCAGTGCACGGGCTGGCCGTCTGCACCCTTGACGTCGAACTGCAGGAACGTGTGCGGATTGGCCCAAATCCATTCCGTAACGGTGCCCTTCAACACCAAGCGCTTCGCAGGGTCGTTCTCGAACGCAGCGGCGCCATGATGCGCAGCCACCGGTCGCGCAGCGATCGTAAGACCGGCGACGACAGCGAAGAGCGTGACGAACGTTTTCCTCATTGAGTCCTCCATTACTTCCACCCCTCCATCGCTTTTCGCATCAGCGATCCAGCAGGCTGCTCGTTGATTTCGATCCTGATTGCATCGGGGGCCGTGACGTTTGACAGCCGTGAGCCACTGTTTGCGCTCGGTTGAGCGTCGGCGGCCGTTGCGCCCGCCTGGCGAAACTGCGTCACGCTGGCCTGGGCGTCGTCGGAATACAGGCCGATGTGCGTCAGCCCCGCGGGTCTCCCGTTGGCCGGCGCCATTTCGATGAACGTCTCGCGGTTGACCTGGAGGAACGTCGTGCTCGGCTGGCCGTTCTGGCTCGGGAACCGGTACGCCTCCTTGAAGCCCATGACCTGCGTATAGAACTTCAGGGACTCGTCGAAATTCGTGACGCTGATACCGACGTGGTTGATCCGGTGACCCAGAGCCCGGTTCTGCTGCGCGGCGGTCGACTGCGTCAGCACGGCGCCGACGACGATGCCCGCCACGAAAAGCGTCACGCTGCGGATCCATTTCATACGAGCCTCCTGTAAAAGCGGCGGCAACGATTCAGAAGATCAGCTTCGCACCCAGCTGAATCTGTCTCATGGTCCCCACGAGATCGGTAATCGTGCCGGCGGTCGCGTTCGGGGTGCCGGTCATGACCGCCGCCGCAGACGTGTTCGCGCCCTGCGTCCATCCGAAGGCGGGGTTGTTGTAATTCCTGTGATTGAACACGTTGAAGGCTTCCAACCTCAGCTCGAGCTGGGCGGATGTACTGATCCTCGTGCTCTTTTGCAATGACATGTTGAAATTCCACTGCCTCGGACCGGCAAAGCCGTTCCGGCGCGAGTTGCCCAGTTCGCCGACCGACGGCACGCGAAAGCAAGCCGCGTTGACATACACGGGAAAACCACTCCTCAGTCTGTTCTTGAAGTCCTTGAAGATCGGTTCGCTGTTACAGCCAGGCGCATCGGGGACGTAGTCGGCGCGGTTGTTGTTGGCCGTTGCCCCCGGGTTGCTGCCGAGCGCCGCAATGCCGGGGATGCTGAACGCACCGCCGGAACTGGCATAGAAGATCCCGCTGATCTGCCACCCCTCGACGAGCGCGTTGCCGCTGAACGGCAGCGCGTAGATGGCGTTGCTCGACAGGTTGTGCCGGAGCTCGAACGTGCAGCGGCCGCGGTCGTCCTCGACGTCGTAGGGATTGAGGATCATCGTCCCGCCTTCCTGTCCCCAGTTTCCGGAGCTGATGTCCGTGCACTTCGAGTAGGTGTAGGAGAGTTGCGCGGCCAGATTACGGCTCATTCGGCGATTGATCCCGGCCTGGAGCGCGTCATACCTGGAGTCCAGGTCTGTGACGCCCGACGTCATGTTCCCGAAGTTCGGGTTCCAGCGGCTGTTTGCCAGCGCCGCGTACGTCGTACCAGTCCTGACGAGATGTGTATATGACATCTCGCCCGTCACCGGATTGATGATGGGCTGTCCGTCCGATGTCGCGAGCGTGCACGTCGCAGTCCGGCACTCCAGGCCGTCGGCCGTCCGCACACCCGATCCCGTGACGAACACGAGACGATCCAGGTACCCGGGGAAGTTGGCGGCCAGCGTCTGATTCTGGTTGAGCGCAATGGCGCCGCTGTTGAAGTAGGCCGTCAGCACACCACTCGCCAGCGGCGGGTTCACATCCCGCTGCCCGACCATACGAACGCCGCGCGATCCGACATACGCGACGACGGCGACGGTGTTCGCCATGATCTCGTGCTGGACGCTCACGTTCCACTGTTGCATCCACGGCGTCGTCTGGAAAGGATTGTTTCCCCAGGACGCGCTCGTCGCCGTTTCGCTGCGGGCTTGGAACGGCCGCGGAAAGGTGGTCAGTCCCGCGGGATCAGTGATGGTTTTGACCGTCCACGGCTGGGTGAACCATGAACCGTAACAGTAATCCCGGCACTGGAGCGTCGCGTGGAAGATCCCGTACCCGCCGCGTATGGAGGTCTTTCCGGTGCCGAACGGATCCCATGCAACGCCAATGCGCGGATCGAATGTGCGCAGCGACGGATTCCGCAGGAAGAAGTGGCTCATCCGCGTCAGCTGCGCCGGCGGCGGCGACGTCACACTCGATCCCCGGCGGGTATCGTTATCGCCGTTGGGGCCGAACGGCACCGGCAGCAGCCCGTACGTCTGGTTCGTCGCGTCATAGGGGATGGTCGACGGCGCGTACCGCACGCCCAGATTCAACGTCAGCCTGGACGTCATCTTCCAATCGTCCTGCGCGTACATGGTGAAGTCCCACGAGCGGGACTTGCGCAGATCGCTCGGGAAGAGCAGCGGTGAGCCATCGGGAAACACGCACCCGGGGCTGCCGTTGTGGAAATTGCACGGGCCCTGGTAAAGCACCGGCGTCGCGTGCAGGAAGTTCGACAGATTCGCGAACGTCCACGTGCCTCCTCCCGGGAAGGCGTGGATGCCGTCCGTTGAATTTTTCGTCACGCTGCCGCCGAAGCGGAGGCTGTGGCCGCTAGTGATCAGGAAGAGATCCTCGGTCACGCTCTGCCGGACCTGGACCTTTCGAATCGGCGAGATCTGGCCGGGACCGATCGCGCTGATGCCCGAGCCCGGGTTGAGCGTCCCGTCCATCACCGGCTCTCCGTCGCGCGTAAAGATGTCGCCCGACCAGTTCAGTGAGCCCGCAGGCAGCACACCAGGAGTCGTTGTCGGCGTGAGGCTGTTGCTGCGGATGTCGAAGAAGGTCTTGGTGAAGCCGAACTGGAGCGTGTTGATCAGCCTTCCGGAGAAGACATGTTTGTCTCCAACGGTGAGGTACTGGTTCTTCGAATCCTCCAACTCCGGCCAGGCCGGAAAGTTCCCGTAGAACGGTTCGGTCGTATAGGCCTTGTCGAACAGATATCGCCCGAAGAGAGAGTTCCTGGTCGACATGTTCCAGTCAACCCGCCCGACGCTGAAGTATTCGGTGCCGGGCGACGTCGCATTGACGAGGACCTGCGCCGTGCCGTTCCCCTGGTCCTGCGGTTCGCCGAACTCAACTCGTTCGTACCCCGGTATCTGTCCAACTACAGGTACGTTTCCTGGCTGATTGGGACCGAGCGGGTACAGATCCAGGTACGGCTTCACAAGAAGGAACGTGGCCGCATTCGGGCTGCCGAGACCGCAGTTCTGATGGCCCGGGATCGCCGCCGGGATGCAACCCGCTGCGGGAACGCCGTTGGCCGGCAGCGGAATGATGCCGCTGCGCGCCAGCGCGTTGGGCACGACCCTGATGTTGCTCTGCGATTCGCGCTGCCGGAGGCTCTCGAAATTCCCGAAGAAGAACAGCTTGTCGGTCTTCACCGGTCCGCCGAGCGTTCCACCGTACTGATGCTTCCAGAATGGCTGCTTCGTGGTCGCCGGCCACTGCACCGAATCGAACTTCGAATTGCGCGTGAACTCGTACAACGACCCATGGAAGGCGTTGGTGCCGGAGCGCGTCACCGAGTTCAGCACCGACCCGTTGCCACCGTATTGCGCGCCGTACGTGTTGGTCAGGATCTGGAACTCGCCGATCGCATCCACGCCGAGGCTCGTTCCGAGAATGCCCGTGCCCGTTCCGCGATTCTGGTAGGTCTGGATGTTGGTCCCGTCCATCAGAATCTCCTGGCCGTTCGGACGGGATCCAGAGACGGTCCAGTACTCCTGTTTGCCGGTGAACGCGTTTCTTTGCGACCCCGCTCCCCTCGAGACATTCACGCCCGGAGCGACGAGCACCAGCTCCTCGAAGTTGCGCCCGTTGAGCGGCAGCTCGCGAATCTGCGTCGGATCGACCACCGTTCCCAGGGATGCCGAGGTCGTATTCACCAACGGCACTTCGGCGGTCACGGTCAGCAGCTCGCTGATCTGGCCGATGGGCATTTTGAAATCGACGACGACGTCGGCGCCCGCGCTCAGCCTGATTCCGGTGTGGACAACGGTCTGAAAACCCGTGAGCTCGGTGCGGACCTCGTAATCACCGACAGGCAAGACCGGAATCCGGTACCGCCCCTGTGTGTCGGAGGTTGTGAACTGGACGGCGCCCGTTCCCGTGTTCCGGGCGGTCACCGTCGCGCCAGGTATGACGGAGCCGGACGAGTCGGTGACAGTCCCGAGAATGCTGCCGATCGTACCTTGTGCCGCGAGACGCGAATCAGATGCTCCCACGAGAAGTGCCGTGCCGAAGGCGAGCGAGAGGACGAAGCGATGCTTCCGGTGATCCAGCATTGGATTTCCTCCTAGGAGTCCGACTACAGCGGCGAACATCAGCGGATGACTACTTCCCCTTCGGAGGAGTCGGGACGCTGCCGATGCCGCCCAACCTTGTGCCATCAGCGAGCACAACTTCGCGAATACGCCCGACGGGAAGGCCATTCTTGACGGGTTCCACGTTGACAGTCACGTCGTCCCCCACCTTGAAGGAGTCTTTGCGATAGCCGGCGGGGTACATGATGTTCGGCGCCTGCGTCTCGGTGATCCATCGGACGACCGTGCCGTCCTCGCCTTTGACATCGACGGTCAGCAGACAGTGGGGATTGGAATACACCCACTGCGCGACGGTGCCCTTCAGAATCACCACCTTGCCGTTGTCGAACGCGGCGCTGCCGTGATGTGCGGACACGGGAGCCGACATCAGGATTCCCACGGCCAACAGGATGACAAGCCTGCCTCTCATTGCCCCTCCCTACTTCTTCTGGCTCGCGGCGCTGCCGAAAACCTTGTCATAGGCATCCTGTTCTGCCGGCGAGCAGTAGTACTCCATGATGTCGGTATGGGGATCGTGCAACCGCATCGGCAGCTTCATCGTCTCCCACGGCATCGTATAGATCTTGGGATCGTCAATCGTCTCCGACCACTCGAGGTTGTCATGATCCACGCGGCGGAGTGTCTCGGTGATGCGCGCTCGATCGCTGATGGGCCGACCGGTTGAATCAAGCCATACCCGGTCTTCCGGCAAGGTTCCGACGGTCTGGACTTCGAGCGTGTTGTCGTCTGTCCATCGGCCGACGGAATAGCCAAACACGCGCTGTTCTCGGTACTCGCCGTCTATCTCCACCCCGCCGTCAACCACTTTGGGAAGCTTTCGTCCATCGGTCCAGATGACACGCCAACGGTTGTCGTAGTGATACAGGATCACGACCTTGGCCTCGTCCTGGAAGATCTGGGTCAGCCTGACGTTGTAATGGTTGTAGCGCGGAATTCCCAACGGCTCGCAGTGGTTCCTCGGATCGTTGTTGTCGGCGGGGAGGACCGCATCGATGCCTTCAGCCGGTTTGTGGGAGCGATACACTTGCAGCCCATAGGGCGTATAGGGCAGCTGATTCTCCGGCTTGCCGTTGTTTGGCTTTGACAGAACGCCGCCTGCCTGAACGCCTGCCATGTGGCCGCCGGCAGGGCCCCACATTCCGGCAAGGTCGTGTCGCGGAGCGGGCTTCTTGTTCTGCGCCGTTACCGGCGGTTGATCCCAAACCGGTTGCGGCCAACCGTCCGCGGACTTGCTGTGACCGTCGTTCTGGGCGAAGGTGCCAATGGGAAATGCCAGCGGCGCAATCAACAGGCCGACCGCGAAAAGCAAAAAACGATTGAGCATTGTGGAAACCCCCGAAAATCGGCCCGGATTGGTGCGCGGAACATATACCTCTGGAGATATGGCAGTCAACTAGCGCACACGACTGGCCGCGCGGCGTGCCTTTTCCTCGCGCTGCTTCTGCTTGCGCGCGAGCGCCTCTTCACGAAGACGCAACTTTTCTTCAAGGCGCGCGGCGGTGACCGCCTCACGCTCGTCCATCAGCCAATAGCGCCATCGCGGGTGGCGTTCAACCTTCGTCAGCGCGCGAAGGCCCCATCGACCGATCACCGACGAAGCACGCGCCTTCACGGCCGATGGTCCCGCCGCGATCTCCTCGAGCCTGTCGGCGACGATGTCCGTGGCCGCGGTCTCGAGGCCAAGGGGACGGACGAATGCCTTCACGAAGCGACGCTGCCTCTCGAGAAGCTCCGATGGCGGACCGTCGATGAACGCTGCCAGCTGCGCTTCGTGTTCCTCGAGCGTCGCGGCGGCCGTCATCAGGCCTCCCGCAAAGTTCAGCAGCATCTGGAAGTGGAGCGAGCCCTCGTGCTCCTGCTTCACTTCGTCGAAATAGATCGTCATGACGGGCCGATCGACGATCGCGGCCTCGATGAAGGCGCTGGTCGTGATGCCGACGACCACGGCGCTGTGGTGCAGCGAGTCGAAGTAATCGTCGCGCGCCTCTTCCTCGATCGGGTTGTCGCCGAAGAGGGCGATGTTGCCGAAGCGCCGCCAGTCCACGCCGTCCCAGTCCCCGGTCCGCGACGGGTGCGGCCGAATCAGGATGCTCGCGTCGCGCAGGCGCGGATCCGCCGATGCGCGCAGGTGCGCCGCCCAGCGCGTCACCAGCTCGGGCTCCGGAGGGCTGCCAGGCAGCAGCGCCGAGCACACCCAGAGCACGTACGGACGGTTCTCGGGAAGACCGACCCGGCGAAGAAACTCCGCGCGGCTGCGCGCCGGACCGCGATCGAACCACCTGTCGAAACACTGCGCGCCCGTTATGACGATCCGCTCTTCGGGCACGCCGTGCATCTCGATCGCCTCCTGCTTCTGTGCATCGTTCCAGACGAACAGGCCGTCAACGACGTCGCGGATGATGGCCTTGCTCGACAGATGGTCCCAGCTCCAGACGAGGACGGCGGTCGGGACGCCGCGGGCCTGCGCGCTCCGCAGCACGTCGACCTGCGATGACACGCCGAGCCCAATGAGCGGCGTGACGACGAGGAGGTCGGGACGCTGCTCGTCGAGAAACGCTTCGATGGCCGGACTCGGAGGAACGGCGCGATCGATCGTATCGAGGCATCGGGCAACCAGCTGCCGCGTGAAGCGATGCGACATCAGCCGCGATCGTGAGAGCCGCACGATCGCCGCTGACGTTCGGATCTCGGCGCGTGGCCTCAGGCCGGACGCCTTCGTGTACATCGGATGCAGATAGCGAAGGTAATCGAACCCGAGCCGCACCTTCGAGGCGAGGAACGCCAGCTCCGGCTCGCGCACCGGGATCCGGCCGCTCGTGATGTTCGGAAAGCGCGCCGTCAGCCGCTCGACGATCGACTGGCCGCCGATCGCCGAATCGTGACGCTCGTGGCCCAGATAGATCTGGTGGCCGTGCCCGGCGATCTGCTCGATGACCGACTCGAGGTTGCGGTAGTAGCCCTGGTGGAGCGCAGCGAACGCAATCTTCAATCTTCAATCACCGTCGCTCGGCCGTCAGCCAACGTCAATCGGCCGTGAACAGCGCCTGCAGGTGCACCGCCACAAGATTGCCGTCGTCGTCGAAGACGTCGCGGCAGTCGTACCGCGGAATCTCCCAGCGAGCGGCCAGGTCCGACGGCTTGACGATGGCGCGAATCTTCGTGACCGCGGTCGCAAAGCCGAGCGACTCCAGGATCGACTTCGTCGTGTCGTTCCACGTCCCGACCGCGCCGTACGGATACGAGAAATGCAGTTCGTCCAGGCCGAAGGTCTGGCTGAAATAGGCCGCGGCCTGCTCGATTTCCTGGCGCTGCTCCTCCTCGGTGAGGCGGCTCAGCGTCAGGTGCCGGTCGCCATGAATCCCGATCTCCATCCCCGCATCCTGGCAGCGCCGCACCTCGTCCGGCGACAGGTAGAGGTGCTCGACGAATTCGCGTTCTCCGCCGAGAGACGTCGCGAAGATCTCCGCGAGGATCGTCCGCACGGTTGGATACGGCACGTCGAAGTTCAGCAGCCTCTTGAACTGCCGCGTCGCAGCGTCGTCGTACGGATAGAGGTTCTCGAGGTGAAGGTTCTCGGTCGGTTCGATGCGCAGCCCCGGATGCTCCTCGACCGCGCGCCGGAACGCGGCGCGGAACGCTTCGGGGCCGAGCCGAGCCTGGAGCAGGTGCACGCGATGCACGTCGAGGAGGCGCCGCTCGGCAACCGGCGCCGAGTTGCAATAGATCGTCGCCGGCACGCCCCAGCGCTTCAGAATCGGCAGCGCATACTCTGCGACGTCCTTGAACCCGTCGTCGAAGGTCACGATCGCAACCGTCTCCGGAAGACTGCTATCCGGATCCATCAGCTCGCCGACCGTCGTGCACGTGAAGTTCTGCTTGAGGACGCGCAGTTCCCGATCGAATTGCTCCGGTGTGATCGACTTGGTCCCTTTCAGGAAGCCGTCGCGCGGATGACAGTAGTGGTAGCTGACGGTCAGCGCGTAGCGATCGCGGAGCTTCGGGGGCGCGGGCTGCGACTCGAAGTCGAAGGCAACCGATGACGTCGACGGGATCGCATCCTGCGCTCCAGGGACATCGCGCACTACAGGCCACCGTCCAGGCAACACATGCAGCAGGCTGTCTCCCGCGTCGTCATAGATCGCGGCGACCGGAATGTTCGGCGGCGCCACCTTTCTGAGGCGAGCGGCCGCGATGTCCTGGTATTCGTGCGACGAGATCAGGACGGCGTCAACGTCGCGCCAGTCCACCTGGTCGAGCGTCTTCTCCTCATGGAGACGGAAGCTGTCGCGCTCGCCCGGCAGGTCGTCCAGCGGCACGAACGCGTGGACGCGGAGGTCCGCAAATCGATCGAAATACCTGTAGAGACATCCGGTGTGCGCCCGTGTGCCGACGATGAGCACGCGCGCGCGGTCGCGGCACCACGCATCGACGTGGACCTCGAGCTCGTACTTGGCTCGGTAGCTTCGATGCCATTCCGCGATCTTGTTGGCCTCGGCCAGGAACGCATCTCGCTCCTCGGTGTTGTACGCGGTGAGATGCGTCGCCGTGATCTGCGCCCATTCCGCCTCCAGCACGCGCGCCCGCTCGGCGGTGAGCCGTTTCACCATCTCCGGCGTCGCATATTGCGGGCAGTCGATCAGCAGCCCTTCGATGTACAGCACGTCGATCGCCGTGCCGAAGGCGCAGATCAGCGCATCGATGGGAGTTTCGACAATCGGCTCGCGATTGATGTTCAGCGATGTGTTCAGGACCATCGGCACGCCCGTCAGCCGGTGGAACTCACGAATCATCCGGTAGTAGTGAGGATTGGCCGCCTCCGTGACCGTTTGGGGCCTCGTCGTGTCGTCGACGTGGGTGATGGCGGGAACCATCGTCCGCTTGTCTTCACGCACCTTGACGACGTAGAGCATGAACGCATCGGGAGCGGCGCCAGGCGTCAGCGACGGCTTGTCGAGCTCGAGCCATTCCGCGGTGTGTTCGGCGAGAACGCTCGGGGCGTACGGGCGATAGCCTTCGCGGAACTTGACGCGCCGGTTCAGCGTGTCCTTCATCGACGGATCGCGAGGGTCGGCGAGGATCGAGCGATGACCGAGCGCGCGGGGCCCTGATTCGGACCCGCCCTCGAACCACCCGATGACTTTGCCGCTCGCAATGTGCGACGCGACGACTTCCGGCTCGACGCGCTCGTACGCAATGCCGAACTTCTCGAGAAGGTCCGTGATGTCACGGAGCGGATACGAACGGCCGCTGTAGGCGGTCGGCATCGAGAAGCTCACCGTCGGGCTCGCCGGCGTCGCAATCTCCTGGTAGTAGCCCCACAGCGCCAGTCCAAGCGAGAGTCCCGTGTCCGAGCAGCCGGGCGGAACCCAGACGGCGTCGAATGGACTCTCCTGCATCACGCGCGCGTTCGCGAGCCCGTTCAGCGCGACGCCGCCGGCGATGCACAGATGGCGGCTGCCGGTGCGCTCGTGCGCGTACGTCGCCATGCGCAGCATCTGCCGCTCGCACTCCTGTTGCACGTCGTAAGCGGCGCGCGCGAAGTACGGATCGAGGACGCGCTCGCGATCCTCGCAGCGGCGGACGCCTGCCGAGACGATACGCGGCAGCGGCGGCCGCGAGGCGAACGCGCTGTAATCGGAGCTCATGCCCGTATCTTTTGCGTTGAACTCGAGCACCGGGCCTGGATGCACACGCCCGTACGGTGCGAGCCCCATCGTCTTGCCGAATCCCTTTTCAGGACCGTACGGCAGCACCGAGCCGGTCACGAGCGAATAGATGCGGCCGATCCCCCAGTAGTCGCCGCGCTCGAGCACGCGCGCGCCGCGGCTGTCGAAGTGATAGAGCGTCTGCGTGTTGAGCCGCGAGCCGAGCGAGTCGACCACCAGGACCGCGGCCTCGTCGAACGGCGACGGGTAGAACGCGCTGGCTGCGTGCGCATCGTGATGGTCCGCGATCCGGATCCGATCGACCGGGTATTTCAACCGCAGCTTCAGGTAATCGTGCTCGATCTTCCGGTAGCCGGGACCGCTATTGAGCCAGCGCGGAAGGCGCGCGTAGTCCGTGTAGATGTAATCGACTGCCTCGAGCGACTCGAGGCCGAACGCCTGCAGGCAGTAATGAATGCCTCGGAGAGGGAACGCGTAGGTATGTTTGACGCGCGCGAGGCGTTCCTCACCAACGGAGACGTAATCGATGGCACCGCCGCCGCGCGGAACGCGGACGAGCGACGCAGAGGCTTCATAGTTCGCGAAATTGGGGATACCGAGGACATAGATGAATGCGCCCATTTGTTTGAGAGGCGACATTTTAACCTCAGCCACTCCCCTGCCCATCCTACGCAGGTGGGGGGTCCGGCGATCATGGTCGCCATCAGGAGTTGGCGATCTCGGCCCGTGCTCGATCGCGGACGCGACTGGCTTTGGAGCTACTTCGGCGAGGTGTTCTGAGGCGGACTCAGGGGCCCCTCACGATGTGGAAGAACACGATCGAGGCCCACACGAAGATGCCGATCGAGATGAAGAATGGAATCAGCGACCACCCGATCTCGAGCGGCATCCAACCAGTGATGGGCGCGGCCACCTTGTCCGCCGTGTCGTCGCGGTGCTTGATCGCCAAGTAGACGACGAAGACGACGACGATCAGCGCGAAGAACGCGGTGATCGCCACGATGCCGAGATAGCGATTGTCTATCACCGATGCTCTCGCATCTTACAGTGGACTAAGCTATGAACATGGAGCACTCTCCCGGGGACGCGGGCGCGCCGCCCCGCCGCGGCCCCTCCGTCGACCTCGACCCGACCGGGATCGTCACGGGCAAGGGCCCGGACAGGCACCGCCGCCAGTTCCTGAACTATTCGTTCTACCGGCTCGACCCGGTGTTCCGGCGGCTCCCCGCGGACGAACGGCGGGCGGCGGGGACCGAGTTCATCGAACTGGTGCGGAAGTGGGAGTCTTTGGACGACTTCATCCTCCGCACGTACTCACTCGCG
>Ga0209515_10003331_pt1 | contig 23212 bp, 24 predicted proteins | sample Subgroupgradi54m_FD_187454 | JGI IMG/M metagenome (GOLD analysis project Ga0209515, IMG submission 187454) | Subsurface groundwater microbial communities from S. Glens Falls, New York, USA - GMW60B uncontaminated upgradient, 5.4 m (SPAdes)... ... | reverse complement strand
CATCCTCCCCATAGGAGTAAAACAACAACCACAATCCCGATGATTTTCCAGCTATTCCTTTTCATATTCTATTGTCTCCCCTCTGGCTTGAATCCAATTGGCTTCGGCTAAAAGCGCATTCGTCTGTACATCCAAAAATAATTTTTTATTTTTAACTAAATCATCTTCGATAATGGTCCAATTATCAAATGAAATCAAACCGACCGCGTACTGCTGTTCGGCAATTTTGGCACGTTCCTCGACAGCGTTAAGAAAATCTTTCTGCACCTTTACACTTTCAACCGAATCCTGCAGTACGCTCCAATTCTGCTGAAGGCTAAGAACAATCCCATCCCTGGCGCTTCGTTCCTCCTCTGTAAGTTGACGGTAAACGCTTTTGGCTTGAGCAACCTTGGCTAAACGCAACCCACCTTCAAACAAAGGCCAGGACACTTTCACCCCCGCCGAAGTCACTGTTTCTTGAGGAGGCCAGCGACTGTCGGCTTTGGAAACGCCCCCGGTTAATGACACATCCGGCCAAAAATCTCCCTCATTAGCTTTCACGTCGAAAGAGGCTGCATTCTTTTGAGCGGCGATTTTTAAAAGCGAAGGGTGATCCTTGGCCAGTATTTCAAAATCAGGTTTTTGAAGAACGTCATCGTTCATGTCAAAACTGCCTTTAACGGTGACCGGAGAAAATTGCGTGCGGCCCAATTCTTTAATCAACTGCCGTTCGGCCGTTTCAACACCGCGTCTGGCCTGGTTGATTTCAAAAGATGCCTGTGACAAATTTGCCTGCGCCGTCAACAGCGCGCCTTTGTGTTCCGTCCCCGACTGGTAACGCAATGTGATCAAATCTAAATTGCTTTTACGGATGTTATAAATCTCCTGCGTGAGATTTACCAGTTCATGGGCCTTGAGCAGATTAATAAACGCCGCCCGCAGCCGGTGGCGGACATCGGTTGAAGTGAACCGAAAATTTTCCCTGGCCGCTTTAACGTTTTCAGAAGCTGCCTTGATATTATTGACGGTCTTCAGGCCGTCGAATAAAAGCTGTGTACCGGAGGCGCCGTAATTGAAACTGTTACTCGCTCCCGAATGCTTGGACTGTGCGCTGGACGCATTCAAATCAGCCGTGATTTGAGGCAATTCATTGCTTGCCGCGATTGTCTTTGCAGCCTCTTCTTGGGTAACGCCTTCCTGTGAGGCAATTAAATCAGGGTGATTTTTAGCCGCTTCCCGAAGACAATCCTGCCAGGTGAGTTCTTCCGCGGCCAGAGTAAGGTGAGAATATCCGATGACAACCAGCACTCCTATCAAACAAGACATCAACCGCACAGACATAAAATTTGTATCCTTTCTTGAATAATTTCCGCGGAATACACATTCAAAGATATTTACTATTTCTCTTCTATCGAGGATTCCTGGTGTTTGTATCTTTCCATAAGCGAAAGGAATTTGGAAAACTGCTGTGGAGTTAAAATCTTTCTGACATCAAGCATAGAATTCAGACGATCATCCGTCATCTGCGATTGAAGAGTTTTGAATTGCGTTTGAATTTCATTGATTTTATTCATGTCCAACTCAGGCCTCATAAGTTCCTGATTAAGGGTTTCTTTATACGACCGCATTTTATCAAACAAGATTTTTCTTTTCTCACGGGTTTTTGACTTATTATTTTCTAACTGTTCTTTTTGCTCCTTTGTTAAATTCAATTGATTGTAAATCTCCTGAATCTTCTTTCCCATTCTTTCCTGTTTTTTCTCAGAAAAATCCGAATGCTCGGATGAAGAACTGCCGGTGTCATTGGCATAAACCATCGGGCTAACAAGAAAACCACAGATCAGACCACAGGTGAATATAATCTTTTTAAAATCCATTTTGCCCTCCTTGAGATTGTTAACAACGATATCTTTCCTCTCACTTTCTTAGACAACGAAATGCTTGAGAAAGTTTCTCTCTATAGAAAGTATTTTTCTATTGGAGTTTCCGGCACATTATTTTCTGTTTCCGGGGAGCCCTCCGTTGCTCCCAAAAGATAAACCAAATACTCCCCCTGTTCTTTTTCTTTACCTTGCTTCATTTGCTGATTATAGAAAATCAGCGATCCGACCAAAATCAATAACACAAAACTTCCCACAACCGGTGCCAGCACGGGGAAGGACAAAGACTCCATCAGTCTATGGATAAGATTTCCTGCCTTTTCATTCAAACGATTCTCCTTTTCGATATTTTTTTTAACCGATAACCATAGATGTTCAGGAACATTCTCCCTGAGGGCATTCTTAAAAGGAACGACTAAAAAGTGATTAACCTCCTCGGCAAATCGGCGGCAATTCGGACAGACAAGCAGATGACTATCGATCTGCTGTTTCATTTCCGTATCCATCTCCCCATCGATATAATTTGTCAGAATCAAATCTTTGTATTTTTTACAAATGTCCATAATCCACCTGCTTTCTTACCCCGCAATAATTTTTCCCTGGCCCTTTTAAGCCTTGTGCGAACGGTATTGATGTTGATTTTTAAAGTTTGCGCAATCTGTTCATAACTTAGCCCCTCCATATTACGCAGCACAATACACGCTCTTTGATCCGGATTAATGATATTGAGAAGATCCTCTATCACTTTTTCGCGATGCTCCTTGTCTATTCCCTTTTGAACATCCCCGACAACTGTTCCTGCAATCGATGTATCTTCATACTCTATTGTCTTGTTTCTTGTGATCGACGTCTTCCTGGCAAAATTGATGGAGTAATTAACCGTAATTCTGTAAATCCATGTCTTAAACGAAGACTCAAAACGAAACCCTCTCAGTTTATGATAAATAATGAAAAAGATCTCTTGGGTCACTTCTTCGGCATCCTCTCTATTATTAACAATCCTCAGTGCGACGTTATACACAAAACCTGCCGAGGCTTTATACAGCTCCTCGAAAGACTTTAAATCACCTTGCGAAGCTTTTATCAAAACATCGTCGGATATATCCTGCATAATTCAATTTCCTGCGATACATCAATAGAGAGAAACTCAAAAAAGCATTCTAACGTCCATACATGACCCGCAACTGCTCGACCTTAGGGAATTCTGGATAAAACTCTCCCTGCGGACCGACAAACCCGTCTCCCGATCTTTTCAAAACAATAGCGCTGTATCCCCCTTTAGAATTAGGGATATTAACGGTAAACGATTATTCTGTCCCTTGTATCTGAACTGTACTTTGTGACTTAACGATATTTTGTGTTTGAACCGCCGGGGCAATAGCTGGGGCGGGTTGGACAACCGTTACTCCGGGCTGAGGAACAACCACATACCCCCTGGGTGTGTATTGGTAGTAAATACCGTCGCTCGTATAATAGGGAACCCCATTAATAATGATTGGCTGATAATACGGCGGGATATCTCTAATAACAGCTCCCGGCGGAGGAACAACAACGACATACCCATATCTACCCCTAGTGTAATAAACCCCATCACAATAATAATACCTTGATCCACCAACAAAAAGTGAAATAAGTCCATCTGTCAGACTAAGCTCAACCCCCCCATTGCGGGGGTAGGGATGATAGTCATGATGAAATTCATGATGCGATCTTCCCCACCACGCATAGGCTTGAGCTGGCTGAGTTAATAAAATCAAAGTTAAAAGAACAGCAAATATTTTATTTATATTTCGTAACATGCCCTTCCTCCTTTAACCGACCTTTCCCAACATACACTACTTAGACAAAATAAATCCCTAAAAAGTTCCCTGATGTTAATACTGTTTACTATTGCTTGCTAATCGTTAGGGGTGTTATGAGTTGAGGGATTCCCGACTTGCTCACGGTTGATCGCTTTTCAACGCTGTTTCGGCTTATTTTTTTAGCACAGTGTTAGCACGGGAATCTTCGGAGAGGAGAGGCAAAAAAAGAATAAATATAAATTTTTATTTGGCAATCACTTACGTAGACTTAAGATGGGATGTATTTCTTTGACCTTCAGGTTGCCCATGTGGCACAGCTAGTTATCAAGTTTCATTAAGGGTCGCTGGCTATGAAGAAGGTTAGAACCTGTTTAATTGCATCTCAAAACCAACCAATTATTTTTGCACCGGTCGCCCGCATATTTGCGAAACGATGATTAAAAATCCATTCCCTTAAAAAACATTACCTCTCACTTTTTGGGAGGAATACCATCTCATTGTATATCTTGGTCGTCAACATGGAAAATATGGAGCAACCTATGTACAACTGGAGTCAAAAAAATTCCCATTATCGCGATGAAGACAAGTCCGCTAAAAAGGGCATAGAGTGATGCAAAGACTTTTGCACCTGTGCTGGTTAGGCTACCTACTGGACCCATCCCGCCCAAAATCATCGAAGCGTTTAGAAGAGAATCAATCCAATCAAAACCACAAACATAATGATACCCGGCTATACCAATAGTCAATGCGGTTAGGATTATTAGTATCGCATAACCAAGATATACAATCATCCTTCTTACAAATAAAGAAACAGAGACGACCTCTTCATGTTTTCGTTCGAACATTTTTACTCCTTATTGACCCACCCCAATTAATTGCATGTGTAGCACAAAAGAAAAACCCGTCAAGTCTCTCAACCAAGAATAACTTAGCGGGTTCTTTAAATTTATTCAACGATTGTAATCTTTAATAAAATAGAATTAACCACACCGTTAACATCAAAATTCTTTACTTCCGCCTTCACTTGCTTTCCGCTATCCAATTCTTGTGCAATCGTCTGTGAATGTACCTTCTTGATATAACCGATTTGCTTTCCCTTATACAAAACCTTAACAGCATAAGGATCATAAGAATTATTAGGTTCACGCTCGAGCTGGAGTTCGCAGCCAGCAGGAATAGTCCTTAATTTCTGATCCTCCTCATGATAAACAAAACCAGCAAGTTCAGTAAGAAATTGATTTGGCCGCTTTGTCTTATGCGGGTCAATGAATTCAAAATTATCCGTGCGTAACTTACCTCCGGTAATTGCCAATAAATCGAAATCACTAATATCAGGATTCTTAATTTCCCAATAATTTAACAAATCATTAAAATCTATCCTTGACCTCGCTGGCAACCTCATAACAAAAGGATCAATGGCATTAACTGTATAGTCTTGATCTAACGTAGGAAACGCCGGGTAACCATTAAATCCCAATTTCTTAGCCTCTTCTAAATCCTTCCCGGGGATATAATGAAAATAATATTGGCCCTTCGACGTCTCTACAAGCTCAGCGACAATATACCGATTGCCATGATCCGTTGACTGCCAAGATAAATAAATTGTTCGTTCTTCTATATTAATCATATGATTTTAAATTCTTCTTTTAATAAATATCGACGAAGGCAAACAATTCTTAATATCAAATTTCTTCTTACAGCACTCAAAGAATACTTGGAATTATTTATTTTTATTTTCGCCAACCCATCCAGAAGATATTTGATTTGTTGATCAGTGAATCTTGTCATCTCGCGGATGTCATCGATAACAAATTTTCTTTTTGATGCAATATTTTTAAGCAATTCGAAGTGATTGATTCGGATAAGTTCGCTACCATTCTCCGACCATCGAATATGAACCTTCCCTTTTCTAATGTATTGCTTTAATTTTACCTCATTATGATCCAAATAACCAGCTAACTTTTCTTCTATTAATTCACTCCCTAAACTTGTACTATTATCAAACGCCGGAGCTAAATGTATTTCACTGGTTTTATTATTACGTATAAAACCCCAATTATCTTGATGCCGATCGGTATTTCCAATAATTGTATCAAATATTAAAATTTTTAAAAATTCTTTAAATAAATTATCCGACTTTAACCTTAAAAATATTTTCTCTACAAGAAATATATTATGTTTCTCCCCTTCTTTTCGATCAAAAGTCGGATCAATCCCCACAATAATATCGCCGCCCTCCAAAAGCGTTTCAACCTGCTGATAGCGCTGATCCTTCTCATTCCATTCAATCTTGAGAAAAAATTTAATTAGCGCGGCATATTTATCGTCCATATGGGCACAATGAGTTTCCGGAGTCGGAACTCCGGCAATCCTCCCTACTTCAGAGGTTACCATCTCCGCCCAAAATTCAGCGGGATATCTTTTATGGGATTCTTTAAAAAGAAAAAGATCGACTTTACTTCCAGGCTTCCTCAACCCGGTCACATCCTTTAAAACCCATTGCTTTTCACGGGATCCTTTAGGAATGTCTTTGAGTTTATGCCAACTGTCAACGTTGATGCATTCGTAGGTCATAGATTTTTTCATTTCAACTCCACTACTGAACCGTTTTTTTACATTTTGCTTTGATTTAGTTTGAGTGAATCGTCCGCACATGAAAACTTTAAATTTATTTCCATTTCTTTTCCTATTTTCTTAACCCTCGTCTCAATTTATAGTCCAGTAAAATAATCCGCCAGCAATTCAGCCTGTTTTAAAACGGTATCGATTGCTTTTTGTTGTTTGTCCGGGGGATAACCGTATTTTGTAAGCGTTCGTTTGACAATGACCATTAACTTGGCTCTCGCGCTCTCCCGAATAGTCCAGTCGATGGTGGCATTCTTTTTAACTTTGTCCGCGATTTCTCGAGCAATTTCTTTGAGCTTTTCATCACCCAAAACCTGTACCGCGCTGTCATTAACTTCTAACGCATTGTAAAAAGCGACTTCATCCGTCCGAAGCCCCAATCTTTCGCCTTCTTTATCCGCTTCCTTGATTTCTTTAGCAATCTTGATGAGTTCTTCAATGATTTGAGCGGTCGTCAGTAAATTATTTTGATACCTCTTAATAGCCGCCTCAAGCATTTCAAGCAATTTTCTACTTTTAACGAGATTTATCCTTGCACGATTTTTAATTTCATCATTAAGAATTTTCTTCAAAAGTTCAAGAGCGATATTTTGATGCTTCATCCTCAGTTTGCTGATAAAAAGATCCCCCGGCTGTCCTTTGAAGTAGGGATGTTCACGGGGAAGGATATTTCGATCTTCCCGCTTGACCCAATACCAAAGACTTTGGGTGCGGCCTTTATCAACAAAAATAAGAAGGTTCTCGTGATAAAGTTTTGAAATCGCTTTGTGGATTAATTTTCTGACTTTCGCGTCGGGGATATTCCCTTCCAGCGGGGAAATTTCTAAAACAACAACCTCCCCGGTCAGTCGTCTGACTGCGGATTTTTATGGTGGTTTGAACGGTTTGTAACCGAAAAAACTCCCCGAAATCATACCCGAATTGTCTCTTTCCCTCGGGAAATTCCTGCCCAAGAAACAAATCATCCCCGCGCCTTAGCTGGATCAATCAACTAAACGCCTAAAATAACTCTTTAAGAAATGAGAATTTGGAAGGAGAATTTGCCGATTGCAAGACTTTTGAATTTCAGAGGGGGTCGCTGGCTGTGTGAGGTTCGAACTGTTTGACTTCTGGCGAACACATAAACAAGGTCCTAAGTCTCAAACGATCTTCCGATTCTGCGAATGGATGGCATGAATGTGGCAATAGGCTTCATGATTATAAATGCTCAAAATATGTTTACAATTCCGATGCTGACACTTTCTTCCCTTACGTGAAGTTATTAATTTTTTGATCATGACTCCTTTTAAAAAATCACCGGGAAACCCGCAGACATTAGTTAATCTGCTCCATTACTTTGGAAAAAACGGCTTGATTCGACGTAAGGCTTACGAATTTTTCTTTAACCGTGCCTCTAACTCCCTTATCTTTTTATGGAGCTCTTCTATCTTTTTACGTTCGGTGATGTCTTTAATAGTAATTACGATTAATTTAGTGCGATTCGCCTCCAAATAAATTCGACAGGCATTCAGCAACATGATCCGTTTACCCAGATGAGGGAAATCATGCTCAATCTCAAAGTTATCAAAGCTGGTAGTTTTGGGAAGGATTTCCTCCAGCAGTTGTCGCAACTTCGGGATATCCCATTGATGATTTCCCAGCTCATAAATAAATCGTCCTTCAGTCTCCCCGGGTTTTACCTCGAAGATCTGATAAAAAAAGCGACTGGCTAAGGCTACCTTTAAATCTTCATACAGAATTATTAAGGGATCATGCACAGTATTTATGATGCTCTCGGTGTATGCAAGGGCATCCTGAATTTCCAGCTCTTTCATTTTCTCATTAGATTCCATGTTTTCACCTCAATTGATTATTAAAGGATACCTCTAATTTTTTCCGGCAGAGCAAAGCCATCATCGTCCGCCCTGGCCAGATCTTTAGCTAACTCTTGCATCGACTCTTTTTCAGAAGGTGCTTTTTTTGTCACCTGATGCTTTTTTATCTTTCTCTCACGACGCTTGATCTGCTTCATTTTTTGAAAGACGAATGATTTTATATTTGACATAAGGGATTAGAGCCGATTGTACACTGAAATTTCTTAATCCAATACCCAAAAGAAGTTTGGTAAATTTTAGATTACCAGCCAATTCTCCGCATATACTGCATTCTTTGCCCCGTTCCTCCGTTTTGCGGATGACATCTTTGAGGGCATTTAGAACAATATGGTTACCGGCCTCGTAATAATCGGAAACTTCAATTTTTTCACGGCCGGCGGCCATGACATATTGCACCAAATCATTGGTTCCGATATTTAAAAAATCAGAATAATCAAGAAGTTCATCAATACTCATAAGTGCTGCCGGCGTTTCGATCATGGCCCCGAGGAGAAGGCCTTCGTTAAAAGATATTCCTTCTTTACGTAACTTCTCCTTTTCCTGCAAAAAATAGCGCCGGACTTCTAACATATCCCTCGGGAGAGAAACCATCGGAACCGAAATTTTCACGTTAAATTTTGCGCTCAATCTTAAGAAAACCCGCAGCTGCATTTCCAATAAGTGAGGATATTTCAGAAGAAGTCTAATGCCGTTTAATCCCAAAGCTGGATCTTTAATTTCTACAACATCCAGAAAAGGAAGCGTTTTGTCTCCCCCAATATCTAAGAGCCGGAGGGTTACTTCTTGATTGTGCACGTGACTCAAGGCCTTCGCTAATTGAGTATAAAGGTTTTCCTCCGCAGGAAAATTTGGGCTATCCATATAAAGCGGCTCGGTACGATAAAGACCGATGCCGTCCGCTCCACATTCTCTCGCCATTTTAATATCGTTTAAAGAAGATACATTCGCATTTACCCTAATTAATTTTCCTTTAGTCTTAAGAGGGATATTTTTGATTCGTTGAGCAATTTTGAATCTATCGTTCAGTCTCTTTCGAATTAATTTCGGATAGGATTTCAGTTCTGCTGGAGTGGGATTAACAATGATGATTCCCTTTTCACCATCAATAATGACCTGAGTTCCATGTGGGAGAGAAGCGACATCGACGTCTATTTTTGAAACAAAAGGGATATCCAGAGCTCGTGCAAGAATCGCAGAATGCGAGTTTTGTGTTCCTTCAACCGTAACAATAGCTTTTACATTCTTTATATTTAGTGAGGCTGTATCCGATGGAAGTAATCTCTGTGCAAAGATCACAGAATCCATAGAGAGATTCGACCCCGAATTTTTGTTCACATCTCCTATAAGAGCCCGCAGAAGACGCCTGCCGACATCGACAACATCATTCGTCCTTTCCTGAATGGCATCGCTCTTAGCATTTCTTATTTTTTCCCCCCAACGTCCGAATACCTCCTGAACAACTTGTTCTACGTTAAGCAACTGATATTTTAAATTCTTTTCGATATCTTTAAATAGCTCGATATCCTTTAAAATTAATTGGTGGGCACTGAAAATTTCCGCATGTTTTGCATCAATTTCATAAGTCACTTTTGATTTTAGACTATCAAGATCACCATGGACTTGATCAATGGCCTTTTGAAGTCTTTTAATTTCTCCTTCGACTTGTCCTTCATTTAATTCCCTCTTCTCAATTTCACGCGTTAAAATATCCTGGTAATAAAACACTCGCCCCACGGCGAATCCCCAAACAATGGATTCACCACGAATGACCAAACGGTTAGGAAATGATATTATCGTTTTCAGGGAAGGAATAATGAGCTCCTTTTGGAAAATGATCTAGCTCATGGAGATATTCACGAAAGCGGCATTTGAGGAAGATAATGCTAAGACTGTATGTGTTAGATATTACTCTTTTCTCAGATGGGAGTCAATGTTATCAATCGCTCCCATAGAAATAAAACGAGGCTTATACGGAAACCCTCGAGCTTTTTTATTATTGACGATAGCTGGCCGCATATTTTGTGCATTCATTCACTTTTGTCTTCTTCTATAGTTTACCTATGTTTCTTGCCAATTAAAAAAAGACATAGTGACGTATTGACCTTCTCTCTACTAAACAGAATGTTAAATCTCCAAATATCGTCGGAAGTAGCAGCTGGAGATTTAACATTAGTAAAGAAAAGGTCAATAAGTGGCCATGATCTTTCGGACGGCCGGGCGATTTCTGGCTCTTATGTGTCCCCCCAGTGCCTTTCCAGTCTGCCGTTGTATTGACGGTCTCTTGTTTTCCCTGTGATTTTTCTTTTTCATTTTGCTCACCTCCTTTTATATTATGAAACTCACCTGCGCACTTCCTATATATAGGAAGGAAGCTCAATAACAAACTGGACTCTGGGTGTGGCATCTAGAAACCTTGGCCAAGATAACATATCATAGTGTTTGTTTCTTCGGCGAAGATATCTATCTGGTTATTTCGTTTCTTTATTTCTTGGAAAAGGCTCCTTAACGACAACCTTGATCCCGTCAATAGTTCCGGTTGCCACATTTTTTACTTTATCCCCAATCTCTACACTAATCTCATAGGCGGCTTTAATTGCTCCTCTAGCAGCGGCAGAGACTGCTTTTTCAGCATCAATACCCATATCTTTTGCCGAATGGACAACTCCTTTTAACAATCCTGTTGTTGCAGCGACCACATCTGCTCCTGTATCTACGGTGGTTTTTATAATCGTGCCGGCTAAAGTTACGATCGTTGAGAACGCTTCCTCTCCCGTTGACTTCAGTCCTTTTAATATTCCAATGACGAGAGCTTTCACGCCCTCCTCCAAATTCTTTCCAGTCTCAACGACACCACTAATTGTCGCACCAATAACATCCTGTATCGATTCGATCAATGCCGCCCCGGTTTTCCCTGTATCTTTTACTATGTTACTCACCATTCCACTGATCGTATCAACAATGGTGTTTACAATATCCCCTGTACCTTTTATCAGACTCACGATATTGTCCTTTACCGATTCGACGACCCCTTTTGTTGTTGTAGTCATAGCCAACCTCCTGTTTTTTTACTTCTGTTTGTTAATGATAAATATTGAAAATCGCTGCTGACGGTAACATCATAAGACCAAAAACACCGCCAGCAACGATATGCATTTAGTTCTTTGACAAAGAATCATCGATGGTCATGTTATTGATCACCTTTGTCACACCATTGACATCATTGGCTACTTTGGTGGCCATGTCTTTTCCGGCCCCACTAGTGGCTTTGCCGCTTAACGTAACTACGCCATTATTTGTCTCGACCCCAGTTTTAAAAGCACTGGTTGAATGATGAGACAAAAGCGCCATCTTGACCTGGGCGGTGATGGATGCGTCATCGATTTTCTCGCTCATGGTCTGTTCCGATTTGTTTGAAACTTTAGCAATGGTCATTTCATTCTTTACATCTTTGACGCCTTTGATGTCTTTGGCATATTCACCGGCTAAATCCTTTTGAGCCTGGCTCTCGGCAACGCCTCGTAACATTACGATTCCATCGGTGACGAATACCTGGGTATTCATGCCGCTCACATTCCGGTTGTAAAGAAGTGAATATTTCACTTGCATGCTGATCCATCCATCAGAATTTTCAACTGGACGCTCACCTTTCAATTCCAGTTGATTGACGACACTTTTGACCCCGGGCAGGCTCGCCACGGTCTCTTTGGCCAATGATTTGTGGGATTCTTCGGCTACAGTTCCCGTCAAGGTAACAACTCCATCCTTCGACTGAGTTTTAATACTATCTTCCTTGAGATACGTTTTGAATACGTAGGATTTTTTAGCGGATGATTCAATACGTTCATCCGTTTCAGAGGCGCGCGCAGATGCGCTCGCGAGCAATACAGCGGCTGTAACTGCGACAAACACTTTCGAATAATTTACGTTCATGGAACACCTTCCTTTATATTTTCTGATTTTTGCGTTAATCGTTATTTAATAACGGTTCATGTTTCAACTTCTGTGAAAGATTTATAACGCTATTTTTCTTCCAAAGATAAAAATGACAATCGATAAAATTAAGAATACAAAAAATAAAATTTTAGCGATCTCAATGGCCGAACCCGCAATTCCGCCAAACCCCAACAACGCCGCAACAATGGCAATAATAAAAAATGTAACTGCGTAATGTAACATGTGGACCTCCTCTCTCTAAAATTAAACTGAATTTTCCAAATACTTAACCACCAAAAATGATCCGAAACAGACCGCCGATAATAATAAATGGTAAAGAAATAACGTAACCAATCGCATGGAAAGTAGAACTTAGAATTCCAGGATGTTCGGCCTTCGTCTCAGTTGTTGTTGTGGTGGTGGTTTCACTTTTCTGCACGACCCCTCTATTTTGCTGATCATCGGATGTTGTGACTGTCGTTGTAGTCTGTTGCCCTCCTTGATAAACCACCCCTTTATTGGGATATGTTACTGTCGTTTCTGTCGTCGTTTTTTTATGAGTACTCGCACAACCCAACCCCATCGAAACAAAAAGAAATAAAGCGAGGGTTATATCAATGCCACCTTGATACTTATATTCAATTTTTTGCCTCTGAATGTGCATATTGACCTTTCTATTTTAACAACGAGCCCTTCTGGATCTGGTCCTTACGGATGTCGTATTCGTGTTGCGTGATCTTTCCATTTTTCAGATCTTCATTAATGTAATTTCTCTAACGTAGAATATGAGGACACACAGAATCTTATAATGAAATGTTTGATTGTATGTATCCTCATATTCTTCTTTCTACCACCACGTTTGTGATTAGGCCGTGGTGAAAAGCACAGCGATTCGTCCCTTACGTCTAAAATCCTTGTCGTCGATCGCACCCGTTTTGATTTTATCTGGTGAAACGCCAACATTGATCAATGCCTCCCGAATTGCGTTGACACGACGATTATTTAGACCTTGATCGCGTGATCTAACTGCGGTGCCATCAATTCCGATTTGCAATGATGGATTTCTTTTCAAATAATCCGCAATTTCGTATATCATTTTCATATCTTCATTATTAAGACTGGTCTCATTGGAATAAAAATTAAATTCCTTATAAGAAGCCCAATAACCAACCTGGCCTGCAACCCCTTGATAACCAGTCGCTCCCTGCTCACCTTTAGCCCCCGAAACTCCAGAAGGACCAGTTAAACCAGCGATACCGGCGGTGGTACTGCCTGGAAAACCTTCATCTCCAACTGCTCCTTGTTTCCCTGCCGAACCTGCATAACCAGCAGGGCCTGATGGACCGTACAAAGTTGAACCTTTAGCGCCCACTTCTCCGACAGGACCTCGTTCACCTTGGGGACCAGTCGCGCCCGTTAGACCAGAATAACCAGCTAAGCTTTTTCCTTGTTCGCCTACTTTTCCAACTTCACCTTGCCGACCTCTAGGGCCAGACGGTCCGATGGCACCAACAGAACCTCTGGCAATATCACCGACGGGCCCTCTTGGACCAGTAAAACCTTGTTCACCCGCAGGACCAGCAGGACCTATCTCCCCACGCTCACCTCTTAAAGCAACCCCAGACGCGCCTCTGGGTCCAGTTAAACCTTGTTTCCCTTCATAACCAGCAGGGCCAACAGGACCACGCGGGCCGACGAGACTAGAATACTTATTGGGACTACTACAACCTACCACGACGGCCAAGCCGCCCACACTCAATAAAACCATTCCTAATTTAAACATGTGTCGTGATTTAATCATCGTTCTCCTTTTGAGTTAAATTCATATTATTTAGTTTACGATATCTCCTAACTGCCCAACCAATATCCATTCACCCTCCTTTGTTGATGTTGGTGTTTCCATTTTTTAAATTCGTATTCTCATTGAACGGTACGCCTGATGGAATCGCTCACATCACGGCTCATCGATTTAAGATCTTGTCCTGCATCTTGAACTATCGATTTAAGATTGTGCCCTGAACTTCTAAAAAGCGGCCGATCTCCGGCAATAGCCCAAATAAGAAAAATGACCAGCAAAAACGTCAAAACACCCGTTGGCGCATATCCCCATGATTTGCTGTGAGGCCAAGCGGGAAAAGTCCAGGCGATCAAAATAATCACGACCAGTAGCAATAAAGTTTCTGTAGTCATTTTTTCTCCTTCGATGTTTCCTGAATGTTTATTGTTGAAAAAGGGAATACGGTTCTCTCTCTAACTTCCTGATGGTATTCTAGGGGAATGCGAAAGTAAATCAATTGTACCGAGGTATAACCCGGATTTTTTCTGTCTCGACGGCAAAAAAGAGATTATTTTGGAAATTCGGGAGAGATATTTCCCTCTCAGAAAGCATTTTGAGAGATGCCTTGATTGAGGGGTTTCTATTCTGAATTTTCTATCAACTCAATAAGCTTAGGGTATACCACTGCGGTCTTCTGATAAGGCTGCTCGGGGTCAATCAGATCGTGCAAAACACCAAAATTTTTATCAAACTGAAAGCGTGTTATTTTAACACCGCTGTGGCTCTGCCAGTCATCGGCAACCCTATCGAAAATCTTTTCATTTACCGAATCATCCAGCGCATTTGTAATAACAACTGTGGCCCGAGTCTTTGGCGCCGAACTCCTGGCTTCTTTGATGACTGACCAGCCAAGGAGCATGATCTGGGCCAAACCTCTTGTCGAAAATCGGTAATAGGCGGACGTCGGCCCCAAGAGCGACTTCTTTTCCTCTTTATTCCACCACAGGAACATATTGGGCAAAATGGACAAGAGGTTGATGGCCGGCTTTAAAAAACTAGTCGGCAGCCCCTTCCACCCCCAAAATGGTGAAATAATAACAGCTTGATCGACATCACTTCTGTTTTGCGCAGCCCAACTGGCCATGTTCGCGCCCATGGACAAGCCAACGACTGAAATATGCTTTCCCAGTCCTTGGGCAATATCCACGGATTCGTCACACAATTTGGTCAGTTCCAGAGCAGTAAGCTTGGCGTAGTCTTCGGTCATCCGGTCCTTAAGACCGTGGTGAGGAATCCGGGGGATCAGAACATTGTATCCCTTGTCATAAAAAATTTTTCCCAACGCTTCAAATTGTCGAGGACTGTTAGTGCCCCCATGGAAGAACACGATGACGTTCTGCATTTTGTCCCCGTGTGTCAAGAAAATAAGATGCCCGTCCGGGGCAACATCCTCCCCATCGAGAATGCGTATATTATTAATACGCTTGACGCTTTCCTGATAACTACGGGATGGATTAATTTTTGAAACAAGATGATGAGTGTGAACCGGTTTTAAAAAAAGAAAAACAACGGAGAGAAACAAGATTGCCAATAAAACAATTCCCAGAAACTCAATGATGAGGAATGGCGATATCAAGGTCAATCTCCTTTAAGAGTGGATCCCCCCCCGGCCTTCGACAGGCAATGCGTGGGGTGATAAAGTTTCCCTAAATCTGTCTAAGCATATTTTCATAAATTGCTCCGGGAAAACATCAAACATCCTTTCCGCATGGCCGCCATCTTCCATAATGGTCAGGACCTTGGGATCCTTGGATTTTTCAAATAAAAGCTGACTATGGCTTAGCTTGACTAGCCAGTCTTTCTCGCCATGAAGGAAAAGAACCGGCGTTGGCGATATCTTATCAACAACATCGCGGGGCCGGATCTTTTGTAAAGCCAAGCTGCCTGACCTGACACCCTTTCCCCGCCCCTTAATCCCAAAATTGAGAATGAAATCTCTCCACATATCTTTCTCCCAAAAATGGAAATCAATTTTTCCTAAATCTGCGGGAGAGCTGACAGCGATCACGCTATCGAGGTTCTGATGGAAACTTGCCTCAATCAATGCAATCGCCGCACCGAGAGAGAAGCCAATCACCCCGATTTTTTCATACTTGTTTTCTTTCGCATAAGCAGTGATCGCCCGCAGATCTTTTTGTTCAAGCGCTGTCCACGTAAACACATCGCTGCTCTTGCCGTGCCCGCGAAAATCGAACACGATCACATCGTACTCTTTACTGAATGCGTCAGCCATACTTCTAAACAAAACCGTATCCTTATTGTTATAAAAGCCGGGCGCAATAATAACAACTTTGGAAAACCCTCCTTTAATATGAAAAAGGGCAATGCGTTTCCCATCCTCGGTCATCACGTAACGATCAGGTTCCGGCTCCTCGGCAGGAGAAGGCGTCGGTTCGGCGATTTTCGCAGTCCTGTTAAGCGGGACTGCAGCTAGGTCGCCAGTCGTGCTCTTAGGAGAAAGGTCTTCACTCTTTACCGTCGTATCGTTAATCTTTTTGGGTTCCGTCTTCTTAAAATTTCCTTCAAAGATTGATGTGACTATGGATTGAATATAATTTTTATAAATATCCCACTCCGCCCTCAGCTGCCACAGGAGGAGAAACTGCGAACTGTTTCTCTTGCCCACGGAAATAGATTTTTTTGATCTAACGTCTTCATAAACTTCTAGCATGCGTTTGGCAGAAAGCTCAATCGTGTATTTCTGTGCCGTCATTCTAGCAGCCTGCTTCATGGCTTGTGATTCTTCAAGAGAACAACGCAAAACCCACAGAAGTGCATCAACAAAACTTTGTTGATCCATCTCAGTAAGCAATCGACCATTGTGACTATCTTTGACAACATCCCGTGCTCCCGGCGCATCCAACGCTACTACCGGAACCCCTGATGCCATGGCTTCAATCAAGACGATTCCTTGCGTTTCGCTTAATGAGGCAAAGGCGAAAACATCCATGGCAAAATACGCATCAACCAAATGCTGATAATGTAAGACCCCGACTAAATGTACTCTTTTTTCAAGGCCGGCTTTCTCAAAAGTGTCCTTGATCATTTTTTCTGATGAGCCTTTGCCAACGATCAAGGCATGGGCTCTTGGCTCTTTCTTCAATAATTCAACCATACAATTTATCAGGAAATCCAGGTTCTTCTCCAATGCCAGTCGCCCCGCATGTCCGATCACTAAAGCATCGAGAGGAATCTGATTCTGTTCGCGAAAAGCTTTCCCATTACCTTTTGAAAAACGCTTCAGATCTACTCCTGTCGGGACAACCTCCATAGGAGTTTTGACACCTCTTTTAAGCAAGATTTCCTGTACGCTTTCACAGGGGACGATCAATCGATCCACGAAATTGGCATATCCGGCAGCAAGCTTGACAATAAATCGTTTCACACCCTCATTCTGTACCGGCCAATCTTGCACGTACTCCTCAAACATCGTGTGATAAGTAAATACAAGCGGTATGGCGTGCTGTCGACTGAGACGTAACGCAAAATCTCCCATGAAAAACGGACAATGACTGTGAATAATATCCGGTGAGAATTCTTTCATCAATCGAGTTAAGAGCCTGGATACCGGAAAGTTAACGGAAAAAATAGTCCAGCTAAATTTTTGGAAGGCGGGAAGACGAATAACACCCGGTTCCTCTACTGGCGCCCCGGCAAAGGTCGGAGTAACAATCAAAACCTCATGCCCCAAAGTTTTAAATTCTTCGCTAAAAGAATAAACCGATTGTTCCAGCCCTCCGATGATCGGGAAATAGGTATTCGTCATCATGAGAATTCTCATGGTTTCTCCTTTAATTCTATAAGCGCTTTTCTAGCTGCCAAGCATATCGCCTCGTAACCATTTTTCGCACCCATGGCCATCCCTTCCTTTTCCAATTCTTCGGCGATGAGCGGCTTGCCGAATCTCACTCTAACGGGATAGCATTTGGGATACTTTGCGGTACTTGCCCAAGCCTCATGAGCTCCTTCTATCGCCACCGGCACGAGCTTTGCCCCCGTTTCCTTAGCCAAGACACCAAACCCTTTCTTAAATTTCCCAATCTTTCCCGTACTGCTGCGCAACCCTTCGGGAAAAAAACACAAACCCTTACCATGTTGTAATACAAGAAAACAACTGCGTAGCGCCTCCAGAAAATGCGTTGAAAAATCAAAAGGAATAAATCTTCCCATCTTTACGAAATTCCTTAATACACGAAATTTTACAAACGGCCTAAAAAAGTACGGTCCGAAGACGAAGTAAAAGATTTGGAACACGGGTCTGCGCGGCAGACAAGCGGCAATGGCTGGCCCGTCAAGAAAACTCGTATGGTTGGCATATATAATATAGGCCCCTTCTTTAGGTACGTTCTCTGCTCCTTCGCCCTTAATTCTAAAAAACAATTTGAAAATCAAACAATCGATGGCAGTTAAAGTAAATCGAAACAACCAGGCGAAGTAACCCGTCCCCAATTCAATCATTTCCAAAGTTTCTTCTTTGGGTAGTACACGTAAATTTTCTTTCCAGTATTCTGGCCCTAACGATATCCCTTTATCCTCCAGGGAGATGTGTTTAGCTCCTCGTAGCGCGTCCGTTATTTCCAGAAAAAGATCCTTTACGCTAAAGGATCTTGAGACGGCCTCGACTATTATATCGGCACTAAAAGCCAGCCTAAGACGCAAGGCAAGCTCTATCCTGCCTAAGGAATCGATGCCAAGGTCTAGCTCTAAAGAATCCTCAAGTTTAATCGGTTTTTTAACGCCGGATTGCTCCTTTAGGCACTTTAGAATTTTTATGCCAGTCTCGGATTCGATCAACCGAAGGTCCGCGTCCGTTAGCTCTCCTGATACCGGAAGAGCGCCTTCTATTCCTGCTACCACTCTAGGCTCATATATTTCCTTAACTGCATATCTTTCTAACTTACCGAAAAAATTATGCGGCAGGTCCTCAAGCGCAATAGTAAAACCTTTAAGCCTTTTATAAACGGGTAGCGACAGCGAGGCATTATCAAATCTCTCTTTAAGGACGGAGCGCAGATTTACTTCTCCGAATTCTCTGAAACTATCAAGATCCGGCTGGACGACAGCCCAAAGAACTCTTGAATTCCTTACGCCTCCCATTCCCGAAACGGCAAAGACGCACATCTCTTTGACCGGAGCAACCTTTGTATATATCTCCTCAATCTCTCCCGGAAAAATTTTTCTCCCCGAATTCAATATGATGAAACTTTTAAATCTAGATGTCAGTGCTTCAATCATTTATCCATCTCATACTTCAATTCAAGAGAATTTGTTGCGGGCGAAATTCTTACGTTTATAAAACCCGGCAATTGAATATCTATCAGTGGTTCTTTCGTGAACCATTGTCCACGCCATTCAAGGAGGATATTTTGTCCTTGGGGTTTTATGGAAATCTGAATATCCCCAAAACTTGTTGGCGCAGGACCAAAATAAATCATTTCTTTTTTCTCAAGCCAGGCTCGAGGAATTCCAGAACACAAAATCAATCGTTCATTTTCTTCCCTTACAAAACAATTTCTTATGACCAATACCCATTCCGCCGCGGCCCAAACATGCTGTCCGTCTCCCATACATCCGCCGCCGGTGCGCGGATGGACCGACTCAGGCCATTGTCCCGTTGGTGAAGCCAGCTTAGCCACCGCTGTCATCAGATCAAAATACCTGGGATCACCTGCACGTAAAAGCACTTGAGCTAAATGTAACGTCAGGTAGGGATTGATCCCTGAATGAGTGATGTCATGAAAAAATCCGCCATGAACCAAACAATTGTTCATTAGAAAATCAACTGTATCTAAAATCCTTGGATCGTCCTGTTCAAAAACACGAAGCGGATAGCTGGCCGCCAGAGAGCCGATCGCTCCCGTATCCAAACGCCGATATGGAGAGGCTGGGATCGCAGGTCTTTTTAAACGAACGTCTACTTTCTTTAAACTTTGATTAATACTCGCGAGCAATGTATGTGATTCCCTTTCAAAATAAATAGCTTCATCATGATCCTTATAAGCAGTGCATAAAAAGGCCGCTGCTTTTAATCCGGCAACAGCCCAAAAGTCATCCCAATAATAAAAATCATTTGGACCCAAATGCTCGGCGCTAAATCCGGACGGTAATAAGCCAGCATGGGGAGATTGTAAATCGCTAGACAAACGTTTTTTACAAATCCATTGACCCGCTTTATGAATTGATTTTTTCCATGTCTTTGACGGAACATTTCCCGTCATCTCACAATACTGACGCATAATCCACAAAGCCTCGCCGTTAGAATCCCATTCCCCTTCCTGGGAGAGGAAATAACCCTGGGCGGTCTGACGGGAACGGAAACAATCCAAGGCCCGTCGGACACGGTCCTTCAAGCCCACACATAACAAGGCATATAATATAAAAGCAGCATCGCGAAACCAAAACCTTCGGTAAATAAAAGGCCCAGGATAAACCTCCTTGGGAGAATGCAAAACCATGGTGTGGAGTGCGGCTTCGTAAAGAAACTGAAAATGTTCATCGGGAATTTGCAATGAACATACGCCTTGAAGGCTTTTCTTCCACGACAGTTGAGCCGTTTCTTGATAGTCCCCATAAGATTCTTTTTCAATTTTGTTTTTCGTTAAAGGCACTGAAATGGTAATTTTTTGTGATTGTCCTGCTTCCAATATATAAACGGCGGCAGCGCTAGCCATACCGACTTTACATGAAGTTTCTTTTTCATCCGCCTTCGCCAAAGTGCTTTCGCCTTTGGCTTCGGCGAGATGTTCGCTCTTATCCGGAAGGGCGGATGAGGCCCCATTTTCCGTTGAAGACAAACGGCTATAAACATCGCCCCGATGATAATCCGAAAATACGCATTGATCCGGAGGTTTATCAAAATAAACAAAATTTTCTCGATTGACCTGCCAGCCCAACGAATCTTCAAGGAGAGTAATATAATTTATAAAACTCACGCCTTCGGGGTTATAAGGTCTAAGAGAGATAACTAACCGAGCCTTTACGGAAGAAGCCCCTGTGATTTTAACCTGGCAAATAGGCGTTTGAGTTGAACCAATAACTTGTGCTTTCAATTGAAGTTTTAATTGATCAAGGCTTGATTCTGTAATTACGCAAAGATTGTCATCGAAACCCATCTTTTGTGACACATTTTGGATACGCGACGGGATTAATGGCTCTCCCTCTTTGGAAATAATCCAAACATCAATAGACCAGCTGTCGTAAAAGGGAGTAACCAGGCCTCGGGGATCTACAAGAGGAAATTCGCTGCCGTCCGGAACGCCCAAAGCTGTCCAATTTCTATGGGTGAGATTAATTTGAGTTAACGAAAAAGACCGTGGGATAAATGCCTCGTTCTGCGGATCATATTGACATTCCACCCAATAAGGCCAGATCCAATCAAGGTTATGCTGGATCGCTAAACTATTCATCAAACCGCGAGCGTGTAAAACGACTCCTGAACGCAACAGTTCCGTCGGGGCGGCCACCTCTGAGGGCTGCGCAAAATTCTGTAATTGAGAAAGGACTTTAACAGGATCTAAAAACCCTTGCCTGCGCGCGGCATTTCTTACTAAAAATTTCCACGGGAACCATTTCCACCACACAAGATAATCCTCACTATGTTCGGTACAAACCCCATCTTTACAAACACATTTTTCCTAAGCGAATGATTTCCGTAAATTTTCTTGCCGAGTCTCGAATCTTTCGTTCCTGCGTTTTATAATTCACCTCGATTAATCCAAACCGCGGGACAAACCCTTCCGCCCATTCATAATTATCCAACAACGACCAATAGAGATAACCAATCACAGGAGCCCCTTCTTCCATCGCGAGGGCCACTGCTTTAAGATGTTCCACAATAAATTCCGAACGTTCGGTATCATCGTCGGTGGCCAATCCGTTTTCTGAAATTAAAAGTGGCAGTTTGTATCGCGAAAAATCTTTTAGGAACGTGTACAATCCTTGAGGATAAATTTCCCAGGAAAGAAAATTGTCTTTACCGGTATAACGATTCTGTTCTGCGGTTGCCGTGCACGCCTGACCCAAAATTCCTGGAAATCCAAACCCATGATGGAGGACAAAATCACGCGTGTAATAATTTAAACCAATAAAGTCCAAAGTCTTTGCTTTGGGCAAGTGAATACTAAAAATTCCTAGACAATAGGTCTTTCCCCGAACCAAGGCCTGGACAAATAAATGATTAAACATCCAATGCCTAAAACGCGCCGCAACCCGATCTCTTAAAGAACGATCCGAACAAGCCCTGAATATAAGCACACTTTGCGCAATCCCAACCATGGGCTCCTTCCAGCCTTTTCGGACATAAACCTCTTTGATCTTTTCATACGCCAGGACATGCCCCAAGAGTAAGTTTTTAAAAACTTTAAGCCCTTTTTCAGGTGACTTCACTCCCGGCGGCCACTCCCCGGTCAGATAACTTTTATACGTATACACGCCGGGCTCATTTAACGTCATCCAATAATGGACATCACTGCCTAAAATTTCTGTCACTTTCTCGACGTATCGAGCGAAAAGTTGTGGAGTCTTCTCGGAATACCAGCCTCCCTGGCGTGCCAACCATAAAGGAAGCGTAAAATGATGCAGCGTTACAATAGGCTCGATGCCTTTTGATCTCAGTGAACGGATAACCTGCGCGTAATGATCCAGAGCCAAGCTGTCCCATTGATTTTCTTGAGGCTCAATGCGGCTCCATTCAATGGAGAAACGGTGAGCGGTGTGCCCTAAATCTTGCGCGAGTTTAAAATCTTCTTCAAAACGATTCCAATGATCACAAGCCCGGCCCGAACGTGCATGAGGAGGGAGCCGGGTTTGTTCCCACTCCCACCAATCGTTATTAGTATTGTTTCCCTCGACCTGATGAGAAGATGTGGCTGCTCCCCACAAAAAATCTTTGGGAAATGTAAATCCGTGCGGGGTCGCTTCTATTATCGTTTTATGAGTACTGGCACAACCTGCCCCCATAGAGACAAAAAGAAATAAAACGAGGCTTATACGAAAACCCACGAGCTTTTTTATTATTGACGATAGCTGGCCCCGACGGTGCCGTCGGGGCTGACCGCATATTTTGTGCATTCATTCACTTTTGTCTTCCTCAATGATTTATCTGCAGATCATGATTTCTTGCCAAGTAAAAAATAGATTATCATACTGATAATGGGACTGTTGCAAAATAGCTCAAAAATGAAAACTGGACGACAAGAAATGGTTTCTGATTTACTTTTAGGCCGCTTGGCCTTTGATTGTCTGCCCAATCTTACGGGTTTTGCCTCCCGCGGGCAGACT
>Ga0209515_10003330_pt1 | contig 23219 bp, 20 predicted proteins | sample Subgroupgradi54m_FD_187454 | JGI IMG/M metagenome (GOLD analysis project Ga0209515, IMG submission 187454) | Subsurface groundwater microbial communities from S. Glens Falls, New York, USA - GMW60B uncontaminated upgradient, 5.4 m (SPAdes)... ... | reverse complement strand
GGGGCGGGCAAGACGACGGCGTTGAAACTCATGGCCGGGCTGCTTGCTCCGACGAGCGGCTCGGTGCGTCTGGCTGGCTACGATGTGCATCAACAGCCGTTGGAAGCCAAGCGCTACTTGAGTTTTGTGCCGGACCAGCCGTTTTTGTACGAACAGTTGACGATTGCGGAATTGCTCGCTTTCATGGGCGGGGTGTATCGCCTGGATCCGGCGCTGGTGGTCTCGCGTGCCAACGCGTTGTTGGCGCTCTTTGATGTGGCGCCGCTGGCTTCCCATCGCATCGGCGCGCTCTCCTACGGGATGAAAAGCCGCGTGGCATTGATCATCAGCTTGTTGCACGAGCCGCAGGTATTGTTGATGGATGAGCCGTTCTTCGGGTTGGATCCGCAAACCCTGCGTCTCATCAAGCGGCTGCTGCGCGACCGCGCGCAAGAGGGCATGGCCATCATTCTGTCCACGCATCAATTGCCCATCGTCGAAGATATCGCGGATCGCATCGCTATCATGAACCATGGCCGCGTGGTGGCGATGGGGACGTTATCGGAGCTGCGGACCCAACATGGCGGATACACGCTTGAAGAACTCTTCTTTGACCTTACCGGCGATTCCCGCGTCTAGCGGCTTGGCCCTGGCGCTGTGGCTGCGCGGGCGCAGGCTTCGCGCGGCCTGGCAGGCGACGCGCCGCTCGCCCTTGAAACTCGCCGTCATCCTCGCCGTCTGGGGCACGTTGGTGGCGGGCAGCTATGTTTTAGCTTATCAAGGGATGCGGTTTATCTATGACACCTCCGGCGTCGGGCCCTTTATGTTGGATCGGTTGTGGTATCTCTGCTTGTTTGTGATTGCCATCATGTTGTTGGTGAGCCAGCTCGCCACGGCCTACGGCACGGTGATTCGCGCCGAGGAGACTCGCGCCTGGATGGCGTGGCCGCTCTCAAGCCGCTGGATCATTCGGGCGAAATGGCTGGAGTCGGCTTCCTACAGCGCGTGGGCGGTGTTGGTGATGGTGCTGCCGTTGGGCGTGGCGTATGTGCAGATCCTCCATCATTCGTTGGCCTTGGTGGCGTGGCTGATGGCGGTGTTTGCGCCGCTGGTCGTGATCGTCACCGCCTGCTCGACGATGATCGTGCTGAGCTGGTTGCGATGGGTGCGGCTGCGCGTGCGGATTCCGCGCGAGCTGATCGCGGTGGGGTTTGTGGTGGTCAGCGGGATACTCTTTTGGGTGTTGGGGGAACATAAGCGCCAGGCGCAAGAAGATGTGTGGTTTGTGGCGCTGCAAGAATTGTTGCCACGCATGCGGCTGGCCATGTCGATTTGGATGCCCTCCTGCTGGACCGCGCGGGCGTGGAGCGCTGGCCTCGCGCAGCGATGGCAGGAGGCGGGAATATTCGCCGCGTTGTTGTGGACAACGGCGGCGGTCACGCTGCGGGCGCTGGATCATTTGGCCGCAGGCGTGTTGTGGCCGGTGTTGCTTGGGCAAGCCGAGCGCGTGGAAGGCGCCTCGTCGGTGACGCCCGTCTCCTCTGCGATGCGCGTGTCCTGGGGGATGCGCGTGCCGTTTCGGGCGTACGTGACGAAAGACCTCCTCCTGTTGGCGCGCGATCCGGTGCAATGGACGCAGGCGCTGGTCTTTTTTGGATTATTGTGGGCGTATTTTGCCAATCTTCATCGTCTAGCGACGATGGCGGTGGATCCGTCCTGGCGCATCGGTGTGGCCGGGTTGCACTTGGCGTGTACGTTGCTGGTGTTCGGGTCACTGGCGGTGCGATTTGTGTTTCCGCAGATGAGCTTGGAGGGCCGCCGGTTATGGTTGCTGCACGCAGCACCCGGGGGGCTTCCGCGGGCGCTGCTGGCGAAACTCGTGCTCTATAGCGGTGTGGGCATCCTCATCGTCGAAGGGCTCTTGAGTGTGTCCGTGGCGCGCTTGCAGGTGCCGGGCGTGCTGCGGATATGGATGGCGGCCGTGGGATGTGTGGCCAGCGTCAGCGTGGTGGGGCTGGCGTTGGGTTTGGGGACGTTGTTGATCGATCCGACGGTGAGCGATCCCGCGAAATTTGTTTCCTCTTCCTCAGGGGCGCTGGCGCTGGTCTTGATGTTGGGCTATGTGGGGATGATCGGCTGGAGCTTGACGTTGCTCTGGTCATGGTGGCTGCATGGGGCCACGATGCTCTTGGGGTTTGCCGGCGTGGTCGTCGTCGGCGGGAGTCTTGGGTTTGGAGCGCTTCCTCTGATGCTCGGACTCAAGCGGCTGGCGTCGTTTGAGGCCTGATCCGCGCGTCCACACGCGCCGGTCTAGTGGTGATGTTTTGGCGGCGTGGGTCCTACCGTGACCGTGACGGCGCCACCATCAGCGACCATGTCCGGGGGGCTGACGCCGCCTATTTCAACGGTGGTCGATCCAGCAACTGAATTGGGAGTGGTGCCGGGAATTACCGCTGGTGTCGTCGGGGTGATCGTTGCGTTTGTCGTGTTGCTGTCGCCCGCTGGACCGACCACAAACGGCGGTGTCGCGTGGCGCAAGGGTTGACAACACCCCCTGGAATCCGTAGGATAAGGTTCTAGCCTGACGCGATTGGGCAATCGCTCAATCGCGTTTCTCTCTCTGGACGTGCCATCGGTTCCAGGCGCCGCGGGACAAGCGTCGGGGGGTTAGTAACAGATGTTCGCACAAGTACTTGCCACGAGTTATCTCATCTTATTGGGCGTGTTGGCCTGCTACGGGGTGTATCGCTACTACCTCGTCTGGCTGTACTACCGGGTCAAGGATCACCGATCCTATCCCAGCGGACCGATGACCGTTTGGCCCCGCGTCACCATCCAAATTCCCGTCTACAACGAACGGTATGTGGTGGAGCGCGCCATCCAATCCGCCTGCGACGTGGACTACCCCCACGAGCGCCTGGACATTCAAATCCTCGATGATTCCACCGACGACACCTCGGAGTTGATCGCCGCCGCGGTGGTGATGTATCGCCGGCAAGGTCTGCAGATCGCGCACCTGCGCCGCGCCGCGCGCACGGGGTTTAAAGCCGGGGCTCTTGCGGAAGGACTGCGGCAGGCGTACGGAGAGTTGGTCGCCGTCTTTGATGTGGATTTTCTGGTGCCGGCGACGTTTCTGAGAGAGACGGTGCCGTTTTTTGTGGATCCATCGATTGGCATGGTCCAGGCCCGCTGGGGCCATCTCAACGCGGAGTACAGTCTCTTGACGCAGGGACAGGCGATTTTTCTAGACGGTCATTTTGCGATTGAACAAGTGGCCCGCCATCAGGCCGGGCGGTTTTTTAGTTTCAACGGCACGGGGGGCGTGTGGCGCAAGGCGGCGATTGAATCCGCCGGCGGCTGGCAGACGGATACACTCACTGAGGATTTGGATCTCTCCTATCGCGCGCAGTTGTGCGGATGGCGGTGCGTGTTTTTGCCGGATGTGGTCGCGCCCGCCGAATTGCCCGTTGAAATGAATGCCTTCAAAACCCAGCAGCATCGCTGGACCAAAGGCTCGGTGCAAACCACGAAGAAGCTCCTGCCGATGATTCTGCGCAGCCGCGTGCCCTGGCGCACAAAACTGCACGCGTGTTTGCATCTGGGGTCCTTTTTTGTCTATCCGATCGGGTTGCTGGCCAGTCTGGGCGTGCCGTTGATGTTGTTGGGGGTGTTTCGCCTGCCGCACGCGTGGTACAGCGATGATTTTTGGTGGTTCTTCTTGGTGGTGCCGGGCTATTGGTTTTATCTCTGTTCACAGCGTGAGCTGTATCCGAAGTGGGGGAGCCGTTTGTTGCTGGTGCCCTGGACGGTGGCGCTGGGCATCGGTTTGTCCTGGCATAACACGCGGGCGGTGCTCGAAGGGCTGTTCGGGCATACCTCGACGTTTATCCGCACGCCGAAGTTTCACATTGAAAACAAAGCCGATCAATGGCAGCAGAAAACGTATCGGGCGCCTCGGACGATCAGCGGGTTGGCGGAACTGGTCCTCGCGGGATACTTTCTCGCGGGCGTCATCGTGGCCCTGGAACGCCGGTGCCTGGCCGCGGTGCCGTGTCTGTTGGTGTTTGTGATGGGATTTGCCTACGTCGGCGGGCTCTCGCTCTGGCAAGATCGGGGACTCCCGGCGTGGTGGACGCCGCCCGAGCCGCTTCGTGAACTGCAAGCGTAAATCTTCCTTCGGCTTTATTGCGCCACGCCTTATCACGCGCCTTGACGGATCAGAGCCCTGCGGCGACGGGGTGCGGATGGCTCCCCGTCCGGTGGAGACGAATCGGCAGTACTCGATCCGTTGTGTGCGGTGGCGGAACCTCCCCCACAACCCGCGTCGCGCCAGCCTCGCGGGGCTCTTCCGCTTGTCAAACCACCCGACGCAATGGCTTACGGTCCGTTGCTCGTTCCGGTGACTTCCCACCACGAGTGCAAGTGGAGGTAGAAGAGTCCCTTCAGCAGTTCTTCGTCATAATGGAGATGGCCGTGGTTCATCTTCAACCGTTTGCTGATGATGGCCCCCGAGAAATGCGTGTCCGGTCCGTTGCCCACCATGCCCACCACGACGGTCCCTTCTGGGGCGTACACCGAGGCGCTGAAGCGGCCGCCGCCAGTAAAGCTCCACGTTTGGCTGTCTGCATAGAGCGCGACGGCATCTGGAGACCCGGTCTCATGATTCTGTGCGCCCGCATCAATCATCTGCAAATAGCTCGGCGGCAATTCGGTGCCGGAGTTGGTGGCGGGGTAGACGTCAGCACCATGAGCGGTGACGCTGCCGGTAATGTACCACGTGGTTGGGGCACCGCCGTTCTGGATTTGCACCGTCATGAGCGGGTCTGTGGGATCCATCGATCCGGTGATGGTCAGGTTGCCGATCACGCACGTCCCCAGGGGCACTTGCAACGGCTGTCCGCCGGTGCTGGAAGCGATGAGCTTGCCATCGGCATAGGCGGCATACCTGGCCCATCGTCCGGTGCCTTCTTGCGCGATTTCCAGATGACCGATGGCAGGCAGATCCGCCGGCATCGGCGGAATGCCCGTCGCTGGAATGGCGGCGAACGTCTTAAGACCTCCCGTGATCGCGCCCGGAGGGGCGTTCACAAAGACGGTCGCTGGCATGGCGGCTGCGTGCGCGAGACTGCCGTAGACGGTGGTCTTCGAATCAAGCGCAAAAACGTGAGGAGTTAGGTTGAGCACGTACGATCCGCCGGCGAGAGCGAGCTGCCCATCGGTGTTGCTCGACGGGACAGCCGTGGTGATGTCGACCATTTCCGCCGTCGACAGCGCGTCACGGGAATCGTACCGAACCGCCGGCCCGGAGGAATCGTACGAGTCCATGGTGCTTTCGTTGAGCACATTCCAGTCTTCCGTGAACTGATCCGCCGACACGCCCGTGCCCAAGAAGGCGTACGCCCACATGGCCTGGGCTTCTACGACGGCCTGAATGGTGCGGGTAAATTGCGGCTGTGGTACGTCTCCGACAACGGGGGTGCTGGTTGCGGTGATCAGCAGACGATCGCCGTTGGCAATCGAGGCGCCGCCGCCCGGAGCAAGCGAAGTGATAGTGGCATGAGACGTCATCCCCGGGGTCGGGATGGTTCCGGTGTCCGTTACCGTCCATGTCCCATCCAGCAAATCGGCCCGCAGTTGCACCAAGGCCGTATCCGCGGCGGCTTCCGCGCCGTAAAGGGCTTGCGTATGGGTGATCAGGGAACGAGAGGCCAGGAGGTCGGTGTAGGAACGCGTCAAGCCGATGGTGCTCAAGATGGTCAGACCGGCTGTCAGTAGGGTGACTGTCAGCAGGATGAACCCCTCTTGGGCGTGTGTCATGACGTGTCGCGTGTGCTGCATCTTGGGAGACCTCACGTGCGAACCTTTGCAAAATGCTTCAGCAACTGGACAAATAAAAAAACCGAACCAGATCCCTGGTTCGGCGGCTCGGCGACCCCACACCCAAACACTCTCCTGATTCGGCAACTTGGCTGCCCCGCGTATTTCTGGGTGTGGGGCCCGTAGCTTTCCGGCCCCGGCTTACGCCGGGTGTGGCAATTTCTCGCCAGGAGCACTCGTCAACCGTGGACGACACGTGTGACATCAATAAGTATGCCTGATGTCAGGCGCGTCTGACAAGGGGGGCGACGACGAGCACGGCGAGGCGGGAGATAGCGGGTTAGGGCTGGTTCCAGGATTCCTGGGTGTGGGACAGCGCTCCGTAGATGTCAAAATCCTGGTAGAAATCGAAGGCGTTGATGGTGGCCCGGTTGGTGATGATCGCGCCGTAGAATTCACCCCGGTGCGCCGAATCGAGGCCGGTCATTGTCACGGGTCGGTCGGGCGCATAGATGCCGGCATATACTTTGGAGTCGCCCAACATTTGAATAACCGTATCTTGGTGATTTGAGGAGGACAGCGAGATGATGATGAGGTCGCCAGGCGCAGGGGCGCCGGTTGCCGGATCGGCTGGGGCCGCCAAGGTCGAATTCTTGATGTTCAGATGCGCGCCATTGTCGAGGATAATCACGCCACTCCACGTCGCGGTGATATGATCCAACGTCAGATCGCCGGCGACGCAAAACAACATATTCGTGTACGTGGAATCCGTAGTCGCGGTGTAGTCTTGAATCCAGTCGTTCTTATCCGGAGGGCAATTGCCGGCGGTGTAGCTAGGCAAGTTAATGGGATAGGGGAGCGCGAGATTTTGCCCTTGGCGAATGGCGCCATTGCGTTCCTGGATGGCGGTATCTAGGTTCGCGTTCGCGACGGCGCTCTGCACATCGGCATTAATGGTGGTTTGGTTGGCGCCGCCTCCCATTCCCCCGGATATGCCGGTGCCATCAAAGACAAACACGGCCGGGGTGGTTTTGTTGCCGCTAAACCCGCTCCCCCCACCACCGAGAGAGGTCGTCGCATCAGCCATCAACGCGGTCTTCCCGCCATTGAGCGTCGGGTCGTAGGGTCCCACGCTGCTATTATAGGCATCGACGTGGGTGCCATTGCTTAACACATGCCAATCGGTGCGGATGCCATTGGTTTTCGAAGGCGAGTACAAGGCGTATTTCCAGGGATTGTCGATTTCTTCGGTCAGTTCCACCGTTTGCGACACGCCCGAAACGGTAGTGCCGACGGCGGTCAAGCTGTACAAGGCCAGGTCGAACGCTTGCGTCCCTCCCGCGACGTTGCCCAGCAATTTGACGGAGACGGTGTAGCCGCCCGCGCCCTGCACATTGGGGTTGGTCACCGTGATGGTTTGATCCGGGACGCCGTCGGTGTTGTCGAAGAGATGGTCGGCTAAATCCGATAACAAGGCCTTGGTGCCCACTTCGATCCCGGCTTCCGCCAGATACAGCGCCTGCGTCGTGTCCTTGAAGCGCATGCTGGCCGTGAGATCGGTGAACGTGCGGGTCAGCCCCACGGTGAGGAGGGTAGTCAGGATGGCGATGATCAAGAGCGCGGTCAGCAGCACCACGCCTCGTTGCGGTCGGCTTCGTGTGGGGGATTGGTTCATCTTTTGCATCGCCTGTTTTTGGATGGCATCGAATAAAAAACCGAACCAGTCCGGTGGTCTGCTGGTTCGGCGGCTCGGCGGTCCGTTTTGACTGGTTCGGCAACTCGGCCGTCCTTCAAAAGGAGGACCCGTAGCTTTCCGGCCCCGGCTTACGCCGGGTGTGGCTTTCTCGCCAGATTGTCAGGTGTGCTCGTGCTCCCTATTAGACGACACCACGGCCTGAAATGTTTACAGACGCGGATCGCTGGCGCCTATTGATCAGAACGTTCAAGAAGCGATCTCATGTTGACCAGGCAGCAGGCAAGGGATGCGTAGGACGCACCGGGTGCGGAGGATCACGGAGACGTATCGCGGGAGCGTTATGGCGAGGCGGGGATTTCGTACACGCACAAGGTTTGGCTAAGCGGCAGACCCCAGATGGAGTTATCTTGATGGAGGCTAAACGCTCCGCCATCGTTATTGCCACCTTCCATGTGATTGGCCACGACCGCGCCAAAGATTTGTGCCATCGTGCCTGTGTTCGCTCCGGCCTCGACATTCATGAGGAGATCGCGCGAGGGCATATAGACACCGGCATAGAGCGTGGAATTCTCGGTCATCGTGATGGCGGTTTTGTTGCTGGCATTGGTCGGCGCTAACGCTTCCACAATGAGATTGCCGGGGGTGATGGCTCCGGTACTCGAATCTGTGGCGGCGATGATATGGCCATTGTCAATCACGACCGTGGCCGTGCTAGCCAGCACGATCCACGTCGCACCGGTGAATTTCAATGTGGCGTTTTTGACGGTGAGTGTGCCCTTAAAACACAGCGTGGCCGATCCCATCGTGAGGTCCGCATCCAACGTGTAATCGCCAATCCAGTCTGTCTGATCTTTCGGGCAACCGTCGGGCACGGGCGTGTCGAGGTTGTTCAACTTATAGGCCAGGTTCTGCCGCTGGCCATGAAAATTCACATTGCCGGTGATCTTGGTGTCATTAAGATCACCGGTGTTGGTTTGGACGTCGGTGTAGAGTTGCATCTGTAGTGGCGGAGGCCCTCCCGCCTTGCCTGCTTTGGCGCCCGAGGGTCCTGCAAACAGGAACACGGAGGGATCCGGATTGCCGGGACCGGGTTTGGTTTGTTCGATCCCGCTGCCCATCAGCGCCATGCCATATTGATTCCCCGCGCCATAGTCACCGACGGCGGTGTCATACAGGTCGATGAGACTGCGGTCATTTTGGAAAATGTGCCAATCGCTGCGAATCGTGCTCTGGTTGCCCGGATCATACAGCGCGAAGCGCCAGGGGTTGATGATTTGCACGTCCGACACGGCGATGCGCTGCTCTCCGGAAGGGGCCGTGCCGGTTGCGGTCAGCCGGAAGACCGCGCTGTCCAACGACGCGCCATTGCTGCTGACCACCACGGCGTCCACTGCGTAACTGCCGCCAGGCGGGCCCAGCGATCCGGTGAAAGGAAACGCGCCGCTGTTATTGAATTCCTTATCGCCTAAGTCGTCGAGCAGGGCTTTTTTGCCCTGGTCCAGGCCGGCTTCCGCCGTGTACCAGGTTTGTTGGGACGACACGGAGTGATTCGTGGCCAGCAGATCCGTCATGCTGCGGGTCAGCCCGATGGTGACCATCGCGGTGACGCCGGTAATAATCAGCAGCGCCGTCAGCAAGACGATCCCGCGTGGCGAGGCCCTCCGATGGACTCGCGTCATCGGGGATTAGTGGCCGGGTCCACTGAGCCCGCCGCCGCTGCCACCCGTGAGCGGTTGCGCGTTCACGAGAGTGCTTTTATCGGTCCAACTTTGAATCGACATATCGTATTGGCCTGTCGTAAACGAGAAGTTGTTCTTGAGGTCCTTATCGTAGTGGATGAACATCCCCGTTTGAATATTGATGGTTTTGGCTATGATGGATCCAAAGGTCTGGCCCCGGTTCCCCATGTTCACCGTGAGATCCGGTCCGAGGACCATGGCGAGCAGTGTGGCCTGTGGTTTATAGGTGTCATCATCCGAGACGGTCAGCGCGGCCCCGGTGTTGGGAAAGAGGAGGGTGAGCGTGGGTTTTTGGAATAACGCCGGATCGGGGATGGGCTTGCCATGCGGGCCCGTGACAAAGGTGAGGGGGGCTGGGAGTCCAATGAAGGCATCTTGGACCAGGTCCAATTTATTGACATACATCGTGGTGGGTTGTGAGGGATCGGAGGGGATCCACTGCGCGCCATTTTTCACACTCACCTGATCAAAACATTGGACGCCCGGGTCATAGTGTTTAACTTTCTTCACGGGATCATCGAGCGGAGCCACGGGCGGAGTTTGAGTCGGATCTCCATTGGGAAAGTTGCCATCATACGTCACACTGGGCGGATTCGCGCACTGAGGGGGAACCGGGACAGCGGGCATCGGCATGGTGTCGGTGATCACCTGATCGACGCCAGCGGAGGGGTAGGGCATCCCCGCGACTTCCGGTGGAAGATTAGGTGGTGTGGTGTTAGGCGTCTCCTGCACGTATAACGCGTTTGGATCCCCGACGTAAATGGCGCCCGTTTCCGTGTTATAGGCGGGATTGCTATTGATAAGAATTAACCCGGTTCCCTTGGTGAGATCATACGTGGTGGCGTTGGTGCCGATGTTGCCGTCAATGTTGACATTGCCGGCGACTCCATAGGGGCCGAGCGCGGAGTCGTAGCTATCGGTTTGCACCATCCCATTGACGGTCAGCCCATCCGAGCCAAACAAGGCGAATTGGAACACGGATTTTGGCGTCGCTTTCACCACGGCATCGATCTTGCGGGTGAGGTTGTTAAAGGTGGCGGTGCTGGAGAGCTTCCAGAGCTGGTTCGGGGCTACGACGTTGACATTATTAGCAAGCTTAGTCGCGGTCACGGTATACGTGCCGCCGCCCATGGTGTTCAGCGGGGTAGTGGTTTTGAACACCGGCTGATCCACGCACGTGGTGCTGACGGTGGGCGTGAGTTTTCCGGCAATGATAATCGTCACGGTCTTGGTGGTTTTGCAGCCGTTTGCAGCCAGATATTCGATGGCGTTATCCACCGCCCCTTCGGAAATTTCGAGCGCGCGGTGCAGATCCACATAGCGGGCCGCCACGTTCAACTCCGTGAGGGATCGTGACGTCGCAACGGCCGAGAGCGTGAACAAGAGACTCAGCACCAACAACGACACGATGACCACAAACCCGCGTTGTCGGGCCATCTGCAGGACGGGCATGGCTGGTAAGCTGGCTGCGCGCATCTCCCACCTCGTCTGGTCATCGGGCAACAAAAAAGTCGCCGAAAAAAGCAATAACCGCCCAACCCTATTGGCTTGGTTCGGCGGCTCGGCGACCCTGCACAATGACTAAAACGTACAATCCTCTGGTACGCCTGGTTCGGCAACTCGGCGACCCTCTGAGGGCAGGGCCCGTAGCTTTCCGACCCCGGATTACTCCCTGCCTGCGCCGCGCTCTTTTGCGGCGCCGCAGGCCTGTCTGTCTCGCGCTCTTTGGCGCGGCAGGCAGGCGGGTGTGGCTTTATCGCCAAGGGCGATACTCTTGTCGATCAGGTGGAGTACCCCAAGTATGCCTGATGCGGCGCGCATCTGACAAGGGGTGTTTGACGAATAGTAGACGCTTTGCTACACTGACCGTTCTGCATCGTGAGCGTAGAGTCGTCATTCCGCATGCGAACACATCCGAACATGACAGTCGTCGGCGCCGGGCAAGTCGGCGCCACCGTCGGCCACCTGCTGATGTTGAAGGGATTGGCCGATGTGACGCTGATTGATGTCGTGCCGGGCCTGGCGCAAGGCAAGGCGCTGGATCTGCTGCAGGCTGCGGCCATCGAGCATCAGTCCGCGCGTGTCACCGGCACCACCGACTTTGCCGCGATGGCGGACAGTCGGATCGTCGTCGTGACCGCCGGCATGGCGCGCAAACCCGGCATGTCGCGCGATGATTTGCTCAACGCCAACGCCAACATCGTCGGGCCGATTGCCGAGCAGATCAGCCGCCGCGCGCCGCAGGCGATTGTCCTCGTCGTCACCAATCCGCTGGATGTCATGACGTATCTGGTGTGGCAGCGCACGGGATTTGCGCGGTCGCGCGTGATGGGGATGGCGGGCGCGCTGGACGCAGGCCGCTTGCGCGCGTTCCTTGCCGAGCGCCTCAAGGTCGATCCGGCGAAGATCCAGGCGACGGTGCTCGGCTCGCACGGAGATCTCATGGTGTCGGTGAAATCCTCCATGACCGTCGACGGGAAACCGCTCTCCGGCTTCTTATCTGACAGCGAGATCAACCAGGTGATCGCGCGCACACGCGACGGTGGCGCGGAAATCGTCTCGCTGTTGAAAACCTCAAGTGCCTACTATGCGCCCGGCAGCGGAGTGGTCCAGATGATTCAGGCGATTGTGCGCGATGAACACCGCGTGCTGCCCTGCGCCGCGGTGTTAGATGGAGAATATGGATTAAAAGATGTGTGCATCGGTGTGCCGGCGGAATTGGCGTCGGCCGGCCTGGTGCGCGTCGTCGAGCAGCCGTTGGCCGATGAGGAACGGCAGGCTCTGCATCGCGCCGCCCAACAAGTCAAAGAGAGCATCCAGGTGATTTGCAGCCCGAAAACCTAAATGACCCAACAGACCTCAACTCCCTCTCCCGCCGCCTCGCCAGTCCATAAGGGACTTGAAGGGGTCGTGGCGGCTCAGTCGGCGATCTCCGACGTCGACGGCGTTCGCTGCCAGCTGATCTATCGCGGATATCCCATCGGCGAGTTGGTGGGCAAGGCCACGTATGAAGAGGTGAGTTTTCTCCTGCTCTACGGGCATCTACCCACGAAAGCCGAGTTGACCGAGTGGACGCAACAGCTGGTCAGCCGGCGGACGCTGGAACCCGAGCTGCTGCGCATCATGCAGAATTTGCCCTTTGGGGATCCGATGGCGTATTTGCGGACGGCCATCTCCATCTTGGGGTTGGCCGATCCGAACGCGGAAGATATTTCCAAGGCGGCCTTCCTCGAGCAGGCGATGAATCTGATTGCCAAAACCCCGACGATCGTGGCCACGTTTGATCGCCTGCGCCGCAAAAAGCCGATGCTCGGCCCCAAAGCCGACCTCGGGCACGCCGCGAACTTTTTATATATGCTCCACGGCGAGACGCCGCACCCGCAGTATGCCGCGGCGTTGGACGCATACTTTGTCCTGTTGGCCGAACACAGTCTCAACGCCTCGACGTTTGCCGCCCGGACCGCGATCGGGACGCAAACGGATTTGTATTCCGCGGTGGTGGCGGCCATCGGCACGCTGAAAGGCCCGCTGCACGGGGCGGCGAATCGCAAGGCCATGGAAATGCTCCTCGAAATCGGCTCGCCGGACAAGGTGGCCTCGTACGTGCAGAAGACGCTGACGGATCACAAACGGTTCATGGGGTTCGGGCACCGGGTCTACAAAGGTGAAGACCCGCGTTCCATACACCTGAAGGCCTTCGCCCAGGGCTTGGCCACGCTCAGCGGCGAGCCGAAGTGGTTCCAAATTTCCGAACAGCTCCAAATTGAGGTGTGGAAAGCGAAGCAGCTCTCTATTAACGTGGATTTTTATTCCGCGTCGCTGCTGTTTTATGTCGGGATTCCCGTGGATCTGTTCACGACGATGTTCGCGTGTGCTAGGAGTTCGGGCTGGTGCGCAAACATCTTGGAGCAGTTGGCCGATAACCGGCTCATCCGCCCCCTCGCCGAATATGTGGGGCCTCGCGACCTGAAGTTTGTGCCGATTGAGCAACGCACGTAGGGCGACGATGACGGCGATCGTCCACCGCCTGCCCGCCGTGTGCGCGTCCACATGAAACTCCACGAATACCAAGCTAAACGATTGTTTGCCTCCGTCGGCATTTCCATTCCGCGCGGGGTCGTCGCCGCCACGCCGGAAGAAGCCGCAAAGGCCTACGAGACGCTCAAGCGCCAGTGCCTGCCTGCGCCGCGCATCCTCAATACGTTCTCCGAATCGACGCGGCAGGCAGGCGCGGTGGAAGGCCACGCGTTTGCCTGCAATGTCAAAGCGCAAATCCACGCCGGCGGCCGCGGTAAAGCCGGCGGTGTCGTGGTGGCCACGAGTGCGGCCGAAGCGGCCGCGTGCGCGACGCGTCTGTTAGGGATGCGCCTGGTCACCAAACAAACCGGCCCCGACGGGTTGCCGGTGTCGGCGGTGTTGGTGGATGAGCGCATCGACGTCAAGCACGAGTGGTATTTAGCAGTGACGTTGGATCGCTTTCACGCCACGCCGATGGTGCTGGCCAGCGCGCAAGGAGGGATGGACATCGAAGAAGTCGCGGTCACGATGCCCAAGGCCATCATCCGGGAGCCGATTGATATCGAGCAGGGTCTTTCGCCGGCGCAGCTGCAGCGCATCGCCGCGGCCTTTGGCTGCCAGGGCCAGCTCGCGGAAGCGGTGTATAAGACGGTGCGCGGGTTGTGGGCGCTGTATGACGCCAACGATGCCTCCTTGATTGAGATTAATCCGCTGGTCCTGACCGCCGATGGGCGCGTGCTGGCATTGGATGCGAAAGTCGTCCTCGACGACAATGCGCTGTTTCGCCATCCGGATCTGGCTGCCCTGCGTGATCCAAGCCAAGAGCATCCGATGGAGTACAAAGCCAGCCAAATCGGGATTTCTTACGTGGGGTTAGAGGGCAACATCGGTTGTCTGGTCAACGGCGCGGGGCTGGCGATGGCGACGAATGACATCATCAAGCTCTGCGGCGGGAATCCGGCCAACTTTTTGGATGTCGGCGGCGGGGCGAACGTCGAACAAGTGACCAACGCGTTTTCGATTATCCTTGAGGATAAAAAGGTGAGCGCGATGCTCGTGAACATTTTCGGAGGCATCATGCGCTGCGATTGGATCGCGCAAGGCCTGTTGAACGCCACACAGACGCTGCACGTCAACGTGCCGATGGTCGTGCGTCTCCAGGGCACGAATGTTGAGGAAGGGCGGCGGTTGCTGCGCGAGGCCAAATCGTTGAATCTCATCAGCGTCGGCGAACTCGAAGACGCCGCGCGCAAAGTCGTAGAGCTGGCCAGATGAGTATTCTGATTGATCGCGACACGAACGTCCTCGTGCAAGGCATCACCGGCCAGGCCGGCGCGTTTCATGCCGAGAAGATGCTCGAGTACAAGACGAAGGTCGTCGGAGGCGTGACGCCGGGCAAGGGCGGTGACACGATTCACGGCGTGCCGGTGTTCAATTCAGTCACAGAAGCCCGTCAAACCACCCATGCCACCGCGACGGTGATTTTCGTGCCGGCGCGATTCGCCTTCGGGGCGATCCAAGAAGCCATCGATGCGCGCATCCCGCTGATTGTGGTCATCACCGAAGGTATCCCGACGATGGACATGGTGCGCGTGCGCCGCAAACTCCAGGGCACCGGGATCCGCCTGATCGGGCCGAATTGTCCGGGGTTGATCACGCCGGGCCAATGCAAAATCGGCATCATGCCCGGCTACATCCACAAACCCGGACGCATCGGCGTGCTCTCGCGCAGCGGCACGTTGACCTACGACGCGGTGTATCAACTCACGCAAGCTGGTTTAGGACAATCCACGTGCATCGGGATCGGGGGCGATCCGGTGCTGGGCTCGGGGTTTGTGGAGTTGCTGCAGCTCTTTCAAGATGACCCGGACACCGATGCGGTGGTCATGATCGGAGAAATCGGCGGCACCGAGGAAGAGGAAGCCGCGAAATTCATTCAGACGCGCATGACCAAACCGGTGTTTGCGTTTATCGCCGGCCGCATGGCGCCGAAGGAAAAACGCATGGGACATGCTGGGGCCATCGTCGCTGGCGGCAAAGGCACGGCGGTTGAAAAGATGAACACGTTGCGCGCATCCGGCGTGACGGTGGTCGACAGTCCTGCGGCGATCGGCACAACCGTGGCGGCATCGCTCGCAAAATCTCCGACGGTGCGCGTCTGATGGCCGGACGCCTCGCGCGCGGAGCCATCCTGGCGGTCGCCGCAGCGACGCTGGCCGGCTGCAATGGCTACATGCCCGTGCGATGGCCCACGTCAGATTTGTGGACGCCCCAAGTCATGTCCGAGCCAGCCGTTCAACTGCCCACACTGAATCTCGACGCCTATCCGATCCATCTTGAGCGCCAGCAGGTGACGGTGGCGGTGGAACCGCTCAATGAATCCTCGACGATGACGGTGTGCGGCCTCGACTTGCACGCGCATCACATTCAGCCGCTATTGTTCTTCGTGGAGAACCACAGCGACCAGGCGTATCAGATCAGCACGCACCACTTCAGCGTGCCCGTCATTCCGGCCTCGCGTGTCGCGCGATACGGCCAGGCGCACATCATCACGACCACCGCCAACTATCTTCGCTGGTTATTGTGGCTCGGGCCGGGGATGGTGTTTTCCGCGATCATCGAGCCGCTGACGGCGCTTGATTTTCCCGGCGTGCATGAGTTGGCGGCTCGTCCCGGATGGCCGCACAACCGGCAGGTCGCCGAAACGTTCGTCAGCCATGAACTGCGGGACACCGTGTTGCAGCCGGGACAATCGATGCAGGGATTATGGTTCGTGAAAACGGTTCCGCCCGGTACCACGCTCACGCTGACGGTACCCAGCACGACTGCGGGCGACTCGCTGACGTTTACGTTTACGATGCCATTGGACGCCGGGGCGATTCCGACGCAGACGTATGCGGAAGCGTACCCCAAAGTGTGGAACACGGTGATGCACGTCGTACAACACACGCCAGGGTGGCGTGTGCTTGAGCACGATCAGGCGCAGGGGCGCCTGCTCATCCGCAAAGGCGTGTGGCCGTTGCGCCAGACGATGGCCACGTTGCAGGTCGACGTGCGCAAAACTACCGAGACGAGCACTGAGGTGGCGGTGGCGCGCGTGGGCGCCACTCAGACCCTCACAGCCCCCGGATCGATTCGCAGCGTGGGGGTGTTTTTTCAGCACTTGGATGCGCAATTGAAACCGTTTGTCCCGGTGATACCAGACCGGGTGACTGGAAGTCCGTCGCCGGCCTCCGCCAGCGCGTATTGACCTATCGTCGACGGCATGGTAAGGTAATAAGAGAAGGAAACACGAGGAGCATTCAGATGAAAGAGCGTGTCGCGAATGTGATTAACCGGATCCGCCCAGCCGTGCAGATGGACGGCGGGGATATTGAGCTGGTGGAGGTGACGGAAGCCGGCGTGGTCAAGCTGCGCCTGGTGGGAAGTTGCCACGGCTGCCCGTCGTCGATGATGACGTTGAAGATGGGGATTGAGCGGGCGATCCGCTCAGAAGTCCCGGAGATTACCGGCGTCGAAGCCCTCGACGTCGAAGAGCAACACTAAGCCACACGCAGTCAGCACGAAGAAACAGCAGAAACGTCCGAGGAATCCTCGGGCGTTTTTTTGTTTCATAAAATCATCCTTGACAATTTCATCGGGGTTGACTATTCTTGAGACTCAGTCTTAGCTGATACCGAGTCTTAGGTAAGACAGAGTCTCAACTACAAGACGAAGCCCATGAGCACCAACTATTCCGCGGATCGATTCGCCAAAGTCGAGCGCCATTTGCGCGAGCACGGCATTCGCTTGACCGCGCAGCGCCAACTCATCGTCAAGCGCGCCGTGTCGTACCTCCATTTTACGGCCGAGGGGCTGGTGGCGGCGGTGCGGAGCGCCGATCCCACGATTTCACGGGGCACGGTGTATCGCGTCCTTGCGCTCCTGCAGCACACCGGCGTGGTCGAGAAGCACGACTTCCTCTACGGTCCCCCCAACTACGAAGTGACGTTTGGCAAGCCCCACCATGATCATCTGATGTGCGTGCAGTGCGGGGAAATCATCGAGTATCAGGAGCCGCGCGTGGAACAAATCCAGGATGAAGTCGTCAAGCGGTTCGGCTACAAACTCCTCTCGCACACCCATAAACTCTACGGCCTGTGTGCCGCGTGCCAATCCAAGGTCGGCAAAGGCCGCGCCTCGAAAGCGCCGCCGCGCCTGCACGTAGAAGAAATTGTGGCGTAATGGCTGACATTCGCTTGCAGGTCAACGAGGTGAAGCTGTGCATCAAAAATGCCCGGCTCTATTTGCACGGCGTTCGACGAGATGCGGAGGGTCGGGTGGTGGATCATGTGGATGTGATTCTGCCCTGGAATTTTCAACGGGCCATCACCAACCTCGACAACATCGACTATCACGCTCTCGACGGACTCGATGGAACCCTCACCTAAGCACCCCTCGCCGGCCGTGATGTCGGCCATCGCGCAAGCGATTCGCGGCGTCCGATTTGGGATGGTGCGCATCACCGTGCACGACACCCGGGTCATCCAGATTGAGAAAATTGAGAAGATTCGCATGGAACCGCCCGCCGACCTGAACCCAGGAGGCGTTCAATCACTTCGCTTGCCGACCGACCAGACTGCTGGAGGGACGCGTGTGCAAGAAGGAGGGACCGATGGGGAAGTGGAGAGTCGCGGTGACGCTCGTGGTGCTGGGGCTGGCCAGTCCGGTGGGGGCGGCAACGGTAGATGAGCTTGAAACGCAGCTAGCGGCGCAGGCCAAACAGATTCAGGAGCTCCAGCGTCAAGTGCAGGAACTCGCGCAGACTCGATCGGGGCAGGTGGTTGACCGGGCAGCGGATCATGCCGAGGTGCCCGGCGCGGAGTCGGGTCAACGGGAAGCTGGGTCGCCTGAGAGCCGGTTCACCCGGCCGTACACCGATCTCACGACGAAGGCGCCCAGCGCGGTCGGCCGCTACTTCCAGAAACTGACCGGGGCGACGGTCGGGGGCTATGCCACTGAGCAGTTTGAGAACTTCGAAAGCACGAACCGGACGTTCAACAATCAGCGGTTCATCGTGTTTGTCGGGCGCGAGCTGACCGACCGCATCCGCTTCTATAGTGAACTCGAATTCGAGCAGCTCGCGTCCATCGAAGCCGATCCGGCCGATTCGCGCGGGGGGGCCATCGAGGTGGAGCAGACGTGGTTTGACTACGGCATCAACGACGCGCTCAACTTGCGCTTCGGGGATGTGCTCGTTCCCTTTGGACAGTTCAACCTGCACCACGACGATCCGCTCCAAGAGCTGGTGGATCGGCCGATTGTGGACCGTCGGATGATCCCCACGACATGGACGGAAACGGGTGCCGGCGCCTACGGGGAATGGGACGTGTGGAATGATGGAAAGTTGCGCTACGAAGCCTATGTCGTCAATGGGCTCAATAACAAGATCTCCCCAACGACCGGAGGGCTACGTGATGCGCCTGGCTCCTTCGGCAGCGATAACAACAACGACAAAGCGCTGGTCGGACGCGTCTCGTTTACTCCTGGTCCGTGGGGGGACGTGGGATTGGCTGGCTACACCGGCAAGTATGACAAAGCACATCGAATCAACGGAGCGGCACTTGACTGGGTCGCAAAGCACGGCCCGTTCGAACTCCTGGGTGAGGCAGCTCTCTTTGATCTCCAGCGCGGCTTCACGAACTCCGGTGCGGTGGTCCCGCATCACCTCTGGGGAACCTATGTGGAAGGACGGTACCACTTTTGGCCCGCCTGGCTCTCGAGCACGTTCCTGGGCCAATCATTCAAGCATCCCCACTTGACGAGTACGCTCCGGTATGACCACGGTGTCATCGATCAGTTCAGCGACGTGGCGAATGCTGGGACGTTGACCTCGGACCGCCTGACCTTCGGACTGAACTATCGGCCGATCGACGATTTTGTCTTGAAGCTTGATTACGAGATCAATAATGGCAATCTGGAACACGGTCGCTCGAACGGGTTCATCGCCGCCGCCGCGCTGAGTTTTTAGCGCAACCGGATGCGCGCGCGTCTTCGCCATCGTTTCATCTTAGCGTTGTCGCTTGTCGTCGGGTGGGCCGAGGCGGCGAGGGCGAAGGTCTATCTCACGCCGGCGGAGGCCGCGCGGTTAGCCTTTGGACCGGAGGCCACGGTCGCCGAAGAACAGCAGGTGGTGACACCGGCCATGAGAGCCACGCTCGAACGCCGACTGGGGCGTCCCGTGCCGGAGGATGCCTTCACCTTTTCTGTCGGTCGTTCGGCTCATGGGGTGGACGGCTACGGTCTGGTGCTCCAGGAGATGGGGAAACATGAACCGATCACGTTGTTTGTGGCCGTCACGCCGGATGGCCAGGTCAAGGACGTGATGGTCTTGGAGTACCGGGAATCTCGAGGAGGCGAAGTCCGTTATCACGGTTTCCTCAAGCAGTACGTGGGGAAAACCAGCCGCGATCCGCTTGAGCTCGATGAGGACATCACCCCCATCACCGGGGCGACGATCTCTGCGAGGGCCCTCTCCGAGGGGGTGAAAAAGGCGTTGGCGGTGTGGGAGCTATTCTATCAAAGCGCGAAGAGATAGGATGAGTTGGATTCGACACGCTCGATACCGCATGGGCACGATCTGGGAGATGGCGGTGTGGTCGTTCGACCGTCTGCAGGGGTTGCGCGCCGTGGATGAGGCATTTGCAGAAGTCGCACGCTTGGAAGGGTTCTTGAGTCGTTTCATGCCTGACAGCCAGGTGGCGCGGCTGGCGCGCGCCGCAGGGCAGCACGCCGTCCCAATTGCGCCCGAACTCTATGACCTGCTCGCGCTCGCACAGCGGGTCTCGGCCTGTAGCGATGGGGCGTTTGATGTGACAATGGGTCCGGTGGTATCGCTCTGGGAGCGGGCGGCGGCCTCCGCGGTGTTACCAAGCCCTGAAGAGCTCGACGCCGCGAGAGTACGGGTGGATTATCGCGCCGTGTGTTTGCAGCCGGAGGGACCCACCGCCGCGTTGCGACAGGCGGGAATGGCCGTGGACCTTGGGGCCATCGGCAAGGGCTTCGCGGTGGACCGCGCCGTGGCGCGTCTCGAGGCGCACGGGTATACCGAGGGCTGGGTCAACGCGGGTGGGAACATCCGATTCCTCGGCCGGTGGGGTCGAGAGGTGGCGGTGCGCGACCCACGCCAGCCGAATCACGTACTGATGCGCGTGCCGGTTGACGGCGGTGCCGTCTCCACATCCGCCAACTACGAACGCGGCTGGGACATTGGCGGACGGCGCTACGGCCATCTCCTGGACCCTCGCACCGGCTGGCCCACTGAGACATGTTTGAGCGTCACGGTGTTGGCGCCCTCAGCGGCCTTGGCTGATGCGCTCTCCACCGCGTGTTTTGTCGTCGGTCCAGAGGAGGGGCGGATGTTGTGTGCCCGCTTCGATGGGGTTGAGGCGCTGTGGGTGGTCGGGGAGTCCGCCCAGACGATGCGGATCGTGACGACGCCGGGGTTGGTGGATCGTGTGGCCATGAAGGAGGCATCGCGTCATGCTGACATTCCAGTGGCGTAAGGCCAGCCTCACCATTCGATTGCTGGCCACCGCATTCTATCTGGCGATGGCCGCCGGCTATGTCGTGGCGATGGCCAACGCGAAGGTCAAAACCGGTGGAACAGTCGAAGGGCTCATCCGCCATTACCGGGGGGCGGACGACGGCTCGGCATATCCGAAGACCCCAGCCGAACTCATTGAGGTGGCCCACGCCCATGGTTTCAGCGTGCCGATCATGTATCTGGTCCTCGGTGGTTTGTTTCTCGGCACGGAGGTCCGCGAGGCCTGGAAGCGATGGTGGGTGCTGGCGCCGTTTAGCGGGGTGCTGATCGATCAGGTTGTGCCATGGCTGGTACGGTATCACGCGCCGCAATGGGCCTGGGTGATGGTGGCAGGACACGGACTGGCCGCCGTCGCCTTTCTGGTGCTGATCGGCGTGCCGGTCTATGAGATGTGGATTGTCCCTCGGCGACGCACAGGATGACTCGCATGGAGGTGTGGTGAGCGATGCTGATGACGCAGTGGCTTCTTGGACTCATCGCAGGCGGAACCATTTTCTTCGGGCTGCCGATTGCGCGGCTGCGTGATGTGACGCCGAAGGTCAAAGGGTTTCTCAATGCGGCCTCCACCGGGGTCCTGATCTTTCTGTTGGTGGAGATCACCGGCCATCTCTTGGAGGAAATCGAAGGACTCGTCGAAGGCGCCGCCATGCAAGGCACCAGTCTCAAAGAGGCGTATCGCTACGGCGGATTATTTGCCGCCGGGTTTGCGCTGGGTCTGTTGGGATTGGTGTATTTTGAGCGGCGGTTTTTGGGAGGCGTGAAAAACGAAAGCGTGCCGCCGCGCACGCGCGCCAAGCAAGTGGCGATGATGATCGCCGTCGGGTTGGGGTTGCACAATTTCAGCGAAGGGCTGGCGATCGGGCAGGGCTATGCCGCCGGTTCATTCCAACTCGCGTGGCTATTGGCGATCGGGTTTGCCCTGCATAATGCCACTGAAGGGTTTGGAATTGCGGCACCGCTCTCCGGCCATCAGGTGGGATGGGGATTCTTGGGGTGGGCGGGGTTGGTGGCGGGCGGGCCTACGTTTCTGGGTGCTGTCGTCGGCGGGACATGGGTCAATAAACCGGTAGAGATTTTCTGTCTCTCGCTGGCCTCCGGCACGATTCTCTATGTGGTGGGGGAACTGCTCCACTTGGGACGCCATCTCAAAGAGGAAGCGGTGGTGGCCGTTGGATTGCTCGTGGGATTTTTTGTGGCGGTGGCGACCGATGTGGTGCTCGTGCGCGCCACGACACCGCTGGCGGTGGGCACGCCAGGGGCCGAATCGCGCCTCTACGTGGCGGAAGTCGGCGAGCATGGCGCGCGCCACGGCGGCCTTTTTGGCGACGCGAACGATCTCTATCACTACGAACTCCTCTTGGATGCGCCGGCCCAAGTACGTTTGTACGTCAACGATGAGCGCAACCGCCCCTTGAACACGCATCTGCTCCACGGGCGCTGGGAGATGTTTCCCGGCACGCCCGAAGCCGTCAGCGGCACGTTGACGTCATCGGTCGACGGCGGGTATTTCCTGGCCCCGCTCCCCAAGAATCTCCCCGCGTCATTTCCGGTTGAAGTCTCCGTCCAGAAGGGCCAGCTCTGGGCCGCGATGGAATTCGAGGTTTCGGTGCCTTCCTCCACAAGCCGTTAAGTCCGCTTGTTCACCGTTTGAAGTACCATCGCTTGCGGCTGCGGAGCTTCCCTCGCGGCATCGCTCGCGGGGCCCCAGCGAGGCCCCGCTTCGCTCGACGGAATTTCTCGCTCGTCCTCGCTAATGCTCGGACACCGTGCCCGCTCGAAATTCCGACGTGCCGCTCTGGAACTCCTCCGCCGCAAGCCTATATTGTGTAGGACTGCGGGCGACACGTTTAGCGGCCAAGACGGAGGAGCCACCGAGCCGCACGTCCGCCGTTGTAAGCAGCACGGTCCATTCGGCTTTTGGGCTGTGGCGAACAACGGCGCCGAGCGACGGATTCCTCGCTGGGGAATCTGGAGCGGTGCGGCGAGGTGGAGTCCGCAGTCTTGGTCAAAAGCCCCGTGTCACTAGCCAAACTTGATCAGCGCAGCTGCCCCGACGACCCGTCTTCTGCTATAATAAATGTTTCCCCGATGCCCATCCTGCGGATTGCCTTAGCTCAACTCAATGTGACGGTGGGCGATTTGGACGGCAACCGCCGCAGAATCGCCGAGGCGATCCTGCGCGCAAAGAGCTGGCACGCGGACGTTGTGGTGGTGCCGGAGCTGGCCGTCACCGGCTATCCGCCGGAAGATTTGCTCTTGAAGTCCTCGTTCATTGACGCGAATATCCAGACGCTGCGGTTGCTGGCGCCAGCGACGCAGGGGATCATCGCGGTGGTCGGATGTGTCGACCGCGGTCGAGGCGGACAGCTGCACAACACCGCCGCGA
>Ga0209515_10003329_pt1 | contig 23245 bp, 23 predicted proteins | sample Subgroupgradi54m_FD_187454 | JGI IMG/M metagenome (GOLD analysis project Ga0209515, IMG submission 187454) | Subsurface groundwater microbial communities from S. Glens Falls, New York, USA - GMW60B uncontaminated upgradient, 5.4 m (SPAdes)... ... | reverse complement strand
GAACGATCGCGAGTTCTTCGTAGAAACGAAGCCGGGCGAGCGCTGGGCATATATCCTCCGTCGCGGAAAGATCTCGATGATCGAGACGCCTCCCTGCTAGTCGCGCGCGTCGTCCCTTCCCCCCCCCTCTGCCGTCCCCGCCATCACGCGCCGGACGGTCTCATCATTTTTTAGAAGACGTTTTGCCTTTGCGCCATGCGGCAATTTTTTGATGATCCCCAGAAAGCAAAATTTTTGGCACGCGCCACTTTTTCTTCGCGCGCGTAAACACCTCCGGTCGCGTGTACTGCGGATATTCCAAAATTCCTTCTTTCGCGTGCGACTCCATGGCGAGAGATTCAGCCGCTCCCAAAACTCCCCGACGCAAACGCGCCACCGCATCCGTCATAGCAAGCGCCGCCAGCTCCCCGCCCGTCAACACAAAATCTCCGATGGACAGCTCCTCATCCGCCAGATGCGTGGCCACGCGTTCATCCACGCCTTCGTATCGTCCGCACAAAAAAATCAACCGATCGTATTTTTTCGCCAACCTTTCCGCATCGCGTTGAGTGAAACGCTTTCCCTTGGCACTCGTGAGAATAACGCGCGTTTTTACACCCTGAGCCCGCAACGCCATCAGCGCCTCAAAAAACGATTCCACCTTCATCACCATCCCAGGCCCGCCGCCAAACGGACGATCGTCCACGGTTTTATGGCGATCATGCGTCCACCTACGCAAATCATGCACGCGCAAATCCAACGCCCGCGCCTTTTGCCCACGCCCGAGCATGGCGCCACGCAGATAAGGCTCTACGAGGTCGGGAAAGATGGTGATGATGTCGATGCGAAGGGGTCTGGACATAAAAAGAAAGATAGCACGGGACAGAAATTTTAGAATCCCTCGAGCGGCCGCATGGGCACAATCTCGAGGGACTCAGTAGTTTATCATAGAGTATCCATCCTTCCTCTCCGCGATTTGCCCGGCGGAGAACGGGGCTTGAGGCGTTTGATGAGATGTCGGACGACCTTCGTGCGCGCGACGCCGGGCTACGTGTACTTCACCGACGCGCCGACGACCTTGAACCCGTTCCATGAGGGGCTCGGTTCGGATCCGTGGGGCGGGAAGCCGTCGTACTCGATGTCCACCCACCCGAGTTCGTCGAGGTGGTCGACGACGATCTTGGTCTCGGTCAAGTAGTAGACCGCGAGCTCGATGATGGGCGAATGCCCGACGAAGAGCGCGTTCGCGCCCTCGGGGAGCTCGAGGAGCCACTTCGAGAGACGCCGACCGAACAGCGCGGACGCGGCTTCCACGTAGTTCTGATTCGTCCGGCGCATGCCGGCGACCGAGTACTTGTTGCCCTCGCCCGTGGCATCGACCGCCGCGACGAGGTTCTTGAACTCGGAAGAACTCGTGTCGCGCGAGATCACCTCAACCACGTCGAGGTGCGGGACGACGACGTCGCCGGCGCCTTCGATAGCGGCCATCGCGGTCTGCGCGGTGCGGAGCCAGCCGGTGACCCCGATGTGGGTCACGCGGCGACCCCGGAGGTTCTTCTCGCCGTACTCCCTGGAGTCGACGATGCCCTGTGGGGACAACATGTCGCCGCGGGGCTTGGCGTCCTTGAGGGCGTGACGGAGGAGGCGGGCGTTGCGAGTCGGATCGTCCATGGAACCCTTCTTTCTGCTCATCGGACCCTTGGTTGTTGGTGGGTCTGAGATGGCTGTCTAAAGCCATAAAGCTTCAGGCAGCCGTCTCAGACGGGTTCAAAGAACGAAGGGATACAACATCACTTTTTGGGGTTTCTGTCAAGCATCATCGTCCCGCCCACATTCAAGAACCCCGCTTTCACGGGGCTTTTGAGGCTTTGCTTTTGGGAGCTTATATCCCCAAATCCTGAAGGTCTGCGTCAGTCACGAGTCCGGCATCGCCGTGTTTGGCGCTCGGGGCAGGAGCCGTGGCTGTACCGACACTGGCGCTCTTGCGTTCCTGGTGTTCGCGGCGAGCGCTCTCGGGTTCGTAAATCTTCATGTTGACGCGGGCGTTGGCCTTGGCGCCGACGATCTTGAGCAAAATGCGCAAGGCGCGGGCGGTCTGGCCATCGCGACCGATCACGTACCCCATGTCTTCGGGGTTCACATGAAGGGTGAGAAGCACACCGCGCTCATCGACCGTACGTTCGACCTTTACATCTTCCGAACGATTGACCAGAGACTTGACCAGGTACTCAAGGAACTGCTGGTCCGTATACTGTTCGTCCATATCTTCGATCGTGTTCCATCTCTTGCAAGCAAGCAATGGAGGAATCAAGGGTAAAAGGCCCGCGAAGGGCTGTCGAAAAAATACCAAACCGGACAAGAAAGAGCAATGCCCGAAGATGCCTTGACGTTTTTTTGGCTCTCCCGTAAGCTTTCCGCCATGTTAACGATCCGTCTCACCCGCGTGGGCAAGACCAAGCACCCCCTGTACCGGTTCATCGTGTCTGAAAAGGCGCGCGACCCGTGGGGCAAGGCGCTCGAGATTCTCGGAACCTACAACACCCTCGTGCATCCCTCAGAGTTACATCTCAACAAAGAACGCGTACAGTACTGGATCAGCAAAGGCGCGCAATGCTCGGACACGGTGCGGAATCTCCTGATTGACGAAAAGATGGTGACCGGAGAAAAACGCAAACTGGCACAGATTTCCAAGAGACGCAAAGAAAAACTCGCCAAAAAACAGAAGGCCTAACCCGCCTTCTTTTGTTTGATCTTTTCTACGTCTTCAAGTTTTACCGAGAGAAGTTGCGAGGCGCCATCGTCGCCCATGGTCACGCCGTAGAGAACGTGCGCTTGCGTCATGGTGGCGCGGTTGTGCGTGATCACAACGCACTGTGTCTTGTCTGCCAGCGACGTGATGATGTCGGCAAACTTGCGCGAGTTGGATTCATCAAGCGCGGCATCCACCTCATCGAGGACGACAAACGGCGAGGGATGCGTGGCCATGATGGCGCAGATGAGCGCGATGGAGGTCAGCGCGCGTTCGCCGCCGGAAAGAAGCGCGATGGATTTGAAGCGTTTGCCCGGAGGCGTGGCCTGAATCTCGATGCCAGCCGGACCAGCCGAGGTCGGCGTTTCCACAGGCTCCTCTGCTTCGTCGGTTTCCGGTTCGGGTTCCAGTTCGACCAAACACGCCTCGCCGCCTTGAAAAAGTTTTTTAAAATACGTGCCAAACTCTCGATCCAAACGCCGGAACGCCGTCTCGCTCCGTTCACGAATCGTGGTGTTGAGTTCGGTGACCACCTGTTCCAGGGTAGCCATGGTCTGACGCAGATCATCGGTTTGCTTGGTGAGAAAATCAAAACGCTCTTTGGTGTCCTGATGTTCCTTGACCGTCTCCGGATCAATCCCGCCGATCCATTCGACTTGAGAACGCAAATGCTGCAGACGCGCCGCAGCGTCAGCCGGTAGTGGGATCGTAGATTTCCCATCTGGCGCTCCGAGTTCCGAACTCCGAGTTCCGTGTTGCGTGTTGCGTGAAGATAACTCCGCCTCAAGCCCCGGAGCATATTGCTGAACCTCAGCCATCAGCGTATCGCGACGCGTTTCAAAGCGCGCGAGTTCTACCGCCGTGTCTGCGGCTTGGCGTTCCGCGATCTGGGCTGCCTGACGCTTTTGGTTCAACTGATGTTGCAATGCAAAAATATGTTTGCGTTGGCCTTGCTCCGACGCATTCCAATCCTCCAACCGCTCTTCCGCCTCAGTGATCTGGCGTAAAAGATCCGCGAGCGTTGAAACGATCTTCTGTGCCTCTTGTTCCCACGCCGGATCCGGATGCGATTCCTGCTCCGGCTCTGGCGCCGGACGCTGCAACTTACCGACCAGTTCGGCGCTCGAGACGCGCAAACACTCGCCGATGGCCCGCACGCGCGCAAGGTCCATGGTCTTGGCCGCCAACAACTCGGCCAGCTCCTCGTGCGCGGCGTGGAGATCGCTCAAGGTTTGGATAATTTTGGACAGCGGCAACGGCGCCCAGGGTTTTTCTGCGCGCGCAGCAGCCACCGCGCGATTGGATTCGAGTTTTAACTGACGCTCGCGCAAGGCATTCCGCTGCTCGAGCAGATCGTCCAACGCTTTTCGCAACGCGCCAAACCCGGCCTGCACCGGCGTGGCCTGTTCCAATTGCGCCAACGCCTGTTCAATCGCGATGGCCTCGGCTTCACGCGCTTGCTGTTCCGCACGCGCCCGTTCGCTCCGTCCACGCGCCTGATCCATTCCCTGCATGATCTCCTGCCAATGGTGTCCGTAATACGAGCGCTCGAGCGTGTGCAATTCCTGCTCCAGATGTTCACGCTCTTGCAGACGTTTAACCTGGCGTTCCAATCCGGTGAGCCGAGGGCCGATCTCGCGCAGCACGGCTTCAGTCTGAGCGAGATTGTCCTTGGCGCCTTCAATCTTTTGTAATGCAGACTGGCGTTTGAGTTGAAAGGGTCTGAGCCCAAAGGCCTCATCAAAAAATTCTTTGCGCTCAGCCGGACTCGCGACGAGCACATGATCAATCATCCCCTGCCCGATCACGCTGTACGAACGCTGGCCCACGCCGCATTGCGCGAGCAACAGGGTCACGTCCTGCAAGCGCGCGGGCTGACGATTGACTTCGTATTCAGACTGGCCATCGCGATACAAACGCCGCGTCAACACGATCTGAGAAAATTCCACCTCGGCACGATCATCGTTCTCGATGAGCAACGTGACTTCGGCAAATCCCGAACGCGCGCGCTGATCCGTGCCAGAAAAAATCACGTCCTCAGATTTTTTTCCGCGCAATAATTTTAAACTCTGCTCCCCCATCACCCAACGCAACGCGTCCGCGATATTGGATTTCCCAGAACCGTTGGGCCCCACCACAGCCGTCACCCCGCGCCGCCCGCCCGCGTCCTGCACAAATTCCAACACCGTCTTGTGGGCAAAGGTCTTAAAACCCTGCATCTCCAAACGCCTCAGATACATAGAACGTGGAAAGAGTAACGCGAACGGCTCCGCCATGCAAAGGCAAGGGAAGTCGTAAAGTCTGTTAAAGTCACTTGATAGACTTTACAAACTTGATAGACTCCCTTCATGTCTTTACGTGTTGAAACCGGATTTGAACATTTGCGCGAGGCTTTGGCCGAGGTCATTGCCCGAGAGGTTGAGTTTCCGCCAGGGATGATGATCACGCTCTTAGGAACAAAGGTCACGGCCAACACGAGCCATGCCAAAATCATCCTTTCCGTCTTTCCTACGGAGGCAGCGAAAGAAGCGATCGCGCTTCTGAAGGCCGCGGATCGCGAAATCAAAGATGGGCTGGCGGAACGTTTGCGTTTGCGCCGCATCCCCCGTCTCCATTACACGGTCGACGCGACCGAAGCCGAAGCGGAAAAAATCGAACAGACCCTGCACCAACTCAAACAAACCGGGGAGTTTGAGGGTTGACGTCCATCCCTTTTTCGCCTATTCTTTCCGGTTGCTTATGGATGCTAAACCCGTGGTGTTTCGCCGTATTCACGCTCTTCTGGAAAAGGCTGAGCGGATTCTTTTAGTGGCTGATGGCAAGCCGGACGGGGATTCGATCGGATCTACGGCCGCCATGGCTCTCTGGTTGAAACAGGAAAAAAAACAGGTGCGCACCTTTTGCGCGCTCTCCATTCCTTCGCCCCTCTCCTACGTGAACGAGGCGCATGACTTCACGAATGATCCCGCGATATTCCATGAGCCTTTTGATCTCGTGATCACCTTCGATGCGGGCGATCTGCGTCATTGTGGGATCGAGCAGCTTTTGCCACAGATTCCTTCTGCCTTCCAACTCGTCGTCTTTGACCATCACGCGACCAACACGCGCTATGGACAGGTGAATGCCGTGTGGACCGATGCCTGCTCCACCGCAGAACTCGTGTACCAATTTTTCATCCACGAACAGATCCCCATTGATTCCGGGATGGCCACTTCGCTTTTGACTGGGATCCTGTATGACACCTCGAGCTTCTCCAATGCCGCGACGACCTCATCGGGGATGGAAGCCGCCGCACATCTTTGCGCCCTTGGGGCACGGCATCCAGAGATCCTGCGCCGGCTGGTAAAAAATAAATCCGTTCCTGGGTTGCGCTTGTGGGGCCTTGCGCTTGCTCGTCTCCAAAAGCACACAAAACTGGATCTGACCTGGACCTATTTTTTGCAAGAGGATCTCCATGGCGAAGGAAAAGACGAGGAAGCTCTCGAGGGGGTCTCGAACTTTTTGAACGCGGTGTGTGGAGGCAGCGATACCTTTTTGGTGCTACGCGAAATGCGCGACGGGACCATTCGCGGTTCTTTGCGTAGCGTTGGACGCGACATCTCTCAAGTCGCCAAACTCTTCGGTGGAGGCGGCCACAAAAAAGCTGCCGGCTTCACGGTGCGCGGACGTCTGCGCGAGGAGAATGGTCGCGTACGCATTGACCGCTCTTAGGTCATCCGATAATCTCTGTGTATGAAAAATCCCTACACCATCACCAACATCTCTCCACAAGATTGGCTCATCCCGACGGTTATCGAAAAAACGAACATGGGAGAACGCGCCTACGATATTTATTCGCGCTTGCTCAAAGATCGCATTATCATGTTGGGCTCGCCCATTGATGATGACATTGCCAACGTGGTCGTGGCACAGCTTCTCTTTTTAGAGAGTCAGGACAAAACCAAGGACATCAAACTCTACATTAATTCTCCGGGTGGCTCGGTCACAGCCGGGCTTGCGATCTACGATGCGATGCAATACGTGAAACCAGATGTCTCAACGATTTGTGTCGGACTCGCGGCTTCCATGGGTGCGGTGCTCCTCGCTGGCGGCGCCAAACAAAAACGATTCTCTTTGCCCAACTCCGAGATAATGATTCATCAGGTGCTCGGCGGGATGCAGGGTCAGGCCACGGACATCAAGATTCACGCCGAACGCATCTTGCGCACGCGCGATCAACTCAATAAAATTCTGGCCAAACACACCGGACAAAGCATCCAAATCATCGAACGCGACACCGAGCGCGACAACTTCATGGATGCCAAGCAGGCCGTGCATTACGGGTTGATTGATAAAGTCATCTCGTAAGTTGTTATTCCCTGAGTAAGCGAGTTCCACGAGCGCATCGAAGGGCTCCGCGGAGGCCTTCGACTTCGTCGGACTTCGCTCAGGCAATATTGGGGAAGTCCTCCTGCTCATTTATACGCCTTCCGCAATTCCGTCCCCGGGAAAAAGTATTTGAGAATTTCGACAAACCCTTTGCCGTCGTTTGCCATGCCTAACGCGCCGGTGGCGGACATGCCGACCCCATGTCCCCACAAGGTTTTACCTTGATCCCATGGCACCGGCACAGACACCAGCCACGGATATTGCGATCCCCCGCCCCACACCTCACTCCATGCGCGCGTGCGACCGTCGGAACGTGAATAGTACGGCGTGATTGCGAGCTTGCCTTGATAGGTGACGATCTGTCCGCGCGTGGCATCCACGGCCGCCACGACATTGGGATCGCGCGCCTCGGCTCCGTAGCCGCGATACACCTGATCGTACTTCGCATCCACGATGTACGATTCGTCCGCGTGCTTGGTCCCGCGTTGCACATGATACATCGCATAGGTTCGCGCGGCCGTGAGCAACGTGCGCTGAAATTCCGGCGGGCTTGAGTTTGAAGTCTCTGCAATCCCTTTGAGATACCATTCAATGGGCAACTCATTGATGATCCACACACTGTCTGTCGCGGGAGTGTAGCGCAATTCAAGCTGCGCACGGAACGTGTTGTCATTGGCGCCTGGCAGCCAGCCCACGGGTCGAGAAAAGTCTGCGATTTCCATGGGTGCGATTCCATCTTCGCTCCGGAACAGATATACGCCTGTGGATTGGCCTGCGCACGCATCGCCACTTAATTTGTACACGCGATTGGCGCGATCAAATAGCACGCTTGCCGTGGCCCCGCTTGCGAGACGGCAGATGGTCGTGCCGTTTTGCGTAACAATCACGGCCACATCTTTGGCGCGAATTACCATGCGATCATCCGCGGTTTTATAAATCCCTACACGGATGAATGGCTCAACTGGAAGCGTGGACAAATCACCATCAAGAGCAACCGGGTCCGGAAGAGGGAGAAGGGAATTTGAAGAGGCCGGAGGGGCGGCGGGAACGGTTTCGGGTTCGACGGCGCCGTCGTCGGTGACCGTGATCGGCAGATTCAACTCTCCTCCATCCACGGATTGCCCATCCGCATACAACTGAAAACTCGCGACATAGGTGCCTTTGCGCGGCGGGGCCTTGAGACGAAATTGCACAAAACCAATCTCGCCCGGCTTGGTATCGCCTAACACCCGAAACGGTTCAGCGCTGTTGAGCCACGTCTCATCCTGTACCGAAGAAAGCTTGCCCGCTAAAGCCGGGCGCACGCCTTTGATACGCAAGCCGCGCGAGTTCCAGGTGACGCTGCCGATATTTTTAAAACCAAAGGTGAGATCTTGTCGAGCATTGCCCGCAAGCGAAAGATCGCGTGCAGAGCGCAGGAGCAAAGAAGCCGCCAATTTTTTGGTGTCTGGGGTCGGGACCGTGTCCGCATCCGGCAATGAGCTTCCCGAGGGAATTTGTGCCAACACCGCCGAGGTGAATGGCACGCGAATAGGCATGGTCAAATCTCCGCCTGCCATCCAGGTGATGTTCTCTACGGCGAGCGTAAACGTCTCACGATACATCCCTGGCACGCGCGGAGCGCGTAGCTCCATCACAAAATGACCGACCTCGCCCGGAGCAACCACCGGCTCCTTCAACTTGCCCACCTGCGTACGACTCAACCAACCCGGATCATAAAAGGTACTCGCACGTTCTTTTTTTCCATCCGTCGCGTACAGCGATACAAAATTCTTTCCGCCCCGTGTCCAAATCGTCTTGCCGGTATTGCGAAACCCAACCGTTGTCATCACATGCCCCTCCGGATCCAGCTGCCACTCTGTCCCTTCCCGCTCAACCAGCTCCGCAGCCCAATCCGATGACTGACGCTCCGAGTTCCGAGTTCCGAGTTCCGAATTCCCCGCTGAAACCCGAACATCAAGCGCAAAATTACTGTACTTAATCCACGCCTCATCTTCAGCCGCGAGAATAAACTCTTCGTGATACGTGCCAGGCGTAGAAGGAGCTTTGATCGCAAAGGTGATGGTCGCACTTTTTTTTGGCGCGACGACCGTACCGGTCAAACGCGCGGCCCGACGAGGTGTTTCCCACGAAGGCGAGGCAAACGCGCTTGGCATCTCGACTTTTTTGATGGGATCCCAGCGATACAGCGCCACAAAATGCATCCCGTTCGTGCGCCAGCTCGCTTTGCCGATATTATCGAAGGTGATGGTGACCTGCGCGGTTTCTTCGACCTCAAGCGTACGAGGAATCGAAACCGATGTAAGCGACGCCAGATAATCCGAAGCCTTGGCCTCAACAAGATGCGGGACCACAAAACTCACAATAAAAGCAAACACGAAAAAAATCTTACGCATGGTTTGCTTGATTATTGTACATTCATGTTACACTTCCATCCATGTCTCTTGTTCGCGCTCTTGCCTGGAACACGGGCGTGCAAATGATCGGAAAAGTCGCTTCCACCGCGCTTGGCGTCGTGATCGTCGGACTTCTTACGCGCTATCTCGGACAAGAGGGATTTGGCGCGTATGCCACGGCCACGGCTTTTTTGCAGGTGTTCACGCTTGTGCTGGATCTGGGGCTCAACGTCACCTTTGTCGCGCTTCTCGGCGAACACGCGGATGACCCGACTTACGAACGACGCTGCAGTTCAGCGCTCTTCACGCTGCGCCTGATCTCCGGTCTCGCGATTACGGTGCTCGCGCCCGCGATCGGCTGGCTTTCTCCGTACCCTTCTTCCATCAAATGGGCGATTCTCGCGCTCACCGGCTCGCTCCTATTTCCGTCGCTCACGCAGATGGTCACCGGCGTGCAGCAACGTCATCTGAAGATGCACATCGCCGCGACTGGCGAAGTGTTGGGACGCATAACGCTCCTCGCCGGAATCCTCTTCGCGAAATATCTCGGCGTGGGACTTGTGCCCATCATGTGGTTTGTGTCCTTGGGCGGGTTTGTAAACTTTGCTTGGAATCTTTTTTTTACGCGCGCCTATGGATCGTTTGCCTGGAACTGGGATCCAAAATTTTGGAAGATCGCGCTTACCCGTTCCTGGCCCATTGGCGTGTCCATTCTCTTTAATCTGATTTATTTCAAAGCCGACACGCTAATCCTCTCGTTTACGCGTTCGCAAGCCGAGGTCGGAATTTATTCCGCCGCGTATCGCGTGCTGGAAATTCTGATCACGATCCCGTTCATGTACGCAGGGTTGGTGCTGCCGCTCCTTTCCCGCGCACGCCAAACACGCGACAATGCGCGCTTTGCGTTTCTCATGAGCCATTCCACAGACGCGATGCTCCTCCTCGCCCTGCCCATGGTCGCAGGCACCGTGATCCTGGGGCCGCGCATCATGGTCTTGATCGCCGGCGCGCAGTTCATCGCCTCTGGATCCGTGCTCAAACTCCTGATCATCTCCACGGGTATCATTTATTTAAATGTGGTGTTCGCGCACGGCGTGGTCGCGCTTCAGGCGCAACGCAAGATGCTGCCGATCTACATCGCAACCGCGCTCGTCACCTTGGCTGGCTATCTCCTCTTCATCCCCCGCTACGGAATGTGGGCCGCAGCCTGGCTCACGCTCTTTTCCGAGATCTGCGTCACCTCTGGATCGTATCTCATCTCACGAAGTTTTGTGCGCTACGCTCCGCATCTCAAACCTGCGATGGCCGGATGCGTCGCGTCCATTCTCATGAGCATCGTGGTCTGGATGTTGCGCGCCTCCTGGCTCCCGATCCCGCTTAGCGCCGGCGCCTTGGTCTACGTGGTGTTTGTCTTTTTGCTCGGCGGCGTTTCCAAAAAAACCTTGCAAGAACTTTTGCCGCCTAAAAACACGCAACCCCTCGAGACACCGATGGTCTAGAGGGGGAAGGAAGAGGAGGGAGGAGAAGGGGCAGGACTAATACCGCGGCAATTGATCAGCCGTGTAGATTCCGGCCTCGAGCGCGCGGTGCGGTGGCACATAACAGCCAGGACACAGCACCGTACCGGGCTGCAGGTCATCGAGCACGATGCAGTCGTTGCCGATGATCGGACCCGCGATCGAACGATCGTAGCTCCATCGGAGCAACGTCGACGGGCGGAAGTCACGCATGGTGATCCAATCGTTCGTTGCGCCGCTGTAGTGGCTGCGCAGATGAACGCTGGCGCCCACCCGAACACGGGAACCGATCACGGTATCGCCGATGATGGCGCCGGACTCGATGCGGCTTTCGTTCCCCACGAAGGAACGCGACAGCGTGACGTTGCCACCGACGTACACGGACTTGCCGATCACGATCGGTCCGGTGATGCGTGAAGAACTCCGGATCTTGCAGCCGGAACCGACGATGAGCGGACCCACGAGCACCGAATCCTCGGCCAGATCACTGTCTCGTCCTCCGTAGAGATGAATCGAACCGAAGGTCCGCGCAGCCGGATGCTGCTGAGCATGGTGCGGCAGGCGAGCCATGAGTTCGAGTTCGTAGAACGGCTCATCATGATCATCGATCGGGCGATCCTCCTTGGGGCGTTCACGCTCCTCAGCTACGTGCCATCCCTGGAACAGTCCGCGCGCCGCTTCCGGGTCTGCGCGCTGGTTCTTCAGGGGGAAGATGGGATCGAGGATCTTCGACACCATCCTCGAAATCACGAGCTGATCGAGGAAGGGAAGATCAGACCCGAACAGATCGGACGGGGAAGGCAACGTTTCTCGTTCGAACATCAGAACCTCCGTGCCCGCAGTCTACACTACCGCCCCCAAAATAGCTTGCGCGAGTTTGGCCGGATCGTGACGCAACAAACTGCGGCGGATGGGATCGCCGACTGGGGCTTCATGAAAATCGTCGGAAAGAAGCGGCACGCGTAAGACGCGATACGGGGTGCCAACGAGATCGTCCTCCACCACGCGCTCTCGCGCTTTTTCATAGCGCGCCAAAATTTCCGGAGGTGGCACGTCGGTGTTCGCGAGCACAACATCCAAGGGAGCTGGGGCAATCGCATGCGCGATGGCCTCGCAGAACATCCGCGCCGTGTAACTCTCGGTCTGCCCGTATTTGGTGACCAGATTTAAAATAAACAAACGCTTCGCCTTGGTGTTGGCGAGCGCTTGAGGAATGCCTTCGACCAAAAGCACGGGAATCAAACTCGTAAAAAGATCGCCAGGCCCAAGCACCACGATGTCTGCCTCTTCGATGGCCGTGATGGCTTCAGGATTAGCAGAAACCGGCGGGGACAAAAAACACCGACGAATGGACGCGCGATCGCCATCCGGTTCATCAATGGCATGCTCACCTTCTATGACTTTGCCGTCTTCCAGCTCGGCAAACAAATTGGTCGCGCGCGCAGATACCGGAATAACGCGGCCGCGCACATTCAAGATGCGATGCGCTTCGCGGATAGCGGATAACGGACCGCCGCTCACCTTTTCCAAAGCCGACAAAAAAAGATTGCCAAAGTTATGGCCCGAGAGCGAGCCTTCGTGAAAACGATAATTAAACAAATTGCGCAACACGTCATCGCCAGCCGAGAGCGCGACCAGACACTGACGAATATCACCAGGCGGCAGCACCCCCAACTCATCGCGCAGAACACCGGTCGACCCGCCGTTATCTGCGATCGTGACCACCGCCGAAAGATCCACCGGATGATATTTCAAACCAGACAGCACAGTGAATGTGCCGGTTCCTCCGCCCATGACCACGATCTTTTTGCGTTTCATAAGAATAGCCTACAGCCTAACGGATTCCATACAAATTGGCTATAACTAGATTTTCGATCCCACATCAATCCGACACACAAAATCACTGGCCAACAAGAAGGCCCGGGAGAGAGTCCGTGTCTCTCGCCGACGAGTGAGTTGCGTGGTCGGACTGGTGTGGAACGGGGACCAGACCTCCTTTTGAATGGTCCCCGCGATAGAGATTAAAGAACGACTACTTGACCTCCCGAGCAGCCTTTCGGCGGCTGTTCTTGCTGTTCGGATCGGCCGGCATCTTGGCCAGCCCCTTGGGCGGAGGAGGAGCGATGACCCCCTCCAACAGGGAAAGACCAGGCAAACACCTGAAATCCCTCCCCGCCCTCACGGCCGAATCGGCCTCACGAATAGGGCAGGCCTCGGCCCCCCTCTTCGTGAAAAAGAAGGCCACCCTCATTCTCCAGGGCGGTCCTCCCACAGAAACGAGATCCGAGATCTCGTTTCTGAAGACACGAAAGCTGGCAAGCCCTTCCGGCTCGCCACGCTCGACCTCGATATTGCGTCCGGACAGCCGCCAACGGCAGCCGAACTTCTCGATCGGGTCTTTCGTGACCATGAAGGTCACGACCCGATCTTCGTCGAGAACGGAAACCCACCCATTGGTGGTCACTCCGTTGAGCTCCTCTTCGAGCTCGTAGAGACGAATCTCTGAAGCAGAGAGCGCTGCTTTCGCAGCTTCGAAGGCAATTCTGGCGCCCTTAAGCGCCCTCTGGATTTCCTTCTTTTCCATGATCCTTCTCCGCACGCTTTTTCAGCTGCCGCGGGTCTCCTCAAGAAACTTCTCCTCAACACGTCGCGCAGATATTCCACCGCGGGATCGTGCAGGGGTTCATCGCTTCCCGCTTGAAAATCCGAAATGTTCGGATGCTCTAGTGGGGAGCGAAAGGATTTATCCTGAGCAACGTCGAAGGATTTGTCTTCAGGAGATGATATGTTAGAGTACGAAGGTATGATGACTGCCACAAAATCCAAAACAAAATATCGCGATCACCTAGAAGCCCCGACTCGTGTTTCGCGTGTATCTATTCCAAAGAGTTGGTATGCCGCAGCGGGATTATTGCGTCATAAAGGAAAGGCCCTCGACCGTCACCTCCAACGCGTTCGTAAAGAGTGGTCACGCTAGGTATGACGCTCGATACGAATATCATCATTGGCTACCTCAAAGAGGAACGGCCCATTTTTGAAGCCCTCTCTCAATGGCGGCAGGAAGGGAGACATTTTATTTTGCCGACGATTGTTGAGGCGGAAGTTCTCTCTTTCTCACCGCTGACACCACAAGAGCAATTGCGCATCGAAACATTTCTGCGAGAAAATTTTCTCTCCGTCTCCTTTGACCGAGCCGTCGCGAAAATCGCAGCATCGATCCGCAGAGAACAAAAAATCAAATTTCCTGACGCGGCCATCGCGGCAACGGCCTTATACACGCATACGCCGTTAGTCACACGCAACGTGAAAGATTTTCAACGAGTGAAGGGTCTACGGGTTGTTTCGTTATAGACATCGCTTCCCGCATCAAGCCACGACCCTAAGTCTTGGCCTCATGTGAGACGGGGACCAACCTCCTTTTGAAGGTCCCCGTGAAAGAGTGCAGAGGTTCGTCGCTCCTCGATTCAATTCTCCATTTGTTGTGATGAAGAACTCAATCGAGGCGCGGTTGAGAGAATTCCCAACCGCGCGACGAGTGCGAAGAAAGAACGAACTGTTTTGGCGAATTGTTTGAATAGGAGTCGCCAGATCTCCTGTTTTTCGTCATCGCTTCTTGCCGAACTTGGACCTGAGAGCGTCGAGCGAGGTCGTAACCTGCTCGGCGCTCGCGGGCTTGGGATCGGCGTCCGTCCTGGGCGGCTTCCGAGCATTCGCCGAAAGCCTTTCGGCCCAGAAAACCACAGGCATGATGTCACGCCCGTGGGCCCAGTCGAGGCCATGATGGTCGATCCCGGGAAACTTCCGCGAGATCGCCGACGTCCGTGCCCCGCGGCCGTAGGCCTCCTCGTCTTCCTCGCTCAGGAGACGATGAGCCGCCTTGCCGCGGATGCCGATAGCTTCCTTGACGAAAGCGTCGATCCGCTTGGCAAGGCCGAGGTCCTCCTCGAGGAGGCTTTCTCCCCCGTAGGGGCCCCACGCGAGCAGTTCTTGCAGGCGCAGGCGCTCGGCGGCCTCCTCTTCGGAGAGGGGGGCCTTGGGCTCGGGATCGTCGAACGCGCTTCCCGGCACCACGGCCACCGTGACCGAGACGTACCCACCGTGATACCCACGGGTGTGCGTTACGGACACCACGACGCCCGTCATACCGGCGACCCGGACGTTTCCCTTGACCCAATCCCTCTCCTTGTCGATGAGCCTGAGCTCACCGTCGTGGTTGGGAATGGATTTTGGACTCGTCCAGAATCCGTCGGCCATCTCACGGTTGGTCGGTCCTCCGAAAGAGACCTCCACCGTTTGGCGCTGTGAGAGCGCGGCTTCTTCGGCCATGCGCAAACTCTCCAACGCCTGCTCTGCTGCTTTGATACGGAGCAGCGCCGCCGCGAAATCCTGTTCGTTATCCGAAAGGATCTCACGGATTTCCCTGGCTTCGTCGGATTCGCTCTCCTGGCTTTCCACCAGACGGCGATACCCGGCCGAAGCCGCTTGCCGATCCGCCTCGGTCCCGCGCAGGCGCACGGAAACCGACAGCGAACCGACCAGGCTGAAATTCGGTGTCAGGCTTTCGCCCTTCACCTGCGAGCGATGGTAGAAGTCGCCCATCCGCTCGCAATCGTCAAACTTCTGATGACCGCCCAGCCACGCGGTCATCAGAACCAAGCCATCTCCCTTGGCGCGGTCGAAACACTGAAGAATCTCCAGCGCTTCCGGAGAAAACTTGGACCCGTAGGTCCCGTCGCTCGTCACGTAATACCAGCCGTAGCCAGCACCCGCTTGAGCGACCCGATCTCGAGCGATCCCCTCGGGCAGGTGATCCAGCGTTGCCGCCAGAACCATTTCCCCGAGCTTTCGCTCCATTGCTCGTCCGGCGAGCAGATTCCGAGCAGTGGCCGCAACCTTGATGCGCGCCTCTCCCGAAACCTGAGACTCCACGAGCGCTTCCATGACTGCCATGGATTCACAGGTGGAGCAGATCCGCCGGCCCGCTACGATCTTGACCCGTTTCGGAGTTTGCCCGCATCGGTCGCAGGTCTCCTCGTTACGGCACAGTTCGCACTTGCCGTAACCATCCGACCTGTTATTCGGATGCGACCGCTGCCGGCTGCATCCGCACAGGGGATACGGAATCAACATCTCGTCTTGGAGCCACGCGGGAAGAGTCTCCCACGTGTGCTCCACCGTCTTCGCCGTTTCCCGTCCTTCTTCCTCATATTTCAGAGAAAGCTGAACGGTCGTGTCAGCCGGATACACGGGCTGGAGTCCGCGCTGGACCCAATTCCCGCCGCTGACCACGAACGACTTCGTCGGAAACACTTCCGACGAATCTGGCTCGAGCCGTTCCCCGACCCCGAGCCAAACGAGCGCTCCATTCTGGACTCGCTCCTCCATTTGCAGAAAGACTCTCATCTTCCTGCATTCGAAGGCACTGTCCGAAATGGACGAACCCCACACCAGCCGGTATACGGCCCGGATATTGGGGTTCTGACTCTCTCTCTGCGCCGGAGCGCGCGTCTCGCAAACGCCCTCTTCCGACTCCCGCAGGAGCCAGTCAACGGCGAACGTGACACGCGACAGAGTTCCGTCGCCGTTCTCGCGCCATCGATCGACGTATTCGACCGGCGCGCGGCGCGCGGTGTACATGGGGCGACCGCCGCTATCGGTGCGAATGGCACCGGCGCGATCGCGCATGACCGCGAGTTTCAGCCGAGCGTTCTGGCCCGGCACAGCCCCTTTCGGGGCGAAGACGATGCATCGGTCAATGGACCCGATAGCACCGTCTTGGGATTTTTCATCCCACTTCTTGCCCTGGCTGATGGCCAGGATCAAGATTTCCCCCTCATGGGGGGGCTCATCCTTCTCCATTCTTTCCTCCTTCTTTTGCGTCACGAGGTCCATCCTCATGACGCTTCCAAAATTCCCAATCAAAATTGGAAACTCAAGAAGTGTGGGCGGCCGAGTGCATCGAACCGCCCATTTTTCCTCCTTTCCCATGTTATGTAGCCCTTCCGGCAGGTCGGGCTACAAATGTGCGAACACCTTCGCCTCGGCTTCTTCTGCCGTGAAGCTTGAGGCGCGCTCGACGCGGTCGGAAAATTTCTTCACCGTCGCGTCCGTCACGTGACCGCCAACGTCGCAAATGACGGCGATCACGTTCAACTCCAGTCGCTTTTTCGTGGCGAGGAACCACTGGAGGAATCCCTCGCTCACGTCGCAATCCCCGTCGGTGACGAGCACGATGTCAGCCTTCTTCAGGCCTTCACGCTCGATCATCTCAACGGCCCTGCGAAGCGGGACCTCGAAGTCCGTTCCTGAAGCGTTCAGGAACAGTTCGGCAACCTCGAGGATCTGCGCCGCGGACATCTTGCCACCCGAATAGGACCGGGCGACAAGCTTGGAATGAGTAGCACCGAAATGCACCCATCCGTATCCGCGATGCTGGAGCTTGGCAAAATGAGCCAGTGCGAGCGTCACGCCCTTGGCCCACTGTTGTTTGGCTCCTTCCATGGAACCGGAACCGTCTTCGCAGACGATCACCGGCCCATGGCCGAGCCGCTTTCTGGTCTCTTGCCCTTGAAGGCGCATTTCTCCGCGAGACCAACGGAGAAGCGCCTGCACGCGAGTGGCGGGATGCGCGAACGCCACCAACTCCGACGGATAAGCGCGGGCGATGTCGCGGCCCGTTTCCTGGCGCGCGATCCGGCGCCCCTCGCCCTCCGTCTTGCTCTTGGCTTTTTTGGCTGCGATCGCTCGCAGTCGACCCAAGAGCTGGGAGAATTTTTTGAAGGCGGCGTTACGCCGCATCTTCTCGAGAAGGCCCACCGCTTCCGGCATGGCCATTCTCGAAAGTTCGCCCGCATCCAGCCCCCACCCTTGAATGGTCTCGGACAATGCCTCGACCTTCTTCTGGGTGGCGGCCAATGCCGCGTGCCCTATCCTGGCCAGCTCGCGAAGCTTCTGCTCCGCCTCGACACTGCCGGGTTTCCCCATCAGCGCCTCGGCTTTCGCATCCACCTCGGTCTTGGCTTGGTTCGCCAAGTCCCGAGCAACTTTAGCATTGGCTTGCGCCTTTGCCTGCTGCCCGGCGAGCTCATTGGCTCGCTTCTGCGCCTGGCCAGAGGACAGACCCTTCTGGCCAGACGCGTTTGCGGCAGCCTGCATCTCCGATGCCAGCGCTTGGATCTGCGCGGCCTCGGATTCGGCAGTCGCCGCCTCCTCTTCGAGCTCGTCGCTCTGCTCTTGGAGCTTCTTCAACTCCTCGAGCTTTTTCTGATCGCCCTTCGGCATCAGACCGAGAACGGTTTGACCCGTCTCGATCGTGCCGACGAGCGACATGAGCGACGACCCCTCGGTCTTGGCGTGAAGCTCTTGAAAGGAGCTGGTCTTCACCATCTCCTCGAGCATCCCGCGCCAATACTTCCGGTCAGCCGGAACCTGGTCCGTGGGTTTCACGGAAGGTTCCGACGACCAGAGGGCGTGGTACGTATCCGCGAGGACCGCGGGCGTACCGGGGAGAACCTTCTCCCCAGAGCTCTCGAGCTCCCACAACGAGGGGGCTCCCTCCCGCTGGCGCAGATAGCGGAGCGCGGTGAACGCGTCCGCATCCGTCACCATGCTGGGAAGAAGCTCCTCGCGCGTGAGCAAGGGCGGGGACGTTGTCACGCCGTGATCCCCGCCGCCTTGTTGACGACCCGCTGGCGGAGGCTTTTAACCTCGCCAACGATCGCCTCGAGTGCGGGCAGCTCGGCGCCGCTGACCGCACTCTTCTTGCCCTCGATCTCTGTAAGGCACTCCTTGATCGCGGCGAGGGCGTCCGCAGCCTTGGAGTTGGCACCATTGAGGTACCCGTCCACGAGACCGCTCGATGCCAAGAGCGCGTCGAGCATCTCGCGTGCCTCGGACAGGGGGGTCCGAATGTACGGAGCCAGGACGCCACGGATCACGCCGATCTGCTCGGTCGTGTTCCAAAGCATCCATTCCAGGACCCCCAGGTCCTGCTTGCTTACGGCCGCGCGCTCGTGGATGAGCGCGTTCGCCTGCAGCACGTCGCAGACGAAGCCGAACCGCCGATCGTCCTCGGCGAGCCATCGAAATCCCTCCGCGTCTTTCTTGCAGAGCTCTTCGATGATCTCGAGAACGATCTCGACGATCGGGACCGGCAGCTCGATGAACGGCCGCGCGCGCTGAAGGAGCTGGATGTCTTCCACGCTCATCTGCGCTGCGGCGTTCGTTGCCGTTTGTCCGCGTTGCTGCCGCAGCCGCGACTCGATCATGACCTTGCGGCCAGATCGATCGAGACCACGCACATCAACGCGGATAATCATCCGCGACCACATCGCGCCGAGACGACTGCCATCTTCCGGCAGCTCGTTCGACGCGGCGAGGAACGCCATGATGGGCGTGTCGTGAAACGCCCCTTCATGACGAACCCCATCCGCCCTGGCGAGATCGAGGAGCGGCTGGAGCACCATGGGCTCCGCCTTCCAGATCTCGTCCGCGAAAAAGATATGGGCGTTCGCGGCACGCCCGAGCGTCTGCTTCACGGCGATGCTTTTGGCACCGTCCGCGAGCAGCTGCTCCTCGATCGAGGTGCTCTCCACGAAGAGCTGCTCTGCCGACACGATTGCCGGCATCAGCGCTTCGAAGAATACGCACCCCTCGATCTCCTTCGAGAGCCGCTGGACCGTTGCGGTCTTCGCGACTCCCGGAGGACCGAGGAAAAAGGCCGCTGAGTCCGACACCAAGGCGAGCCACACGGCTCGCACGATGTCGTCCCGGCGGACGAAGTCCCTCAGAACCGCCGCGCTGGCCGCGGCGATCGCGGCGGCAAGAGCCGCCGCCCGCCCAAGAAGCTCGGTCGGCGACGCCGTCCGAGCTTCCTTTTCTTCCTTTCTTTCCATCTTTTCTTCCTTCTCTCCGGTATCCCCCGGAGCTGGGTTTGCGAGGAACGAATCTGTTCCCCATGTCGACTTCCAAAAAATTTGGAAACCAAAATGAGGATCCCAGCGCAAACGTGTTGCATGCGTTTGCGCTGGGCCCAGAGTGACCTCGACGACATCACGCCCCGATGTCGTCGATCCCCAGGCGCGGGAGCTCCTGGTATTTATCCCGCGCCCAGGACAGCGGGACCACATCGAACTTGTGGGCCGCTAACAACTGACCGACCTGGAAACACAGGCCGGCCGGCCCCGCAAGCACCAAGTAAATGGTGCGATTCCGGAAGGGGGCGCACTTCCGGAACACGATCTTCGCGAGCTCGGTGACGTCCTCGGGTTTGAGGAACGTCTTGCCCATCTCCGTGGCGGAACGAACGTACACGTCCGCTTCCCGCCCGAAGTGGGCCATGACCGAGGCCGCGGTATCGGTGTTCACGTCCACCGACACGATCGCCGCCCGGTCACGATCGACCGAGCTCGCGGCGTAACGCGCATGCTTCGCGCGCCACGCCTCGTACCAAGTGGCCAACCCGAAGGGGATGACCACGAGGTTCAGGAAGGGATCAAGGGCATCCCAAAGCCCGAACCTCCGGACGAGAAAAAACGAAATCACCCCCACGAGCAGGGCCATCTCGTTCCGGACCACCTTATCGGCGATCCGGAGGAACCTTTCGGTTCCAAAGACCCTTTCGAAAGCGCTCATTTTTTCCTCCTTTTAGGACTGGATTGAGCAACCCAGGCACCATGATGTTTGTTCATGATGACGTAAGCGGCTTTCCGCTCCTTTTGGTGTCTGAAACATCAGGCAACAAAAGGAACGCGGGAAGCTGTTGTGCACAGCTTCCCGTTTCCGAGTGCTTGGGTTGAGGCGCTACCGCACCTCGACCCCGTACTCCGCGGCGAGCGCCGCGAGCGCGGCGCGGAACGCCTCGGGGATGTCATTCCCCGTGACGGTCACGCGCGGCGCGGCCGCGTCGAGCTCGCCCACCAGCGATGCGCCGAAGGCGCGCATCGACTGGCAGTCCAGGACCTCGGCAAGGTGGAACACCTTGTCCGGGCCCGCCGCGAGCCGAAGGCATCGCGGCCAGGACTCGGCCAGCCCGTAGATCGTGGTCGCCATGACCACGGCCACGAGCCCGGCCCCGGCCGGCAGGTGGAGCACCCTGCCGGACGTGAAGTCGTCCCAGGTGAGGCCCGTGGCCATCACCCGCTCCACCACCCCCTCCTGGGGCTTGGCGAAGTCCACCTGCCCCATGCTCACGTCGAGAACGCGGATCGCGTCCTCGGAGCATCCGAGCTCCGCCGCAAGCTCGGTGAGCTGGACGGGCGTGAGGCCTCGTCCGCTCCCGTCGAGCACGGTGAAGCCGGGGAATGCGTCCCCGCGCGGCAGGTCGGCCCGCCGCGGCCGCACGACCTGGTGGCGGTAGTCCGCCAGGTCGAGCTCCCCGATGGGCTGGGCGTCCTTGCCCATCCCGTAGAGGGTGATGCTCGGCAGGCCGCCGAGCATCTCGAGCGCCGCGAGCACAAGGCTCGCGGCCGCCGCCTGGCCGACCAGGACGGCGTGCGTGAACCCACGGGAGTCGAACCCCCGCAAGTACGACTCCACCTGCCCCGTGAAGGGGCGGGCGAAGTCGAGTGTCAGGAGCGCGCGAACCACGCGCTCCACCGGCGATCCAATCGCCGGATGCATATTCAGACAACGAGATTCCCTCATTGTCCTTCCCCGCGCGCTTCTTAAGCTACGCGGGTCTCCTCAAGAAACTTCTCCTCAACACGTCGCGCAGATATTCCACCGCGCGATCATGCAGAGGTTCATCGCTTCCCGCACGAAACCGCTATCTTATAGATAACGATCTCATGCGGAAGGCGTGTGCTTTTTTTAACTGACAGGATGTGTTAAGGTACGAATATGCAATATCCTGCAACGAAAATTCACACCAAAATCAAAATTGCCGACTCCAAACGGGGACGGGTATCGTCAAATATATGGAATGAAATGCGCGGGCTCTGGAAAACGAAACCCGTGCATGGTCTCGCATACCAACGACGCATCCGCCGCGCCTCCGACAGGCGTGTCGGATTATGATCGTGCTCGATACCAACATTGTGATCGCCTACTTGAATGGCGAATAATCTGTTGTTGAAGCCATCGACATCGGGCGCAGCGCCAACGAACAATTCTGCATCTCTGCTATTACAGCAACCGAATTACTTGCTTTTCCCAAATTAACTGAACGGGAAATTTCCCTTTTCAAGATCTGGATGCAAGAAAACATCTTCGTTTTTAACATCGATGTTAACTTGGCCATTTTGGCTAGTGACATTTGTCGTGCGGCGCGTATCAAAACCGCCGACGGACTCATCGCCGCCACCGCCATACGCATGTCTGTCCCTCTCGCTACTCGAGACAAAGATTTCCGCCGCGTGACCGGCTTAAAAATCGTGACCATGTAAACTCGAGAAAACTTCTCCCTCACATGTCACGCGGATATTCCACCGCGGGATCGTGCAGGGGTTCATCGCTCCTCGAATCAACGCTCAATCATTTCATCCTCAAGCATTCATTCGAAAAACCATGCTATCCTCTCTCCATGGAACGCTTCCACGAAAATCGGCATTCGCCTTATGACGAAGATGCCACCATCCATACCGATCCTCAACGCCGGTTAGAAACTGAACGTTTGTTGCTCATAGAAGAGTTAGCTGATCAGATCAAGACGGCTTTTTTTAAAGCAACCCAACTTTACTTGCAACAATCCTCACTCATTTCCAAAAACATCAAACAATATATTTCTCGAAAAGATCTGGATGTTCCTCTCCTGGAAACTCATACGGATCTCTCTTCTATCCGCCATCGACTCAAGGAACTGGGCTACGCGACGTCTGCCGAATTTACGGAACCCGATGAATCATTAATCGTCATTCATCTTCCGCCGACGATGCGACACCTCCCCTATTTTTCCGCAACTCCTGAACAGCCAAAAAACACGCGCCAACTTTCCGCCGAGATGTACGCGCGAGCCATTCCTGCGGTCTGGAATAAGGCGCGGAAATTCTGCGGCGATCATGGACTTGCCATTCATCGCATCAATCCAAATGGAGAACACAAAAATACCCAAGACGGTTTTTACTATCTCTGGATGATTGTTCCTGCGCCGACGCTCATCGAAGAAGAATAAAATCGAGAATCCCACCACAGAGGCCGTGCAGGCATGTGGTGGGTCTCGAATGCTTTTGGGTTCTGATGCTTTGTCGGGGGATGCCTCCGACTCGTCATCTCTAGGGGAACCCTCGGAAGAAATGTCG
>Ga0209515_10003328_pt1 | contig 23257 bp, 29 predicted proteins | sample Subgroupgradi54m_FD_187454 | JGI IMG/M metagenome (GOLD analysis project Ga0209515, IMG submission 187454) | Subsurface groundwater microbial communities from S. Glens Falls, New York, USA - GMW60B uncontaminated upgradient, 5.4 m (SPAdes)... ... | reverse complement strand
CCAAAAAAATCTCCCTCCAAAAAATCTTCGGCTCGAACCTCACCCTCAAAAACCGCGAAGTGGTCGGAAATGGCTTAATTCCTTGGGCAGAGCTACGCTCTGCCCGCCAAAATCCCGCCAAAAATGATTTAGTTTCTATTGCGGAGCCGTTGCCCAGGATTGAACTGGGGACCTCGTCATTACCAATGACGTGCTCTACCAACTGAGCTACAACGGCATTTTTTGTTCTGAAAACCTCCAGAACAAAATAATGGCGTCGTACTAAAAAGTCTACTGCCTGCCCCGTAGTGAACAGAGTCTTCGAGGTTCTACTACTGGGGAGCTACAACGGCAGTGCGCTTGGATAATAGCAACATTTGGACAAATCCTCAACAGGGCGTATCATGAACACCGGAACTGCAAAAGCCTTGTGTTTATGAAAAAAACTATTTACGCGCTGGTTGTCATTGCTCTTTGGACTACTGTACTCGCCGTCCCCAATTTCAGTGAAATACATGGGGCGTCATTTATCTTTCTCCTTGTCCTTGCCGGGCTTTGGACATTTGGGCTTGGTTTGTTCTTCCCTTCCCAAAAGGTTCCGCCTGACAATGATACGTTCAAGTGACACAAAAGCACACACTGCCTCCCATCGCACCAGTCGATGGGAATTTTTTATGAAAATTTGGAAACTTAGCCAAACCTTAGGGGTGGAAGAAGAAAGCGGCGGCAATAATCGCGTAAGCAAACATCAACTGCACCCCCTCCAACCAATTACTCTCCCCGTCCTGCACCGCGCTGTTAACAACCAAAACCGACATGATAACCGCCACCAGTTCAAGCGTATTGAAAACCAAACTCATCTGTGTTTTGAAAAAGAGACTAGCCAAAACCAGCGCCGGTGCGACGAACATGGCAATCTGACTGGCGGAACCGACGGCGATTTGAATCGCCAAGTCCATCCGATTTTTGAGCGCGACCGTAATGGCGGAGGTATGTTCGGCAATGTTACCGATAATGGCCACGAAAACCACACCGACAAAAAGCTCGGTCCAACCGAATTGCGCCACCACCGGCTCAATCGAAGCCACCAAAATATCGCTCGCCCACGCAACCGCGAACGTGGCGGCAAGCAGTATGATGACGCTCTTTCTCATGGTCCAGTAAGACTCGTAGTTGCCAACATCCTCGGTGTAGAGATGCTTGTGGGTAAAGAGCGAAAACCACAAATTGGCGGCGTAAATGACAATCATACAGACGGAAACAAAAACGCTTAAGTTTTCTATGGTGCCGACCCCGACGGATGGAACGGTTTGAAGAAAAATCGCCGGCATGACGAGAGCCACAACCGCGAGGAGAAGGGTGGACGAGCTCGCCAGCACCGCCGTTTTGTTAAACTCCTGCTTCTTGCGTTTTCGGCCGCCGAAAAACATGGCCATGCCCAAAACCAACAAAAGATTTCCGATAATCGAACCGGTAATGGACGCCTTAACCACTTCAATCAAACCCGCTTTGATGGCGAGAACACCGATGATAAGCTCGGTGGCGTTACCGAAGGTGGCATTGAGAAACCCGCCCAAAGCCGGACCGGTGCGGGTGGAAATTTCCTCGGTGGCCTCACCAATATATTTCGCGAGAGGAATGATACTCACGGCCGAAAGAAAAAACAGCCAAATCGGGGAAACGCCGAAAAGCTTGGCGGCAAAAGTAACCGGCACGAAAGCAAGCATGCTGAAAAATAATTTAGACATCATGGAACTGTGAATTACGAAACTCGCGCTTCGAGAAGTTTCCCCCGCTTGCCTCCCGTCCGGACAAGGCGCGCGGGGGAAACTTCTCTTCGCAGACACGAGTTTCGTAATTCACAGTCATGGAAACATTGTAATACCGACACGGACGGCATGCAACAAAACCTCCCCGATTCGCCACGGCGAATCGGGGAGGTTTGATGGAGAACCGTAACTCTTGAAATTTACTGCGCGGTTGTTCCCGTTGTTGCCCCGGTAGTCCCCGATGTCGTAGTGGTTTTTGAATCAGTGGCGGAAGCGGCGGGTCTCAATGAATCCTGTGTTTGTTTCAGAACATCGTTAGCGGCTTTGACCGCGACCTCGTAGGTACTGCGGGCATCTTTCGCGGCGGTTTTGTAAGTATCACGAACGGAGGCAACCGCCTTGGTGTAGACTTCGCGGGCGGCTTTGGCGGCATCCGTTGACTTATCGGTTTTGGCTTGAACGAGAGCGGCATCGAGTGTTTGTTTGGCGGACTTAATGGCAGCATCCCGAGTTGTTGCGGCGGCTTCTAATGCCGATTTCATAGCGGCGCGCGCGGTCTCAAGAGCGGTTGCGCGAGCCTGTCGTGCGGTTTCAAGCCCTTGCTTGCGGGCGGCTTGGGCCTGCTTGGTCGCTTCCCTTTTCGCCTGCGCGGCAGTTCGAGCCGCTTCCTTTTCCGCCTTAAACTTCGCTTCCGCCGCCATGCGGGTTTCCTTGAGCTTTTCCTTGGCCGCGTCAATCGTAGCTTTACGGGTCTCCGCGGCGGCTTTAACCGACGCCGTCTTCTTCATGTCCGAAGTGTTCATCCCCCCACCGGTCGTACCGGCTGTTTCCGCGAAAACTGCGAGTGTGGAAAGTATCATTACTCCGGATACAAGGCTAGCGATTAATTTCTTTCGATTTATCATGTGAATCTAAATTGAATTACTTATAAAACTCCACGGGAATAATTATACCCCCTTTTAGAGCAATGGCAAGACCGCGCGGTGGATAGTCATGTTGTTACTCACAAGAAACATGCGATTAAGGTCATTTTCCTCGGCTTTGCCCTTAAAGTCCGTCACAACGCAACCTGCTTCTTTGGCAATAAGTTTGCCGGCCAAAAAGTCGTGTAATTCGGTATTACGGTTCAACACAGACTCAATCTTCCCCGAGGCAAGAAGGCAGAGGTCTGAAGTAACCGACCAACTGGATAACACCCGTTTCATCCGACGACTGAAACTGCCGACGGTTTTAATGATAAAAGCTTTGGGACAATGATAATCGCACTCAAACCCGACCGTACTTCTCTCCAAAACGGTTTCGGTGGAAAGTGTCAATTTGACGCCGTTACAAAAAGCACCCTCACCCTTCACCGCCGTGTACAACAAGTCGAGCATTGGCAGATAAATAGCGCCGAAAATTATTTCCTTGCCCCGAACCAGCGCGATTGAAACCGAAAAATTGGGAATGCCGAGAGTAAAGTTGTTTGTACCGTCAAGCGGGTCGATATAAAAAGTGTACTCTGAACCTTTGGCAATCATACCGCACTCTTCGGAAAAAATGTTGTATGTTGGAAAAGCTTTTTTGAGCATGCCGACAATAACCGCTTCGGACTCGACGTCCGCTTCGGTACGGACATCGCTCGCCTTGCTTTTTTCCGTAATCGTCAACACCTTACCGAAATAACCTCGGGAAATTGCCCCTCCCGCTTTGGCCGCGGCAATAACGGCTTGTTGGTCTTTGGAATACACAGAAAGTATCCTACCACAAAATGTAAATTACAAAACCCACTTCACAGTGTTTATTTCGGCTAGCGAGGAGCGCGTGGGAAATTCTTATTTCACACAGCGTCCGAGCGAAGTGAAACTTAGGTCTAATACCGCGGGGCTTGCCCCGCGTCAGTACGAGTCCGCGGCGGACGAGTTCCTATATTACCTCGGGGCTCTGCCCCGAGGGCCTATATTTAATCCGCATATGTTGATTAAATAAACATTCTTTACACATTTTCCAGTGCTCGGCTTGCGAACAAACACCACGTGTGCTAGTTTCTGGAACAGAACCGACTTAAACCGAACTATGAAAACCATCTTGCTGTCCCTTACGGTCCTCATTACCTTTTCCGGGTGTGCGGCGAGAAACCCTCACGGCGCCGGAAAACGACCCCGAAACGTCCTTTTGGAACAGATGACCGGCGCGGAACAAACCGGCTCGCCCCGTCAAACTCTGCCAACGCAGGTGTTCTGCGTCAGCATCCCGTTCACTATTGTTGTCGAGGACCCCCTACTGCTTCGGGAAAGAATCTACCGTGAGCTCGGTCTTACCAACGGGGTAGCCATGTTTAACCGCGATACCCGCACCATCTACGTTCCCTACGCCTCGGAGGGGTCGGAAGATGAGTTTGATATCTTTGGACGGCGCATGCCCGCGCGCGAACCATTGGGCCACGAACTGTGGCACCTGCCGGAACTCGGCGGCTGGTGGCACATTCAACCCCCGAGAAGACTGCAAAAAGGCAACCGGTAGCGAAAACTTAACAGGACCCCGCGCGAGATTCGCTCGCGCGGGGATTTTTTTCATTTACTATGAATTACGAAACCCGCCACTTCGAGAAACCTCTCCCGCTTGCCTAACTCCGGACCTGCCTGCCGGCAAGGCAGACAAGGCGCGCGGGAGGGGCGTTGCTTGCAATCATGCCAGTCCCCGCTATATAGTACATGCGGAGCACTTTACATATTTATGACAACCTACCCAAAACACTATTGCGGAGTTTTCGGCATCTTCGGTTCGGCCCACGCGGCCGAACACACCTACCACGGGCTGTACGCCCTGCAACATCGCGGACAAGAAGGCGCTGGTATTGTGAGCACGGACGGGGAACACTTCTACGAACACAAAGACATGGGGCTCGTCGTAAATGTTTTCTCGGAAGCCGTTTTGAAAAAACTCCCGGGGCACGCGGCCGTCGGCCACAACCGCTACTCCACGACCGGAGAATCATCGCTCAAAAATACCCAGCCTTTGACGATAGCGTCCAAGCGAGGCTCGGTCGCCATCGGACACAACGGCAACCTGACGAACACCCTGCGTCTGCGGGCGGAACTTGAAGCGGACGGGGCGGTCTTTCATACGACCACGGACAGCGAAGTCATACTCCACCTCTTGGCGCGGGGAAACTTCTCTCTGGAGGAAGCCATCCGCGCCATGACGAAACAGGTGGAAGGCGCCTACTCTTTGGTGATTCTTACGGACAACGCGCTTATCGCCGTGCGGGACCCGCACGGCTTCCGCCCCCTTTCGCTCGGCCGACTGGACGACTCGTGGATAATCGCGAGCGAGACCTGCGCGTTTGATATCTTGAACGCGAAGTTTGAGAGAGACGTGGAACCGGGTGAAATCGTCGTCATCGAGAAAAGCGGCGTGCGAAGCCTGAAAACGGACACCGCCCTTGTCCCAAAAGCGTGCTGCGCCTTTGAGCGCATATACTTCGCTCGTCCCGACAGCATACTGGACGGACGAAGCGTGTATAACACCAGAATCGCCATGGGCAAAAAGCTTGCGGAAGAATATCCGATTGACGCGGATATCGTGGTGCCGGTTCCGGACAGCGGCAACTACGCGGCGCTCGGTTACGCCGAAGCCAGAAAAATACCTTTCGTCATGGCCTTCATCAGAAACCACTACGTGGGTAGAAGTTTTATTGACCCAAAACAATCCGGGCGGGACAGGGCGGTCAACTTGAAGCTCAACTTGATTCCGGAGTTGGTGAAAGGAAAACGGGTGATTGTCGTGGACGATTCGATTGTCCGTGGCACTACGAGCAAAGCGCGGGTCAGAAGAGTCCGAGAAGCCGGGGCACGCGAGGTTCACATGCTGGTCAGTTGCCCTCCGCACAGGCATTCCTGTTTCTACGGTATTGACTTCCCCGACCCGTCAAAACTCGCCGCGACGAAAAGTTCGAACGAAGAAATCAGGCAAACTCTCGGTTTGGACTCGCTCGGCTATTTATCCGAGACGGGTCTTGTCGAAGCCATCGGCCACAATGGCTTGTGCACGGCTTGTTTCAACGGGAAATATCCGGTGCCTCCGGAGAGTGGTCAATGACAGCCAGGACTCTTCCAGTGTGTTGTATGTTCTTACACGAAGCAATCGCGCCTGTTTGAGGTGCGATTTTCATTTGAAAAACTTTGCGACAATAACTTCGGCGGCGGAGATATCGCCGTAGGATTCGACGGTAAGTTTTTTATTTCCCATAATCATGGCGGAAAGTTTCTTCCCTTCCTGCACACGATACAAACACAAAACTCTCTTGCCCAGACGCTCCGCCACTCCGATTTCATAGCCGACACCGAGGCTTGGCTGCGTCACCTCGGCCACAAGGACATCCGCTTCGGCAATCCACTTGACATCCCGTTCGAAAATGAATTCTTCGGTCTTCCCCACTTCGCCGGATTCGGCCAAGCCAGGATCCCCGACATGCTCTGTAAGAACCTTGCCGTATTTGGACAAAAGTCTGACGAGCTCTTTGTAGATATGCGCGTCGCCCCGTCCTGCACGGATTGACCCGGCGAAATAGATTTTGTTCATGGAATTATTAATTATTGTAGCATGGACAAAAAACACCGCGGTTACGCGGCGTTTTAAGTCTTCAAAATCTTTTGGAGTTTAAATACTTATAACACCGCGCACTGCCTCCGCCAAAGCGGAAAAAGAGGGGGCCGCACCTCCAGGGACGACAAATGCCGCCTGGGTGATGCTGTTGCCGATATTTTGTTGTGTGCGCGGGTTATTCATAATGTGGATATGTTACACTAAATTACTTCCCTGTCAAGGCAACCTACGCCCAGATGTATCACATCATTACACAATTTTAGCCTATGTGTAACGTCCTCTCCCTACATACATTAACTCTAAGCTATAGCTTAGAGTTAATGTATGTTGCGAGGGAAAACGTCAGCCTACACCGAGAACATTTGTGTTAAACTGTAGACTAATGCTAATGAAAGAAAAATTGCTTGACGCAGTTTTTATCGCGCTCAATCTCCTCACGGTCATACTCCTCTTTACCATACTCGACCATGCCGTACATGTATTGGAAAGTGCGTGGAAAGTGCCAGACTATTATTTCAGAAATAAAATCCCGTTCGGGTTTCTTTGGGGCGTGGCAGGGATTTTTCTCGCGGAACGCACGCGAGGTGTTTGGTTCAAAGCCTTGCTTTTCTCCGGACTGGTGGCCGTGGCACTCCAGGTGCGTTACTTTCTTGAAGGTTACCCCGTGAGTTTCGTGCTATTATTTTTACTGTTCCACTTTATTATTTTATATTGTCTCTCGCTCGGCATGTTTTTCCTTTTCAAGTCCGAAAAATATGCTCCGGCGGCGGACAACACATCTCCCATGAAAAAAATAGGTGTCGTCCTCATTGTCCTCGTCGTCGGCTTCGTCACATACTATCTGGTGTTTAGTCCGGGAACTTCTATCGCGCCCGACTATAGCCCGAAACCGCTTCCTACCGTACCGAGCACAACTGCGGAATCACAGGTACAAACAGCGGCCCCCACTCCAACCCCCGCCGCTTCAAATGTTACCGTGCATATCAAAAACTTCGCCTTTAATCCGTCGGCGCTTAGCGTAAAAACCGGTACAAAAGTCACATGGGTAAATGACGACAACGCTCCGCACACGGTCACATCAGACTCAGGCAACCTACTTGACTCGGTAACCCTTGCCACCGGACAGTCCTTTAGCTACACTTTTACTGACTCTGGAAACATAAGTTACCACTGCGGCGTTCACAAAAACATGAGAGGGGTGGTCGCGGTGGGAAACTAATCACAAAGCAAAAAAGAAAAAAGCCGCCTCGCGTAAAGCGACCGACGGCTTGAAGTATGCATGTGAATCCTTACTTTCAGATTGACCCCAACCCGAATGTCAATCCTTTAAGAATATCCGCCGTGTCCTCGAAGCCGACCGACAGCCGGAAGAAGCTGTCCCCTATGCCGAGGGATTTTCGGACGTCGGCCGGCAGACTTTTGTGACTCATGAGCGGAGGATACGCGAGGATCGTTTCCGGACTGGCCAGACTTTCGGCGTAGATAATCGGACCCCGTTCGCGGACACCGTCAACAAATAACTGAAGTCGGTTCATCCGAGTTTCTGAAAGCTCAAACGACAGCACGCCTCCGTACCCGTTTCTCATCTGGCTTTTCGCAATCAAGTGGCCGGGGTGGGATTCGAGACCCGGATACAAAACGCGGCTTACTTTGCCCTGCGAACAAAGAAACTCCGCCACCTCCAGAGCGGTTTTGCTGACCCGCTCCCACCGAAGCCGTAAGGTTTTGACTTCCTGCAACACGCGGTAGCATTCATCGGGGGAAAGCACCGCGCCGACCGTTTTCTGCATAAACACCAACTGTTCGTGAAGCGCCGCGTTTTTGGTAATCACCGCACCTCCCAATACATCATTGTGACCGGCAATATATTTGCTCAAGCTGTGAACAACGGTTTCCGCGCCGTACGTAAATGGATTGGTTGTACATGGCGGAGCAAAGGTCGAATCCACGATAAACGGCACGCCTGTCTCGCGGGAAACATCCCCGACCATCGCAAGGTCAATAAGATGCAGAGATGGATTAGTTGGCGTTTCAACCCACAGGTATTTGGTTTTATCGGTAACCGCGGCGCGAATACTTTCCGCGCTGCCGAAATCGACATAATCGGCGATGATACCGAACCGGTTTAACAACTTTTCCAAAAGACGAAACGTACCGCCATAGATTTCCTGACAACACAGAACGCGGTCTCCGGGCGACAGGGCGAGAAACAAAGCGGCTTCGGCGGCTACACCGGAACCGAACACCGTCGCGCTTCCCCCACCCTCGAGCGCGGCTAACTTCTCTTCGAGACGGAGACGTGTCGGACTTTTGCCACGAGCATACTGGAATTCGCTCTCGCGCCCGAACTCGGCTTGGGCAAATGTTTTCGAGCGTATGAGAGGTGGAGCGATAGCGCCGGTAACGGGGTCGGGGGCTTCGCCGGCATGGACCAAACGTGTACTGAAACCCGCGACGGATAAGAATTCATCATTCATATATTTTAAAGAACCAAACGAACACACCGCCCATCGAGGGCGGTGTATCAAGAAGATATTCCAAAAACTAACTCGAGGAGTCAGTTGTATCTGTCCCGCACGCGCGGGCTGGAATTGGCACCGTTCTTTTTTAAGATGGTTGCCGATGGAGATTGGGCCAAACCCTTAACACTCCACACTCTTGATACACTGTATGTATTGCTGAAGCAATTGTATGTATCTAAATTAAAAAGTCAACTCCCAGATTCCATCGATGCGCGTACTAGTGGACGAAGTGGAAACTGCTATACGCAACTATAATGCTTATATTTATATACCAAATCTAACTATTTACCTTGAATTACGAAACTCGCGCTTCGAGAAGTTCCTCCCACTTGCCTGGGGTCCGGACAAGGCGCGCGGGAGGAACTTCTCTCCTCGGAAAGCGAGTTTCGTAATTCACAGTATTTAAGTAGCGTTAAATGGCGTAAGTAGTCGTTTAATAAATGGAGTTTTAGGATTGTTCATAATTTCTTTCACGCTTCCAATTTGCTCAATTTTTCCTTCATTCATAATTGCCAGATTTTCAGCCAAAAACAGTGCGTCCTCGTGATTGTGAGTGACTAAAATTATTGGAATATCCAGCTTGGCAAAAAGATTTTTCAGGTGCGTAGCGACTTCTAATTTCGTTATTTGGTCTATGTTTGAAAGCGGTTCATCAAGGAGAAGTAAATCGGGTTTGATTGCCAGAGCCCTGGCAAGCCCGACTCTTTGTCGCTGTCCACCTGACATTTCTTTTATTTTTCTTTTTTCAAACCCTTCAAGCTCGACTAACGCAAGCATTTCCTTAACACCCTGCCCTTGCTCTGTTTTAGAAGCCCCGCGAACTTTAAGACCATACGCAACATTATCAAAAACATTCAAATGAGGAAAAAGTCCGTAATCTTGTGGCAGATAACCGATATTTCGCTCTTCAATGGGCGTGTCGTTTATGACTTTGTCGTTCAAAACTATTCTGCCCTTTTTGGGTTGTATAATTCCCAAAATGGTTAAGAGAAGCGTTGTCTTGCCGCTCCCCGAAATACCCATCAAGACGAGAGTTTCTTTTTCCTTTATCTCCAAAGATAAATTATCAATAACAGTTTTTTGCCCGTAGTCAGTTATGAGATTTTGGATTGATAGTGTTCTCATATTTTTTCTCCCTTCAGAGTGATTTTCTTAAAGGTAACGAGTGCGAGCATTGAGGCAGTCGTTCCGAGAATGGTTGCGGCTAGTGCTTCGGCGGTGAGTGTCTTGGCATCCAATGCTATGAAAGTTGGTAACACTTCCGTCTTAAATGGGATAACTCCCGCGAAAAGTAAACTGCCACCAAGTTCTCCCATTGCCCGAGACCAACAGAGAGTGGCTCCAGCAGCAATATCAGTGAGAGACATGGGAATAAATACTGTAGTAAAAACTTGAAATGGATTTGCTCCCAAAGAACGGGCCGTAAGGTTGATGCCCGACTTTTGTATCTCTCTAAATCGTCTGGCAACGGTTGAAACAACAAACGGTCCGGCAATAAAGAACTTGGCGATAACAAGAGCGGTGAAAGTAAAAGTTAGGTTAATGTGAAAAGGCGAAGTTGGTCCAAGCATCAGGAGAAATATCATACCTTCGGCAACAGGAGGAAATGTTTGAGGCACATCAACCACGACAGTTTCTAAAGGGATTTTCCCGCGAAATTGTTTTATGGCAAATAGGTATGCCAGAGGAACACCGAAAACGATTGCCAAGATAGTCGTTACTATTGACGAGGTGATACTCAACCAAAGTGCCGAAAGAATACGGTCACTGGTAAAAGCAGCTAGAACTTGATGTAAGGAACCGAGGGCTACATAGTATTGAAATAATATGGTGGTTATCAGGAACAATAAAAGACACCCCGCGAGAAAGTAAAGCAGGAAGATTAAATGTTTTGAGTTAAGCATGTTCACAATTTAAGTATATCAGTTCTCATAACCAATCCGCACACAGAAAAACAGCCACAGAAATATGACTCTTTTTCCTTTGCGCGGCTGGCCGGATTTGAACCGGTGACCTCTCCCGTGACAGGGGAGCGCTCTAACCAGCTGAGCTACAGCCGCATTTTGAAACAGATTCAATGTATCAAATTTTGAACGAGCGAGCAACAAAAAGCGGCCCGAGAGTGGGTCGCTAAACAACTTACCATCTGAACACGACTGCGCCGCCAAGAAGGATTCGGTCGCGGATGCCAGGATACTCCCATCTCCCGAAAGGAAAGAGAAGCTTGGTGCGTTTTGAGAGTTTCCATATCCGCCCCACATCATCATACCCTTCATCTTTGAACCATTTTATCTCCGGTTCAAAGTGTTCGTAGTAGAGCCTCGGCATAAATTCTTTTTCCGGAAGCTCGAGCCGGTAAAAGAAAGTCTCCCGCTCCTTTTTTTCGTTGAAGAGAAGAGGGGGCGAATCATCCAATTCCGCCGGCTTAAGCGAGAGTCCGGGTACCGAGGGCTTCTGCTTGAGCGAGAGGGACATCTTTGGTATTAATACTGCATTGGCGGCAAATGCCGACCGTCTTTGCATTTCAAGAACTCGGAGTGAGGCCGCTGAAAATTTCATTCCCTGCGGAGCCTCTTCTGCATAGGCGCAAACGCTTTGCGACAGGAGAAACGCTAAAATCATCATTTTCATGCTATCAACTTTGGTTGAAGGTTCTAGTTCTTTGACCACTTCAAGTCTAGCACAAAGAAAAAGCCTGTGTTTCTGAATGAAACAAACAAAAAGAAAAGTCAAAACTGTGCCGGTGAATGGAATTGAACCATTTTTTGAGGCTTATGAGTCCCCCGTTCTACCATTGAACTACACCGGCGATAAAAGTTTAAAACTGAAAGCTAAAATCGTAAAATGATGTTGATTTGAGTTTTGCGCTTTGCATTGTAAACCCCCCTATCCTATTTTACTTTTATCTTTTTTGCAAAACTATCGTCCCTTCGTCACCTCTTCGTAGGTCATGGCGGACACGTTTTGAATGACGGAAACGAGGTCGTTAAAGTCGTTGCCTCTTGTCATGATGCACAAAACGTAAGGTCGTACCGACGAGTACACAATGCCGCAGTCGTGAAGTTCTCTGTATTGGAGCGTACCGTCCTTAGATAATACGCTTCTCTCGCCGAATTTTTGGGCGGTTGTGGTGCCGGAGGGAACCCCCGCCTGAATGCCTCGGGGAAATTGCGCTCGCCCCAGCAGGTCGAGAGCTTTCTCGGAAAATTCTTCATTGAGATACGTAGCGTTATATAACACCCGAAAGAAATACGAGAAGGATTTTGGTGAAATGTCATCGACAGTCGGAGTGTTGTCGGCCGGGATCGACAACCCCAAATCCGTAAACACTTCAGCCAAAGAACTCTGGTCGATGGCATTGAAGAGAAGGCTGGTAGCGTTGTTATCGGAATTCACTATCATGGCGGTCATAAGGTCACTGACTTTATACCCGTTGCCGGCGCCAATCCAGTAGGGGGAGCGGAAATACTCCTCTTTGTTAAGGTCAAAAGTGCCATCATACGCAAGCACCGCGTCGAGAATTTTTGACTGTTTTTCAGCCGACTTCAGATACGCAATCATGATTGGAACTTTAAGAAGACTCGCCGGAGAAAATTTCGCGTTTTCGTTGATACCAAACCAGCGCCCGCCTTGGAGCTCGCGGAAATAAATACCGGCGCTGCTCACTTTTCCCGAATTAGTCGCGGTTGTCAGGAAATTTTCAACCTTCCTCTTGAGTAGCGAATACTGGTCGGAATCGGCGCTCTCCCACGTGCCGCAGGCAAGGAGCCGGTTAATATACTTGTAGTCCCCTTTGGCGCGAAGCGGCGGGTCAACGGGTAAATATGCCCCGGTGGGGGTCATGCCGTGCGCCAACCAGCCGGCTGAAAAAGCAAGCGCACACAGCACAAGACAGAGCGGAATATTTTTGCGGACAACTTGAAATGCGCGAGCCATAATAATGGATACAGCATAGCATGAGAAGTGTTCTCATTTCAAAACAAAACCGCCCCTTTACGGGGCGGTTTGGTTTTTCCCTTGTTGCGGGGTCCCGATTTGCACGGGAATCTCAAGGTTATGAGCCTTGCGAATTACTGTTACTCTACCCCGCTATTTCCATTGAACATGTACACAAAACGTGCAACACGTTAAAGAGCCTAAAGGATACTCTAAAAGGGAGAAATAATCAAGAAAAATTTTGTTTTGTCGTGTTCCGTGCTACATGCTCCATGATTCATGCCTAGATATAATGAAACTCCCTAAACACCTCCTCGTACAGGCCTACGACTCGGCGAGCTTCGCGGTCGGTTATTTGGAAATTGCTGCCCTCGTGAGCGATGGCGTTACGGACACGATGAGCCTCCCACGCTTTGTCAATCGAAAGAAAATCACTCTTTTCAACCGCCTTGAGCTTGTCGGAAAGCGTCTCGCCGTGATAACTCATCTTGGTAAGCATCTCGTCTAAAACGATGTCACACTCAAGAATCGCCAGCCGCCAGTCACTCGGATTTTCCGAATTGATGTGATTGGTAATTTCTCCCCACCGTTTGTTCGCTGATACGGCTAAGGTTTCGTGAGAGTCTAGAGCCTCTGCTCCGGCGGGTCCTTCGGCGCGGCCCTCATGGTGAGCGCCGTTGGTTTTTTCTTCCATCTCGTGGAAAATAGCTCTGGTGCGAATAACACAGTAAATGATACCGGTAAGAAACAGGAGGGAAAGCAGGAGCGAGAAAGGCCTAATGAAAAGCAAAAGGGTTGAGAGAAAGGCCTTGATGGAATCCCAACTGGGGAAAAGCTGCCCGGAAAGAAGCTGGTAAATCTTCTCGTAGATATAAGAAACGTTCAAAAAATTTACCGAGTTCATAAAAACTAATTTGAAAAACGTTGAGCTACGCCAAAAAGAATTTCTTCCCCGCCCGCGGGGGCCATGAACTGAACACCGAGGGGAAGTTTCCCGCCTCCAACTTCCGCAAAACCTGACGGCACGGAAATCGCCGGAACACCGCTTATGTTGGCTACTACCGTAAACACGTCCGCCAAGTATGTCTGCAGAGGGTCCGATTTTTCTCCGATTTTCCAGGCGGGGGTGGGAGCCACTGGCGTTGCTATTATATCAACTTCTTTGAAAGCTTTCTCGAAATCGCGGACAATAAGAGCGCGGACAAGAGTGGCTTTCCTATAGTAAGCTTCATAGTAACCGGAAGAGAGCACGTATGCGCCAAGAATGATTCTTCGTCGAACCTCTGGTCCGAAACCCGACTCTCGGGTTTCCCGATAATCGGCAAGGAGGGTATCGCCGCTTTTATGAAGCCCGTACTTAACACCGTCAAAACGCGCCAGGTTTGTGGACGCTTCGGCAGGCATGATAATGTAATAGGCGGCGAGTGAGTACGAAACATTGGATAAACTGATTTCCCGCACCTCATGACCGCGTTTTTTTAAAACTTCAAGCGAACTTTTGAAATTTTCCGCAACGCTTTCATCAATACCCTCACTTTCCGTAAACTTTCTCGGCACCCCAATCTTAAGTTTGGTTTTTGGTATTTTGTGTTTTGTGTTTTGCGCTTCGGTTGAGGTACTATCCAGAGGGTCGCGACCTTTTATGCAATCGAAAATAATTTCCGCATCCTCGACGGTCTTGGCGAACGGTCCGATACAATCGAGCGACGAACCCATGGCGATAAGCCCTGAACGGGAAACGGCTCCATAGGTAGGCTTCATGCCCACCACCCCACAAAATGAGGCGGGTTCGCGGATTGAACCGCCGGTGTCCGAACCTAAAGCGGCAAGCGCCATGTTGGCCGCCACCGCGGCGGCGGAACCGCCCGACGAACCGCCAGCTACCCGCGTCAAATCATGAGGATTTTTCGTCACGCCGTAGGCGGAATTTTCAGTCGAACCACCCATCGCGAACTCATCGCAATTCGTACGTCCGAGGAATACCGCGCCCGCTTCTTTCAGTTTCGAAATCACCGTCGCGTTGTAAGATGCAACATAGCCATCGAGAATTTTTGATGCCGCGCCAGCACGACGTCCCATGATTAAAATATTATCTTTAATGGCAAAAGGAATGCCGATTAAGTTGGAAAGTTTGGAAGTTGGTACGTTTTTAAGTTTCTTGTCGGCCTCCGCCGCCTGCGCCAACACATCATCAAACACTTCGAGATACACGTTCAATGTTTTATTTTTCTTTTCAATTTCAGCAAGATACGCCTTCGCCAAATCCACGGCGGAGTACTCTCCTTTAATGAGAGAGTCGTGGGCTTTTTTGATGGTAAGTGTTTTTAAGTCAATCATATACAATACGAATTACGAATTGATACAAATATACGAATAGGAACGCGCTTTCATTGGTAAATTCGTACTAATTCGTAATTCGTATTCTAAAGAATTTTTTTCACCTTCACATATTGCCCTTCCCTCGAAGGCGCGGCGGCAAGAAGAGTCTCAGTGAAAACGCCGCTCTCATGCGGATTATCGTCCGCACGCATGACATTTCGAGGCGAGAGTTCCTTTTTTCCCAAAATTAAATCCGCCGAAACTTTCTGTATTTGTTCCACGTAGCCCAAGATGGAATCCATATCCTTCCGCAAGGATTCTTTTTCTTCCGGCGAAAGCGCGATGCGGGAAAGCTCCGCCAGTTTTTCAATTTCTTTGACGCTCACCATGTCAATGATACTAACATTATTTGAGTATTTTCAAAAACTCCTCCTCGCTCAGGACTTTCACGCCAATAGTTTTCGCCTTTTCAAGTTTCGAACCCGGATTTTCGCCGGCAACGACAAAGGCGGTATTTTTGGAAACGGAACCGGAAATATCGCCGCCTAAAGTACGGATTTTTTGGGCGGCTTCGTCGCGCGAGAGCGTAGAGAGTGTGCCGGTCAACACAAACGACTTTCCGGCAAGCGGAAGTTTTGAAGCGTCAACCTTTTTCACCGCTTCAATATGCACCTGCTTTTGCAACCGCTCCGTAAGCTTCCGATTGCTCTTGTTCGCGAACCACTCTGTAAGCGACTCCCCCACCACTGGGCCGACACCGTTAATTTTTTCAAGCTCTTCAAACGAGGCGCCCATAACTTTTTGGAGACTCCCGAAATGAGTCGCGAGGTCGTTCGCAGTTTCTTCTCCGACTTGGGATATCGAGAGCGAGGCGAGAAAGCGCGCGAGAGAAACCTGTCGCGCTTTCGTGACAGACGCAAGCAGATTGTCCACCGACTTCTCGGCAAAGCGAGGAAGCTCCAAAAGGTCGCCGCGCTTCAAGGTGAAAATGTCGTCGAACGAGGAAATTAAATTTTTCTCCAACAAGATGTCGATGATTTTTGGCCCCAAACCGTCAATATCAAAACATTTTTTTGAAACGAAATGATAAAAACGGCGTTTTAAAACGACGAACGAATTCGGGTTAACACAACGCCATGCCGCCTCCCCGGGAATGCGCTCAATGCGTCCGCCGCCCCCGCACTCGACCACCCGCGTCGGCCAGACAAATGGTTTTTCTTTCCCCGTCCGCAATTCTTTAACCACCGAAACAATATCGGGGATGACGTCGCCCGCCTTCTGAAGAATCACCGTGTCACCCACGCGGACATCAAGCCGGTTAATCTCGTCTTCATTGTGAAGGGTCGCCCGCGAAACCGTCGAACCCGCGACCTGAACCGGCCGCAAGTGCGCCACTGGCGTCAACACGCCGGTTCGCCCGACTTGCAACACGATATCTTCCACCACCGTCGTCACCTGTTCGGCGGCAAATTTAAAGGCGATGCCCCATCGAGGAGCTTTTCCGGTATAACCAAGCGCGTCCTGATACTCCCGTTCATCGACTTTGACAACGATACCGTCGGCAAGATAATCCTCCTTGTCCATTTTCTTCTGCCACTCTTTCCAGTAGGCAATCACTTCGGAAATGTCGTGGCAGTGTTTGTTGTGGGGATTTACTTTGAACCCAAGCTCTTTCAAAAACTCAAGTTCTTGAAACTGGCGCGGTGGCACTGCTTTTTCACAAAGTGCGACGTCGTAAATAAAAGTTCGAAGTTTCCGTTCGGCCGCAACCCTCGGGTCAAGCTGGCGAATACTTCCCGCGGCGAGATTTCGGGGATTGGCGAACGGCTCCTCGCCGCGCTTTTTTCGCTCCGCATTCAAACGGGCGAGTTGCGATTTCGCCATCCAGACTTCGCCCTCGACAACAATGTCAACCGGCTCTCGTAAACGAAGCGGCACGGACTCTATGGTTTTCACGTTCTCGGTAACGTCCTCCCCCACCTTACCGTCTCCCCGTGTTGCCGCCTGAAAAAGCAGGCCTTTTTTGTACTCCAGGACGATTTTGAGCCCGTCAATCTTGTGTTCGCACGTATAGCTCGGCAAAGGTTCGACCTTTGTACCAAGGTCGAACCTTTGGGCGAGAAAACGCTTAACACGGGCATCAAATTCAATCATCTCTTCGGGCGTAAACGCGTCGTTAAATGACCACTGCGGCACCTTGTGCGTCACTTTGACGAATTCCGGCAAAGGTTTGCCCGCCACTCTCTGCGACGGCGAGTCGGGCGTTATAAGTTCGGGATACTTCCCTTCGAGTTCGACAAGTTCGTGCTTCAATGAATCTAAGGCGGCCTCGGAAATTTCCGGTTTGTCCAGCACGTGATATAAGTAGCGATGATGTTCAATAGTCGCTTTGAGTTTCTCGTGCCGCTTTTTAATTTCTTCGGGTACGCGGGTCATATGTTTAATAATTCGCCCGCAAGCCCCGCTCCACAAGAGTCGGGTCCCCCGCATTCGAACTATTTTGTCCGTGGGATACGATGTTGGTCATACTACGGCCCGTCCCTGGGTCGCTTTTGCCGACCAAAACTATCGCCTGCCCTGAACCGATTTTAATCGTAAAAGTACTCGTCGCGTTTTTAGCGTCAATTTGGTAATCTCCTAAGGGGGGCTTGTAAATGCTCATCTTCGCGGAGGATAAACCCCCACAATCAATAGTTTTATAATCAACATACCTTCCGGGGGATGAAATAAATGAGTCGGTGGAAGTAGCGAACACGTTCGTGCCGATAAAGTCGTGGTACAAAGCGCACTCGATAGCGCTGTCCGCCACGTAAAAAGCCGATTGCGATTCACGTCCGAAAGAAGAAAGAAGCACCTCACGAAAAGCGATGTTCCAGATGGCGAGACCAATTGACAAGAGAACGCTCGAAGCCAAAATGGCGAAGAGCAAAGCAAACCCGCCCGAAGCTTCTAGGTTCAAGCTTCTAGGTTCTAGCATATTTTTTTGAATGTTTTTGTTTTTTTTCATTTTACTAAAAGCTGAAAGCTTGAAGCTGACAGCTACTCCATTTTACGGCAACGGCGCAAGTGGGTACCAATTAAAAATCTTTTCATTGACGCTTATGCTCTTTAAGATTAATCCCGTCCTCCACGAAACCGTGGCGACCAAATCAGCCTCCGCGTTAGTGTCCGTCCCGACGGGCACCCGCGTAATCTGGAGCATCCGTGTAAAAGCTGTTGTGCGCCAATCCGAGGGCAGTCCCCCGCCGGAACCCGCCCGTAAACCAAAATCGCCGTAAATACCGGTTGCCGGGCTAAACTGAAACACCAAGAGACACCGCCGCGAGTCCGGCAAGGCGTTGCAATCAATCGTCTGTGAACCAACGTTCGGGTCAATACCGCTGTCTATTCCGCATGTTTTACCTATACAATTTTCAAGGCCACGAAGCCAGTCATCCGAACCGGAACGGCCCAAAAGATTGTTATTGTCCCGAACGTTTCGCGCGTACTCGATTGCCTCCTGCGCGAGATAAAAAGCGGTCACCTGGTCGCGGGCGTAAACCGAAGCATTCAAACCGCGCTCCGCGAGGGTCATGGGCGCCACCATGGCAATCGTCAAAACAGCAATGGCCACGATGGTTTCGATGAGGGAGAACCCACGGGGGCATGGAACATGTATCATGGAGCACTGAACAGAAGAGCGATTCTCCGGTTTATTTTCCCCTCTTATGTTCCATGTTTTATGTTCCATGTTATATGTTCTATGTTAGCGCGGCACATCCGGCAACCGCTCCGATACCAGTGTTTGCAGGTCAAACCGCGACGTGGTTCTCGCTCGGGCGCCGGCCGCACTATTAACGCTCACCACTCCACCGACGGTAATAAGAATTTTCGGCTGTAACGAGTCAAGAGGGTTTTCGCCGACAAGATAAAAACAAAAACGGTCAATGCTTATTTCCGGAGCGGTCATGACGCTATACAAAACTCCCTTGCCAATTTCAATGCTGCTACCGTTTAACCTATACACGACATTCGACCCGTATTGGTCAATGTAGCTAATACCCGTCTTCCCCGGACTGGGGCATGTAGCCGTGCTCCTACCAAGGAGAACGTAACTTGTACCGGTGCGAAGATTGCGGGCGATGCTTTCGAGGGTCAAACTTAAGTTGTTGATGGTCGTTTTGAGCCCCTGCGCCTTATGGTCGGCATCCACCACGGACAAAAGCACGCTCGTGGTGGCAAGCATCACAAAACTGAAGAGGGCGATTGACACAATCATTTCAATCAGGGTGAAGCCCGCAGAGCATGGAACATGGAGCATGGAACATGGAGCAGAAGAATAATTCTCCGGTTTTTTCTCCACTCTTATGTTCCATGTTTTATGTTTTATGTTACGTACCCTATGTTCCATATTTTATGTTACGTGTTGCGTGTTCCATGTTCACAGGCACGATGCTTTAATCGAAATCTGGCCGGCAGCTGACACACAGACTGACTTGGTTGTTCCCTGCGGTGAAGCGACCGTAATAGAAGCGCTACCGTAAGTGTTCACGTAAGAACCCCCCTTGTAACCCCGAACTGTCGGTTCCGGTTCGGGCCGGTGGAAAAGAATTTCAAGAGTATCAATGGGGGTCCCGGGTGAGTTGGAACAAACGGCATCCCCGCAAAACTGCTTTATGTAGTTGCCCTTTTCAATCTTAAAAAGACTGACACATTCCGGAAAATGCCCTACTGGAGGAGAAGCGAGACACCCCGTGGCGCTGTTCACGGTGGTATCATATTTAAGGTCGTTATCGGCATCGGCAAAAAGAATATAGTAACCGTCATTGAGCGCCACGTGAATGCCGTAGCGCCTGTCAAATTGGGCAATCGGGTCGGCGACCCCGCGGACCTTTCGGACGCTTATACCATACACCTGCGCCTGCCGCACCGTAAGCGCCACGTCGTAGGCAAGGTTGGTAATTAAAACACTGCCTCCAAAGTTTCGCTGGTTTAAGACCACTATGCTGGTAATGAGGGTAAAGATGGTAATGGCCACCATGAGCTCTATGAGGGAAAATCCCCTAAACCGATGCGAAACTGCGAATTCGTGCGAATGATGCGAATTACGGTGCGATATCTTCTTTCGCATCATTCGCATAAATCCGCATGTTAGCATCGCTATTTTCTTTTTTCGCGGCATTCGCATGTATTCGTAGATTAGCATCGCTATTCTATATTACAACCAGCGCACTTAACCCCATCACATCAAATCCTGAAAAGTAAACGACGACAAGCCCCAGTATAAGGAAAGGTGCGAGCGGTATCTCGCTTTTCATTGTAAGCTGTTTTGCCCCCGCGCTCAACAACAGTCTCCGGAATAAACGCGCGCGTGAAAGTTTGGAAACGCAGACTAGAAAGACCCCGACCGACGCTCCGAGCCAAAATCCCAGAACCACGGCCGACACGCCCAAAGAAAACCCCAGAAACCAACCGATACCGAGAGCCAGTTTGGCATCCCCTAGGCCAATCCACCGCCCACCGGAAATAAGCCAGAGAAGCACGATTGGCAGGGCAAGAATCGGTCCAGCAAGCAAATCAAGCAGATACGGAAAATGTACAAGTGAGGACGTTCCGACCACCGCAAGCAACCTAACGAGTGACAGTACGCCGAAGAACAAAACCAGAGAATCGGGAATAATTTTGTGTTTCAGGTCGTAAACAGAGATGACAACCAGAACGGACATAATCAACAACTCACAACTGACAACCAACAACCACAGAAAAGAAAAATTTGGTTGTAAGTTGCCTGCCTGCGCAGTCAGGTAAGTTGTAAGTTGTAAGTTTCTCCAGAGAACGCCGAGAAATAAAAGCCCCGTAAGTAATTCCACCAATGGGTATTGGAAAGAAAGCTTACTCTTGCAAAAACGACAGCGCCCGTGAAGCGCCGTGAAACTGAAAATAGGAATCAAGTCGTACCACGGAATTTTCTTGCCGCAAGAAAAACAGCCGGAGCGTCCACCTAAACTAACTCCCGTATTAAAGCGGAGAATCACCACGTTGAGAAAACTGCCCACAATAGTCCCCAAAACAAAAAAACTGACCGCGCCGAAAATTATCATGGCCTAATTATAGCACTAGACATGGAGCATGGAGCACATAGCATGGAACATGAAACCTAAGACAAGAAAAAATCGGGAAACCGCTCTTCTGTTACGTGTTCAATGTTCCATGTTCTGTGACTCTAGGGCGTCACATCGTAACACTGATCGGTACCAGGAGCGATGCCGCTGCAAAGGGTCGTCGAGCCGTGAAAATCGCTCGCGGGAACAGAGCCGGTGCCGCCGCAGTTTCCCGCCGCGGCCACCGTACCTGCCGCCGCGTCTGAATCAGCCGTTAAAACGGTGTTGGAACCGACTTCAAGCGCCGTACCCAAATGATAGCTGTTGCAGAATCCCCCTCCAGCGTCAATCGGTACGTAGACGTAATCGGCTGCAGCTCCCGAAACACCGCCTGGCGGTTTTGGAATCGCGGGAATGTACGTCGGGGCCAGTTCGGCACCGGCAGTTGCGCCATCGGTTGCAAGCGTTCTTGGATACTGGCCGTTATGAGAATCAAAATAAAGAGCTAGGGCGAGCTGTAGCTGCTTAACATCAGCTATACGCTTGACGTCACGGGCTTTCTGGCGGGAGGAATTGAGATTAGTCAGTATGATTGATGACAAAATACCGATGATGGCGATGACCACAAGAAGTTCAATTAATGTAAAACCCTTTTTCATAGTTTCCTAATTTTAGCTTAAATCCGCCAAAAAGAAAAACCAAAACGGGGATACAAACCAGGATAGCAAGGCTCAGCCTCGCTAGCGAGGCTGAGCCTTGCTGTCACCAAGGACCGTCCTTGAAGAGCTACTGCCAATTGTCCCCCATGCAATAAAAAGCGGGGGGGTAACCATCGGGCGGAGCGCCCACAGCCCAACACCCGTCCCCTTTGCCCGAAGGAGACACGCCCTCAAGATTAGCTCCCAAACGATAGCCGCTTACACCTTTTACTGGTTGATAGGCATACACATAGGCATTGCCATTGATTGTACTGTTAAGAGGGTCGACCGGAAATACCGGCAGGTACGGGTTTAAACTGTTCGCCACTTCCGCCCAGCAAGTTGTCTGACTGGAAAGCGCCCACGTGGCGGCACCGCAGGATGAGGGGAGCGCGGGATACACATAATTGTTTGAATTAAAATAAAGCGTCAGAGCGCGATTGAGCTGGCTCACTTCGGCGATTCGCCGCGCGTCGCGGGCGCGCAGACGCGCCGAATTAACGTTGGCAAAAATAACCGATGCCAAAAGACTGATGATGGAGATAACGACCAGAAGTTCAATCAGCGTAAACCCGGTAGTGAATTTTGGCGATGGGCTTCGCCCGCGCTTCGCGGCTCGCCAAAATCTACTACCGGGAAAACCCTTGCGACATTTCATCAGCACATTATACACCTCTTCAAAAAAGAAAAACCCGAAAATCGGGTTTTTCTTTACAAGACGCCCTGGGAAAAAACTTAGTTACAGGAACTCGTGGATTGCGAACAGGTAATGGTCGTTCCGTTTGAGGACGTCAAAGTGAACACCGTGTCACCACCCGCCAGAAAGTTGCCGCTCGCAGAAGTGGGCGCAACATATGCATAGCCTGTGGAAGAAATGTCAGGCCATTTGGCCGAGTGACCCGTCTGCGCAGCAGCACCGGTAGCACTAGTGGCACATATATAGAGAGACGTTGTTGGTTGAACAGTAGCGATAAAACCAGCATCATCCGCGCACGTAATAAGCTCGGGCATAATACTTGAAGCCGAACCCAATGCTGAAGCTCTCTTTGCCTTGTAACGGGCGCCGTTTAGGTTAACCAAAACAATTGAAGACAAAATACCGATAATGGCGATAACTACCAAAAGCTCAATAAGCGTAAAACCTCGTGTTTTTTTCATATTTTTAATTTTTGATATTTGATTTTTAATTTACTTTCGACCGCTCTCCCTTTAAAGAAGTAGCCGTTGTTTACTATGCCGCTATTATACTCCGTCTGTCGTTTGGGGTAAATAGGAGTGTGGATAAGTAAGGCTAAAGCCATACTAATCTGCGAACTGATACGAATCTACTAATACCTACTAATCCTCGCCTCCGATTTATTCGTAGC
>Ga0209515_10003326_pt1 | contig 23271 bp, 24 predicted proteins | sample Subgroupgradi54m_FD_187454 | JGI IMG/M metagenome (GOLD analysis project Ga0209515, IMG submission 187454) | Subsurface groundwater microbial communities from S. Glens Falls, New York, USA - GMW60B uncontaminated upgradient, 5.4 m (SPAdes)... ... | reverse complement strand
TTCATTGATCCCATGCTGCTGACGGCCGAAAAATTCTCCCGGGCCGCGGATCAAAAGATCCTGTTCCGCAATCTTAAAGCCGTCATTGGAAGAAAGAATAGCCTCGATTCTTGCTTTCCCCTCAACCGTTGTCGGATCAGCCAACAAAACACAAACCGAGTCGCGGCTTCCCCGCCCAATACGGCCGCGCAACTGATGAAGTTGTGCTAACCCGAAACGCGGCGCGTGCTCTATGACCATGATCGTCGCATTTGGGACATCGACTCCAACCTCAAGGACGGTCGTGGCAACCAGGATATCAATTTTTTTATTTTTAAAATCATTCATGGCCGTATCGGCGTCTTTTTTGGGCATTTGACCGTGGATAAGCCCAACCTTAAAATTTTTAAACTCATGGCCTTTGAGCTCTTCATACATTTTCTCCGCGGCTTTCAAATCAAGTTTTTCACTTTCCTCAACGATCGGATAAACAATATACGCCTGTTCGCCCTTTAAAACCCGCTCTGCAACCATTTTGTAAACTTGCGGCGCGCTGTCTTCACCAAAATGCAGCGTCCTCACCTGGCCGCGGCCGACGGGCATTTCATCGATCACGGAAACATCAAGGTCGCCGTAGAGCGTCAGGCACAGAGTTCGCGGAATAGGCGTTGCCGTCATAATGAGCGTATCGGGATTGACTCCTTTCGAAGGAAACAAGGAACGCTGGCGCACGCCGAATTTATGCTGTTCATCAATCACAATAAAACTTAAACTCTTAAAATGGAGATCCTGTTGAATGAGCGCATGCGTTCCAACAACCAGATCAATATTGCCATTGCCGATATCTTCGTAAATTTTTTCCTTTTTCTTTTTGGAAGTACTGCCGGTCAAAAGAGCCGCGCGAATAAAGGAAAATTGTTTTTTCTCAAGGAGCTTCGTAATGACGCTGTAGTGCTGACTGGCCAAGATTTCCGTCGGCGCCATGATCGCACTTTGATAGCCATTGTGCCTGGCCATAACGCATCCGAAAAACGCGACAATCGTTTTTCCCGATCCGACATCCCCCTGCAGCAATCGGTGCATCGGTGAATCCCTGGCCATGTCTTTGGCCATTTCCCCAATGACACGCTCCTGAGCCTGAGTCAATTTAAAATCGAAAGAATTTAAGAATTCTTTTAGAACATGATCGTTGATGCGATGCGCAAAACCTTTCTTTGCAACAAGGCTCGACTTTCTTAAAAATACGGATACTTGAAAAAGAAAGAATTCCTCAAAGGCGATACGCTTGTAAGATTCCTTTTGAACCTCGAAATCTTCCGGATAATGAAGATTGCTTAAACTTTTCACGAGATTGGACAGATGATATTTCTCACGAAGACTAAAGGGCAAAACTTCTTTGACCTGACCGGCATATTGGTCGAGGCCTGCCTTGACGGCTTTGCGAAGCGAGCGCTGCGTTAATCCGCGCGTCAGCGGATAAATCGGGACGATGCGGCCCATATGCAAACTCGTCCCTTCGGCCTCATCGTCGTCAATGATCTCGTATTCGGGCGAAACGATCTGCAGAATCCCTTTAAACTGATCAACCTTGCCATGCATGATCACCTTCTGTCCGACTTGAAAATAATTGGACATGAAGGGCTGGTTAAACCAAACACCGTGGAGGACACCCGTATCATCCGATATTTCAATCCGGCAGACATGTTTTTTCGTATACCAGACCTGCCGGCCGTTGAATTTAATGACCTCTCCGCTGACCAAACAGGATTCTCCCACTTTCACCTGCGCAATGGGCATCATATGACGCCGGTCTTCATAGCATCGGGGAAAAAAATACAAAAGATCTTCAATGCTCTCAACACCGAGCCGGTTGAAGATCTTCTTGCGGGCGGGCCCCACACCTTTTAAATATTGGATGGAAATCTCACTTAACTCTTTCATAAAAGAACCACGTTTGGCGTGTTGTCTAAAAGCATTTGATCGCGGATAAAGTTTGTTTCGGGGTTATTTTTCAGGCGAGGTTTAGCCGGTTTTCATTTTGCTGATCCGTTTTTCCAGCTGCTTATGATAATCATCGCGGAAAACTTTTTTGAAATCATATCCACTTTTAAAACTATCAATCGTGTCCTGCTCTGTTTTACTGAGCATCTTGTTTTGCACAAGGTTGAAAACAATAAAGCCAAAATCTTCTGTTGTTTTAATTCCCCAGTGGGTAAGAACCGCGAGCGCCAGAGGCCCGAATTGTAATAAGGCGAACTCCCGAATACCCTCCAAAAGCTCTTCTCCTGTCACATGGCGAAGGCGCCGATATTTCTTTTGCGTAAAAGTCAGGGCTTCCAAGACAAATTCATACGAATCCCGCTCATAACGCGGATCTTTTTCACAAATATGCTCAATAATATTATCGAGTTCTCGATGCATGAGAATATATTTTATATCACTTTCTTGAAGTTTAAAATCAAATATTTCACATTTGGCAAAAAGAATTGTTTTTTAAAACTCTTGTGACATAATGACGACCATGAAAAACGGGATCCGTCTTCGATGGAAAATCTATGCGTTTCTTTACATCCCCCTCGCTCTGAGCAATCTCACAAGTCTTTTTTATCCGAAATCAGACCTTTACGTTTATTATCACACCCTCGCTGCCTTCCATAAGGCCTTATATGTCTTTTATGTCGTCCATATTTTAAGCGCCGTTCTTGGGCTTTTATCGGCATCTTTGCTTCTTCTCTACGTCACAAGAACAGAATTTTTACCGCGTTCATTCTGGAAATGGATTCTCATTCTGCGAATTATTTTCGATTGCAGTGATCATCGATATGAGGTCAGCCTTATTAAATCCCTCTTTCATGTCAATTTGTCTTATGTCGTGATCACGCTTCTCATCACAACCGCACTTATCCTGCCATCCTATTTTATTTTTTACAAATATCTTGCCAGGCCGAAAGATTTGTTTTCCAAATAAAAACCCCCACTGCTTTGTTTGCAAAGCAAACAGTGGGGGTAAATTTAACCAGTGACTTTCTACTCTCCCATAACCTTGCGACTATAGTACCATCGACCTCAAAGGGCTTAACTTCCGTATTCGGAATGGGAACGGGTGTGGCCCCTTTAGTAACATCACTGGAATATATGACGACAATTACATCTTGTATTAAAATCACTGAGCCGTAGAAGATGAATAATTTCAAAGTGGCCAAGCGTTCGGCATATTAGTACTGCTTTGCTTAATCCTTTACAGGACTTACACATGCAGCCTATCAACCTCGTAGTCTACAAGGTGCCTTCATGCCGCTTGCGCGGCAATCGATGCCTAATCTTGAGGGGGGCTTCGCACTTATATGCATTCAGCGCTTATCCTTTCCGAACATAGCTACCCGGCCTTTACCCTTGGCAGGATAACCGGAACACCAGAGGTTCGTCTCTCTCGGTCCTCTCGTACTAGAGAGAGCTCCTCTTCAAGCATCGTGCGCCCACACCAGATAGAGACCGAACTGTCTCACGACGTTCTAAACCCAGCTCACGTACCCTTTTAACCGGCGAACAGCCGGACCCTTGGGACCTTGTACAGCCCCAGGATAGGATGAGCCGACATCGAGGTGCCAATCCGCGCTGTCGATATGAACTCTCGAGCGCGATCAGCCTGTTATCCCCGGAGTACCTATTATTCGTTGAGCGATGGCCATTCCATGTTGAACCACCGGATCACTAAGCCCTACTTTCGTATCTGATCGACCTGTCGGTCTCACAGTTAAGCCTCCTTATGCCTTTGCACTCTACAGTCGATTGCCGACCGACCTGAGGAGACCATGGGGCCCCGTCGTTACATTTTAGAAGGGAACCGCCCCAGTCAAACTGCCCATCTGGCACTGTCAATTGCCTTGGTTCAAAGGACAAAATTAGAATCGAAGAATTAACAGGGTGGTATTTCACCGATGACTCCACCTCAGCTAACGCCGAAGCTTCAAAGTCTCCCACCTATCCTACACAATTAACACTAAAATTCAATACCAGATTACAGTAAAGGTTCCGGGGTCTTTTCGTCTAGATGCGGGTAGACGGCATCTTCACCGCCACTACAATTTCGCCGAGCCTCCCCTTGAGACAGCGCCCAACTTGTTACACCATTCGTGCGCGTGGGAACTTACCCCACAAGGAATTTCGCTACCTTAGGACCGTTATAGTTACGGCCGCCGTTTACTGGGGCTTCAATTCGAAGCTTTGTCCGCCTTACGGCGGACTAACCCCTCCTCTTAACCTTCCAGCACCGGGCAGGTGTCACACCCTATACGTCGTCTTGCGATTTTGCAGAGTGATGTGTTTTTACTAAACAGTCAGCCGGGCCTCTTTACTGTGACCCAAAAGGGCTCCATTTGTACAACTTCACCCCTTGGGCACCCCTTATCCCGAAGTTACGGGGCCATTTTGCCTAGTTCCTTAAGGAGAGTTCTCTCGAGCGTCTTCCCATATTCTGGGTATCTACCTGTGTCGGATTACGGTACGATCGGCCATGATACTCTCTTAATGGTTTTTCTCGGCAGCCTGGCATTAATGACTTCGCTCTTGACGTATCGTAAGCTCCCCATCACCCCTCACCTTGCCTTTCGACAAAGCTACAGGCTTGGACAAAGACATCCAACACTTTGCTCATCTAGCCTCCTGCGTCACATTAAGATAATAACGCTCATAGCCGGTACTGGAATATTAACCAGTTGTCCATCGCTTACGCCTTTCGGCCTCAACTTAGGATCGACTAACCCTAGGCGGATTAACCTTCCCCAGGAAACCTTGGATTTTCGACGCTATGGTTTCTCGCCATAGTTTTCGCTACTCATACCGACATTATCACTTCTGCCTTCTCCAGTGTTCCTTTCGGTACACCTTCATTGTGTGGCAGAACGCTCCCCTACCCCTTTTTCCGTCCGAAGACGGAATAAAAGCCATGGCTTCGGTTATAGACTTTAGCCCCGATCGTTTTCGGCGCAAAATCACTCGACCAGTGAGCTGTTACGCACTCTTTAAATGATGGCTGCCTCTAAGCCAACATCCTGGCTGTCTAAGTGACTCCACTTCCTTTACCACTTAGTCTATATTAGGGACCTTAACCGATGGTCTGGGCTTTTCCCCTCTCGACTCTGAAGTTTAGCCCCCAGAGACTGACTCCCGGGATACGATGAATGGTATTCGGAGTTTGGTTAAGTTTGGTCGCCCGGTAAGGCGCCTAGCCTATTCAGTAACTCTACCCCCACTCATTAATTATTCCGAGGCTAGTCCTAAAACTATTTCGGGGAGAACCAGCAATTGCTACGTTTGATTAGCCTTTCACTCCGACCCACAGATCATCGCCTAATTTTTCAACATTAGTGCGTTCGGTCCTCCACTGTGATTTCTCACAGCTTCAACCTGTCCATGGGTAGATCACGTAGTTTCGGGTCTACTATACGTTACTAGGTCGCCCTATTAAGACTCGCTTTCGCTACGCCTGCGTTCCAGAGGAACTTAGGCTCGCAACGCACAGTAACTCGTCGGTCCATTATGCAAAAGGTACGCCGTTAGCCATTCTGCACCTTGCGATGCAGCATAGGCCTTCGACAGCTTGTAGGTTTATGATTTTAAGTTCTATTTCACTCCCCTCACCGGGGTTCTTTTCAACTTTCCCTCACGGTACTTGTTCACTTTCGGTCAGACTTGAGTATTTAGTCTTAGCCCATGGTCGGGCCAGATTCTCGCAGGATTTCACGTGCCCCGCGATACTTGGGATACCTCTAGGGTGCCTCGAGTTTTCGTATACAGGACTTTCACCTTCTGTGGCGTGCTTTCCCAAACACTTCTACTAACTTTTGACAATCCCACGTTGAGGTCCCACAACCCCTTCAACCTTACGGTAGAAGGTTTAGACTGTTTCCTTTTCGCTCGCCGCTACTGGGGAAATCCCATACGGTTTCTTTTCCAGGAGTTACTTAGATGTTTCAATTCACTCCGTGTCGCCTTGAATACCTATGTATTCAGTATTCAATATCCCGATATGACTCGGGATGGGTTTTCCCATTGGGAGATCTTCGGATCAATGCCTGTTTGCGACTCCCCGAAGCATATCGCTGCTTACCACGTCCTTCATCGCCTTAGTCTGCCAAGTTATCCATCATAAACCCTTAGTAGCTTGACCACAAGATATGTATGCTCAAAAGAACATATTTTAAATCGGCTCATTGTAGATTTTAATACAAGATGTAATTGTCAAAGAGCAAAATAACTATGCTGAGCATAGTTATAAAATTTTGCGTAAATCTTATTTGCCGTATGGGGTGTTCTGCTTCGCCGCCATTCCTTCGAAGAAGAATGGAGCTGAGGAGGATCGAACTCCTGACCCCCTGCTTGCAAAGCAGGTGCTCTCCCAGCTGAGCTACAGCCCCGAGCTTCCACTAACTTAAAAATTTAATTTAGAAAAGCTCGGGGCAGTCCTGACTACCATAAATTTTATTAGAGAAGTCAGGGCAGCCCCAAACCTAAAGGTTTTTAAAATTGGCCCAAGTGGACTCTCCCGACGCTCGTCTTAAAACTCGGTCGGGATCCCGACTTCACGGCAAGTGAACGTCGGGAGAACCACTGAGCGAGAGAGCTTTAAACCAGTAATTAAATAATGGGCCCATCAGGACTTGAACCTGACACCCCCGCGTTATCAGCACGGTGCTCTGCCAGATGAGCTATGGGCCCAACATCTGACAACAATTTGTAAGAAGTTGTTGGGGCCCCTAGCTTATCTCAATTATTAACCTGGATTTTGCAAAGCAAAATCCGCCCGAAGGGCTGAACCAGGCCCGTTTTCAACGGGTCGGTTCAGGATAATCCCGGTATTTTGCACGCACGATTTTGTGCATATTTTATATGTGCGTGCAAAATCCGGGATTAAGTGAGGCTGGGAGACGTTGAAGCCCCCAGAAAATATTTTGAGCCAAGTCATTATTGAAAAGTCTAAACTGCTCATATACTTTTCACATCGTTAAAACAATTTCTATTTCCATAACCGACTGGATTGATCCCCTCGCTTGCGCTCGGGGATTATTTTATCTAAAACTTATGTTCGCCTCGCTTACGCTCGGCTCCATAAGTTTAAAATAAAATTAATAGAAAGGAGGTGATCCAGCCGCACGTTCCCGTACGGCTACCTTGTTACGACTTAGCGCCAGTCACCTGTTTTACCTTGGGCCTACCTACATAGGACTTCGGGTACTCCAAGCTTCCATCGCTTGACGGGCGGTGTGTACAAGGCCCGGGAACGTATTCACGGCAGCGTGCTGATCTGCCATTACTAGCGATTCCGGCTTCATGTAGTCGAATTGCAGACTACAATCTGAACTGAGACCGATTTTAAGAGATTAGCTCCCCCTCGCGGGTTGGCAACCCTCTGTTTCGGCCATTGTAACACGTGTGTAGCCCAGAGCATAAAGGCCGTACTGACTTGACGTCATCTCCACCTTCCTCCTGGTTATCCCAGGCAGTCTCTCAAGAGTGCTCTCATCCTGTCTTTCGACAAAATAAGGTGGCAACATGAGATAATGGTTGCGCTCGTTGCGGGACTTAACCCAACATCTCACGACACGAGCTGACGACAGCCATGCAGCACCTGTTCAGGCTCCTGATTTGACAGGTCGATCCCCTTTCAGTTCTCTACTTCCTGTATGTCAAACCCTGGTGAGGTTCTTCGCGTAGCATCGAATTGAACCACATGTTCCACCGCTTGTGCGGGCCCCCGTCAATTCCTTTGAGTTTTAACCTTGCGGTCGTAGTCCCCAGGTGGAGCACTTAATGCGTTAGCTGCGGCACTGACCCCAAAGGGGCCAACACCTAGTGCTCATCGTTTACGGCTAGGACTACCAGAGTATCTAATTCTGTTTGCTCCCCTAGCTTTCGCAATTCAGTGTCAGGGATGGACCAGAAAATCGCCTTCGCCGCTGGTGTTCTTCACGATCTCTACAGATTTCACCCTTACACCGTGAATTCCATTTTCCTCTTCCATCCTCAAGTCTGGCAGTATGAAAGGCAGTTTTCCGATTGAGTCGGAAGATTTCACCCCTCACTTATCAGACCACCTACTTGCCCTTTACACCCAATGATTCCGAGTAACGCTAGCCACCTCCGTATTACCGCGGCTGCTGGCACGGAGTTAGCCGTGGCTTATTCAACAGGTACCGTCAGTTTCAACGTTATTAGCGCTGAAATTTTCTTCCCTGTTAAAAGAGGTTTACGATCCGAAAACCTTCATCCCTCACGCGGCGTCGCATAGTCAGACTTTCGTCCATTGCTAAAGATTCTCGACTGCAGCCTCCCGTAGAAGTCTGGGCAGTGTCTCAGTCCCAGTGTGGCTGACCATCCTCTCAGACCAGCTACTCGTCAAAAGCCTTGGTAGGCCATTACCCTACCAACTAGCTGATAAGACGCGAGCTCATCCCTAAACGACGGGCCTTGCGGTCCCCATCTTTAATCAACATGACATGCGCCACATTGATACAATCAGGTATTACCACCGTTTTCACAGTGCTATGCCTGGTTTAAGGGCAGATTACTCACGTGTTCCTCACCCGTCTGCCGCTACGAGCGCCTTACGGCGCCGTCGCTCGACTTGCATGCCTAATCCACGCCGCCAGCGTTCACTCTGAGCCAGGATCAAACTCTCCAAGAACGACTTGGCTTCAAAATTTGGCAAATAAGATTTCAAAGAACAAAAAATCTTTTCACAACTTGCGAACGCAAGTTGTTGGATTTGTATTTTAAATTTTTCAATTAGAATCAAAACTCTCGGAAGTACTGCTTCTTTGAGGTGAGCAAAGATACCAGATGCGTAAATTTATGTCAAGGTTTTTTTCTGACTATTTTTAAAGCGGAAGGTTTCTTTTAAGCGCGTAAAGCCTTGCTATGGCTTAGGTTTCTTTGCCGTCGAGAATTCGGGCCATGTTCTGCGAGAAAATACAGAATTTTTCTTTTGAACCCAGCGAAGAGTTCTCAACAACAGAAATAACATCGGAAATATTTTGATTGGCCGGGTAATCACTGCCCCAAAGAATGTGTGATGCATCTGTTAATTCTAAAGCGCACAGAAGAGACGCCGCTGATTTTGATCCACTCATATCAAAATATAAATTCTTAAAATAATCGCTGGGGTTCTTGGTTAAATCTTTTACAAAATTTCGCTTTCGCAGCATCGTGTAGGTATTGTCGAAACGCTCTTTGACAAACGGCAGCACACCGCCATAATGAGCGAAAATAAAATGAACGTTCGGATACTTCAGGAATGTCCCAGCCATCATCATTTTGCCGATACACACCGATACGTCAAAAACATATTCCAAAACCGGGCTCAAAAGCGGATCGCGAACCCGCTCTTCTCCAATCGGGTTTACGATCTGCGGGTGAACGTGGATGGGGAAATTTTTTTTCCGCGCGAACTCATAGACAGGAAAAAAAATTTCCCCGTCAAGATACTGGCCTTCATAACTCGACGCCAGTGAGATCGCCCGAAGACCGAGCTCTTCAATGCGTTTTAATTCAGCAGGGATCAATGCCGGAGAATCCACCGGCAAAATCCCCGCGCCGACAAACCGGCCGGGATGTTTTTTTACAAGGGCCGCGGTCTCACGATTGTAAACGTCACACAACGGCTTCCACCCCCCCATCTGGATATGGGCATCGCTCGTCGGGTACAAAAGCAGCGCCTTCGCGATGCCCTTCTCATCCATCAATCGAAGCTGATTATCCACATCCGACCAGCCTACTTTAAAGAAGGCGGTCTTCTGCGCCACTTCCGGTGGCATGCAATGGCTATGGGAGTCGATGATATTAGACATAATGATTTTGGGCATTTATCAAGTTTAATCCTGCCTCTATATTAAATACGTAACACTCAAGATTTAAGTTTAAAAAATAATTTTCTACCACCCTTTTCATAATGATCGGACTTATTTAAGCTTGATAGGATATCTGCTGGAAAAAAGCCCAAAAAATTATAAGACAACTTTTCGATCCTTTTCCAATCATCGTCACCTATTTCTACGGGAGTTTCGGGATTGGTATAACGAAGATTAAAAAATCGATTTACCTCTTTTAGCGTCTCTTCTTCGTTTTTCCCTAATCGGTTAGCTTCCAATTTTACTACTCGTTTATAAAGAACTTCTAAATCGTGTCCCGATGGGAATTCTTCATTTTGCTTAAGAAGAATTGACTTTAACATTAACTCTAATCCTAAATGCGCAAGATATCCTGCAGAATCATAACATCGAGGATTCCGTTCAAATAGGAGCCTTGCGGATGCAAGATGGTCAACCGCAGATTGAACTAAATCCTCTGACCTGAAACCATCATTTGTATTAAATTTCTTTTTAACAAATTTGACCATATTATAAGAAAGGTTGCCAGTCACTTTTTAAGTTTTTTGTAATTTTCGTTTTAGCAATAATTTGCCTGTTGGCAAAATAATATATTTTATTGCTAAATACAAGCTAAACGATCCAAGAAGTCCTATTGTCAATATTTTATCATTGTGGTAAAAAAACAACAATGTCGCCGACACAACGAGAAGCGTAAGTAGCATTAGAGTGCATAAATCATAGCCGATGGATTTAAAAATATTACCAATGCGTTTATATATTGCTTTCATCTTCTTCTCGCCATATTTATTCTTCAATTTTCCATCAATATAATTGACAATTATAGCAATTAGCGCCATTCCCATTAAAACCGATATAATTCCGATTATTTCACCAATTGACCATAACCGGGGGAATATTTCATGCAATGTATTCCATGCCCATACTATTAAAAACACTAATAAGTATATTAAAAGAGCAACCACCCCCAGAATTAAGGAATATTTTAATAATCTTGGAATAAAATCGACAAATCGACGCACCGTTTCCTTTGCTTTTGGAGAAACGATAACGATGATCAAAACAATAATTAGAAAGGATAAAAAATTTATTGATTCTTCCATATTTTCCCTGTCGGTCTAAATTAATACAGAAAAGTACGAGCGACCCCTAACTCATTTCATTCATTAATTTTTGTCAAGCTCACACCATTTTTGATAATCTTTTTCAACAATAGTCGGCTCGCCTTTGCTGTAATTTTCAAATTCTTCTTCGGTGACGATTTGACGCAACAAAAAAGGTGCCAGGCACTTTTTGGGGACACGTAAAATATTTTCACTCCATCCGAAACGGCACGTGACCCTGAGCAAGTGAAACGCGTCGAAAGGTGGACCGCTGGCGGTTTTTCTACTTGGCAGCGAAGTGAGCTTCTTTCTTAAGCAACCGCCGGACAATCTCCCCAAACTGCACGCGTTTCTTTTGCGCCAAACGCTGAAGGCGTTCCTGCAAATTGGCGTCCAGATAAATCGGCAAGCGCAGCAATGCCTCTTTGCGATAGAATTTCCCACGCTCAGCCTTTGAAAAATCGTATTCTTTTTTCATATCTCTCAAACCTCCCGGTATTGTTGTATTAAGTTCCGGGGACGCGATACTTAATTCTTGATGGCCCTCTCCCCTTCGCTTCACTCCGGGGATTAAGCATCGCTAAAGATTTTAATCACTCACCTTGCTTCTGTCTTACGACAAACAAGGTTCGCAAAATCTTAAGCGCTGCTAAATCATCTTATTCTCTTTCAAAACCTTCTCAACATCATTGAGCGAGGTTTTGAGTTCGGCAATCATGTGAATGTTCATTGAGACGCCCTTAGCAGTCGGCACCATCTGATCGGAGCCTTGGGCCAGCGTCCAGGTGCGGATGTCAATGAGGTCATTTCCTTTAAACTCACGGATCCCGACGCGTACCTCCTGAAACTTGTTTTTTTTAAATGTTTTAACCGTCATGTCCATACGTCCCCCAGTTTTTTAAGTGAGGTTTCGAATGAGCGCCGATAAAATGCGTTTGGAAAGTTCCGTATCCGGAACAACATTTCTCCAGGCAACAACCTTGATGCCAACGGATTTCTCCGTCAACTTCTTGATTTTTACTTTAACACGGGCATGATCGACAAGCCCTGAGATCTCCCCCTGCCATCAGCGATAAATTTCTCGGCGATGGCCAATATCAAAAACATAAACGGTAACAATGTGTTTCTCCACAGAATAAATAATGCGGTAATCTCCAACCCGTAACGAACATTTCCCTTTTAGGTTATCCTTAAGGGGCTTGCCTTTAAATGGCTCTGTCTTAAGCGATTCCAAGGCGTTATCGATGCGCTTAAAAAGCATCGGCTGTGAGTGGAGAAGTTTTCTGTAGAACTTTTCGGCATGTACAAGAAGAACAACTTTATACAAGGCCTAAATCCTTTCTGACTTTTTCAAACGGAATGCCTTTGCCTGCTTTAAGCTCTTTTTCGGCCTGGCGGATGCGACGCATGAGGGCTTTATCCGACTGGATTTCAAGTGTTTCCATGAGGCTTTCGTAATCATCAATACTCAATATAATCGCTTCTGGTTTGCCGTGGCGGGTAATCACATAGCGGTCAAAATATTTTGAAACGCGGTCAAAAATTTGCGGCAGCCTCGGACGAAGCTCGGTTAAAGGAATGGTAATAGTCATATTTCTCACCTCCGTTAATAATATACATTATTATGTATACTTTGTCGAGTTCCCTTATTTTGAAAACGGGGCGATTTGGGTACATCGTATCCAGGGTAAAGGCTTGGTCGAAGTTCCAGGGACACGATACTCAATTCTTATCCCTGCTCGTCCTGAGAAGGAGAAGGGAGAATTGTTCCTTCAACAACTTTTCCAATCTTTCTAATTCCTTTTTGCCATAAAGCCTGGTCAACTGCCTCAATAATGCCAGATCGATTCTTTTCGCGGAAATCTTAAGAACGCCAACCACGTCGAGAATATCTTTGGGGGATCCGGCAAATATTTTCATGGCGATAAAATCTTCGATGCTCACAATGCATAGCGATGACCCCATAAAAGAAGATGTGACAGCTCTCCCGTAAATATCGTTTGGCATACCGCGGATCCCCGTCAAAAGGTCAACCCGGTTTTTAAATTGATCCTCAATGTTCACAACCCCACGGACAGGATCTTCGGCATCTCCTTGCCGGACAGAAACCTTAAGGTTTTTCTTTCCTAAGAAAGTAAAAAGCCTTTCCATTTTCTCATCGTGAGTCTTAACGGAAATAACAGCATCGACGTCCAGGCTGGCCCTCACCACACCATAAAAAGACGCAGCGAACGCCCCAATAACGGCGTAAGGGATCTTTAATCGATTGAGCAGTTTGATAACGTTTAGCAGTAAAAGCGGGGATTCTCCGGGGCCGTTAATTTTCATTTTATGGAAATGATCTTGGAGCGTGCTTTTAATGGAAGGGCGCGTTTGCGTGTCGCTTTTCCTGCCTGATGAAGCCTGGCGATCAAGCGGGAATGATTGAGGAAAGCAACCAGTCTTTGAGCCGGCGTCATGGTTTTATGAAGCCGTATGAGGGCCTGCTGATCTTTTAATAAAATGGTGGATTTCATGTTGTCAATATATCACGAAATGTTTTGATTGACGATGGGCAATTCATCTTACCCAATCCCTGCTCGCCTGATGAAGCGGCTCGCGGGACAGAAATGGCTTTCAGCCATTTCAGATCATCTTATTTTCTTTTAAAACCTTCTCAACATTATTGAGGGACTTTTAAGTCAAGTTTCGGACGAGTGCCGATAAAATCTGTTTTGAAAGTTCCGTATCCGGAATGACATTTCTCCAGGCGATGACTTTGATATGAACCGATTTTTCGGTGAGCTTTTTAATTTTGACCTTAACGCGGGCGCCATCGACAAACCCCACAATTTCTCCCTTCCATTTTGATGAACTCGTCAGCTGTCCCAAATTCCGGATCTCTTCGTTGGCGATCTGCCACATATCCGCATACTCAATATCAAGTGTTGTTTGAGCAAAATCGCGCGTGACAACGATAACGCCCACGGCTGCCGCTCCTCCGATGAGAATCGGCGCGCAGCTTGATAAAGTTAAACTTAAAGCTAATGAAACTGCGATTAAAGAATGTCTGCCAACTGTGTCATTGCAAACGTTTTTCAAATCTGTGTCATTGCGAGCGAAACGAAGTGAAGCGAAGCAAGCTTTTAAAAGTTTGTCCGCCTTTATCAAATACTTATTGTGTTTGATTTCGGCGAGATCTCGGCGAAGCTCAAGGCGAAAGCGCTTGAGCGAAGACGGATTTCGTTCTCCGCCTAAAATATTCAGCCTCCCCGGCCCGCGGCTTTCGCCGCGAAGCGGCGGGGCGGGCGCAAAGACACAAATGTTACAATTCATGACCTTTATACCCGCAATGACACTCCATAGAATTTTGTTACTTCGCCATCTTCTGATCGTAATCAATGACCGGTTTAGTCCAGGTCGTTTGTTGATTGATAACCGCCAATTCTAATGGACACGTATTGGCCGGAACAGACAAAGCAAAAATGACCATGTCAGCCACAACTTCGGGGGACATAAGCCGATCACGTTGTTCTTTGGCGACGTCTTTTAAATGATCAGTCAAATCGCTATCCACAACGCCAGGTAAAATGGAAGTGACTTTAATGCCATGATCACGCATTTCCCAGAAAAGGCCTTTTAAAAATGCGCGCAAACCAACTTTTAATGAACTATACGTCAAAAATGTTTTCGGAATCGGATCAACGAGCGTAGAACCGGAAACCATGTTGATGATCGCGCCCTGCTTGCGCTCGATCATGTGATTGATCAAAAGGCGAATCAACCGAACATAACCTAAATAATTTGTGTGCGTAAGTTTTTCTAAATCTTCGATGGGTTGCTTTTCAAATGGATATTGGCTGGAGACGCCGGCATTGTTGACGAGAATATCGATATGGCCGAAGGTTTTAAGCGCGGTGTCGGTGAGGTTCTTGAGATCTTCCAGTTTCGCTACGTCCGTTGGAACTCCGATAACTTTCACGCCATACTTATCAGATAGTTCTTTGCAGGTTTTATCCAGCATTTCTTTATTGCGCGCGGCCAAAACCAAATTGGCGCCATGCAGCGCAAGGCGCGTTGCAATAGCTTTACCGATGCCGCGGCTGGCGCCGGTCACGATCGCGTTTTTGCCTTTAATATTTATTTGACTCATGAGTCCTCCGTTTTAAGCGTTTCTGTAGTTTAAGATTCAATTTTTTCTTGTGTCACACCCGCGCAAGCGGGTGTCTTACTCTTCTCATTGAAGATTCCCGCTGGAGTTTACCCCCGCATAACACTTGAGATTCCCGCTTTCGCGGGAATGACAGAGCGGGGGCGGGAATGACAAAAGTGGAAATAAGCATGGCTTAAAAAATATCCTGAACCACTATACTTTAGTTGAATCCGGAATCAACTTCCCCACCATCAAAAACAAAACAAACAGCAAAATCCCTATTCCCAAAAACGTCATGGAAAAACTTTTCGCAACGAAAATCCCGGTTATTGAAAATCCCACCCCGCCGCCGAAAAACCGGAGCGCCGAATTAAGCCCGGCAATCTCGGAGCGCTTCTCTTCATCAAAGTCCGTCAGCACGGTGGAAGCCCCGTTATGCCCTATATTCCAACCCGTGGATAAAACGAGCAAGATCACGATCAAAATAAAAAGGTTAAATTTAAAACTTAAAAGTATCGTTCCGATCGCGAGGAGCGCTATCCCGAGCCTGCAGGAAAATAACCGGCCGATCCTGTCGCTTAACTGCCCGCCTAAGTTTTGCATCACCACACCGCTTATGGTCAATATCCCAAAAAGACAGCTAACCGTGACCTGGTTGAAGCCGTAAACCTGCCCCATGTAAACTCCCAGCCACCGGTCAACGCCGTGATACAAGGTGCTGATTATAGTAATATATAAGAGTATTTTTATCAATATTGGATCCTTAAAAACCTGGCGGTAATCAACGCAGGCTGTCATGCGTTTTAAGTAGGGCGAGCGGGTCATCAAAAGGAGTAACGCAGCAACGAATGCCAACAAAGATGGGATATAAAATAACCATCGCCAGTTGGATGTCGCGCTTAAAATGATTCCAGAGAGTGCCGCGATAAAACTGCCGCTAAAAAATAATCCGACCATTCGTCCTCGAAGGGATTTCTCAAACATATTGCCAATCAAGATAAGACCTAAAGGCACAACCCCTGCCGAAACAACTCCGACCAAAACTCTTAAATATAAAATGTGTTCAATGGTTTCAATTTTCGCACAAAGAAAATTCGTGATGGCAAAAAGGAACATCGTGGCGATCATCAAAAAACGCGTCGAGAATTTTTGGGCCAAAGGCGCGTAAATCAGAGCGCTCAGTCCATACGGGATCATATAATACGCGATGATCTTCCCCCCGAGGACATCGGTAATGTGAAGATCGCGGCTGATGGTGGGAATGCTCGCGGTTAAGGCAGCCACGTTAAACGATATCGCGGCCTGTTGCAGGCAGAGGAGGATAAAGACGGTGCGTTTGGAGTTGGTGGTTTGCATGAATTTATTTGCCTTTAATGATGTAGGGGCGCACGGCCGTGCGCCCCTACAAGATTTTTATTTCTACCATCTTGATCAAGAAAATTATTTCTTGACCTTGGCTTCTTTCTCAATTACTTCCTTAAAAATCTTCATATTATGCCGCGAATGTTCGTTGATAAATCCCTCAATTTGTTCCGCTGAAAACTTCGTAAATTTCACATCCATCTCAAAATCCTGAATCCAAATCATCTCCACCCCATCGGGGGTTTCGATATAAAACCAGACGATCTTCATGTACTTAAACGGGAACATCGGTTCGTGGCGTGAGGCCACCGCAAAGCGGTGTTCCTTGTCTAACCAGCGTTTGGAGACCCAGCTTTTGTTTTCATCATCGGTTAAGCGAAAGGTTATTTCACTTCCCTTTTTCTCAAGCACCTCGGCTTTGACGTATTCCTTGCCAAAGAGCTCCGTCCATCGCTCGATCTTGTTGGAGATGTCGAAGACGAGATCGTACGGCGCATTGATGATGATTGAATTCCTAGTATGACCCATAAATAACCCTCCATTTGCTATTTGATGGAATTTAATATTTTCTTTTGCTGGTCCTCGTCAAAATCCTGGCTGTAGAACCGCAGGAATATTTGCCTGTTAATTTCCTGCGGTGAACTTCCAAGGCCTTGATTAATAATGGAGTTGCGGACGATCTCTTTGGCCGTATCAAACATTGAGCAGCCCATCTCCAGGCGCTCCAGCGGCGAACGGCTCATCATCATTTGATGAAAACGTACTTTGATGGACTCATGCGTATCGGTCATTTCGCAGCCCTGCTATAAACACTTTCAATATTTAAATCTTTAACCCACTTCGCGAGGTACGGCCGATCAATCGTTTTCGACGATCCCAACAAGTGACGGACATCGCCCAGTTGAAGCTCGGATAAACTGTCCTTGGCCCATACAAGTTTTGCCAGAATGAGATCTTCGAGAGAAATAATCCACACAGGGTAATCTCCAACGGTTATTTTCTGCCGGCGGGCAAACATCCCGCTCTGCCAGATGGATACTTTTCTTAAAATAAAGTCAATTTTAATGACATATTTCGAGTGGATAAGATTAAACATGCCGTTCGTTCTGACTTCCCGTTCAATCATTTCTTCGTCGACAAAGAAATCATTCTTAAAGAACTGGATAAAGCGGCTAATGTCCTTCTCCTTCATTTCCACGACAATGTCAATGTCTCTGGTCATACGCGGAATCGTGTAATAGTTGGCGGCAATCGATCCGGAAACTAAATAAGTTATCTTTGCCAGATCCAACCGCTCCGTGACTTCCTTCAATACCTCTAATTCTTCGCTCATTTGAAAATTAATGCCTTGCTATAAGGTGTGTTGATGATGATTGAGTTGCGTGTGTGGCCCATATTTTCACCTTTATTCTCTCTGATCAGGAAAATTAGCCAATACTTTCTTTTCCTTTCTTAGAGTATTTATAATTTTTTTGTTGGACTACTTTATTTTTTGCTTTAACTCTTCAATTGTTTTTTGTGCCTCGTCCTTAGTTGTTACATCCTCACTGAACTTAATGTATCTTGAATAAGCATCGACCGCCTCGACCCACATTTCTTTTCGCTCATAAAGGATACCCAAGTTCAGATGAACATTCGCATATTCTAGATCCAAGTCACAGGCTTTTTTTAGGTCAGCGATAGCAAGGTCATTTTGTTCACTTCGTAAATACGAGATACCTCGATTAAATAAAGTATCGATATCCGCAGGTCTGATATCCAAGGCTTTGTTAAAATCTTGGATGGACAAGTCCAACGATCCTTTTTCACCTAACAATATTCCCCGTTCGTGATAAGCATCCGCCGACTGTGAGTCCAGCTCGATCGATTTTGTAAGATCCAAAATAGCGGCATCCAGTAAACCTTTTCGTTTAAAAGCTAAAGCCCTGTTGTAATAGGCATCGGCATCATCGGGTTTTATCTCGATGGTTTTATTAAAATTGTTCATAGCTTCAACTAAATTTTCCATATCTAAGTATATTTCTCCACGCTCGTAATAAGCAACAGCATAAAGAGAATTAATTGCAATGGCCTTATTTAGTTCAATCAGGGCTTTTTCAAACTGACCTTTCTTATGGTAGATATAACCCCGACCATAAAGCGAGTAATAGTCCCGGGGGTTGAGTTCGATGGCCTTGTTAAAATCATGCAGGGCTTCATCGTATCGCTTTAATTCAAAACACAGGATATGCCCACGATTGTAATAACAATAATTAATATACTTGTCACCTAACTCAATGCCCCTGGAAAAAGCCAGCATCGCCTCATCGAACTTTTTCAGATTGGCTAAAATATCTCCTTGATTGCTATGAAACGAACCATCATGCGGATCCAGTTGAATCGCGTGGTCAAATTCCTTCAACGCCTGCTCATAGGCTTTCAATCCCTTTAAAATATATCCGCGGATATAAAAGAAACTGGGCTGGGACATGGTTGGAACGATCGCGTAAGCTTGGTTGAGCTTATTGATTGCCCCATGAAGATCGTGTTTATCATAGTCGATAAAACTTTGAAATATCAGATTGGATACCCTGACATCGATTTCGCCTTTTATCAAATTTTGAAGAATATAAGAAACAAGTCGAGAACCGTAATCCGTTGTATATTCTGAAATCCCCTGTAATTTTGCATAGGCATCTTTGAATCGACCGTCAATGGCAAGTTGAATACAGCGATTAAATTCTCCGGCAACAAAATTTTCACTTTTGTTTTGAAAAATATTTTTAAAAATCCTCATGCTTTTTCTCCGCATCAATCAAAATATCTTGCCAATCCACCGCCGTAAACAAACTCTTTATTGGTCTTGAGCCCACTCCTTCCATTTCTCGTAATTTGGAAAATGGAGGGAAAAACCAATAGCGCCCACGATGAGCGGCATCAAAAGGTTGTTGGGATCTCGGGATTGAAGCGCTATAACACATCCAAATAAAATAACCCCTTCCACCATAGCCAGCGAAACTAACAATGCCGTCTGCAAACGGTCGGCTAAAGCTAATGTATCTATTTTTTGAATGGATGTTGTTGCGTCGGATTTTTTAAGCAGAATATTTTTGATAACAAATGACCCTGTCAGCCCGACAATTCCTGCTAACCATAATACTGCCGGATGTAACAGATTATTCTCTGCTGACGCCAAAGGGGCATTGCTGTTCTTAATCAACCAGAAAATAATCCCTCCAAAAATAACGCACCCGCTGATCATGGCCGTCGTAACCATTGCCGCAAGCTTATATCTTCTACGCAATTGCTCCGTGTCAATCATTCGCGATCCCTTTCTTTGATTAAACTTCCAATTCGCCAGATATCTGACGAATTGGGGGGACAGTTCATTCATCAGTTAACTGATGAATTGGTTTTGGGGCCTGCCGTCGGCCTTATCGTAAACCTTCTTCCGTATAAAGCGAGAGCTCAATCATCCTTTCCAAAAGCTGTGCCGGATCAACGGTCAAAAAATTGGCCAGCACCAGCTCTTTGATGAACAACCGGCAGATATAGCGCAATTTCCGGCTTCGCTCTCTTGAGGCAAAAACAAAATCCTTATGCGCGTTATTGATAGTAACCAGGTTCTGGTCCGCGTCGTATTTCGACCGCCACATTTCTCCGGGGGCGCTGCGCAGTGTATAACCGGGAAGCCCTTTTTTGGACGAACTGGAACTTATCAGCTGATCGGGAATAATGGAATCGGTCACCGTGATGACGGCTTCCGCCGGGCATTCGATGGAATCCTGAATAGCCGTAACGCCCAGGCGAATTAAACCCGGCTCCGCTGGCGCCATAAATGTCACGATGGAGCTATCGGCATTTTCCAGGGTCCCGTTTCCCTGTAATAGCGTCCATTTAAAAAGAAGCCTTTGGTCCACCTGACGGTTTTGCTTGTCCCGGCAGGCGGCCCGGAAATTGCGTTTGTTGTTGACCGCCATGTTACAAGAGGCCGGCAATACTTTAACGGAATGAAGCGGCCCGGCAAATTCAAAAAAAGACTTTTGTTCTTTGAGTTTTTCCGACAAAGAACTTTCGGAGGGAATGATCATTTCGTCATCTCTGCCGGCCTGGTCGCCCCCGGCGGATCCTGGCGGAACATTTTCCGTTGATGGGGACATTCTGGGAGGATGTACTTCAAACCAGTCATATTCTTCCTGCGGCAGGCTTAAAATCGCTTCTTTGAGCGCTTCCTGCACGGCTTTTAAAATTTGTTTGCTCGACCGTTCTTCCCGGGCCCGTTCTTGTTCTTCAATGACCTCCCGTAGTTTATCACGCAATGGCCCCAGAGCCTGGCAAAACCGGTCAAAGCGCTCATCGCGAATAAGCCCATCGCGCGTTCCGGGTGTAAGGTTAAGGAACGGCGCATCGATAACACCCTGCAGATAACCGGAAGTCCAGGGAAACATATTAAATTCATCAAGCTGCGTTAAGGAAAACAAGACGCGAGTCCCGGCGCGGTAAAGGCCAATCTTATTATCTTCACCCGGACTACCGAGATAGAGTTCGGTGTAAATTTCCCCTTCCGGTGTTGAAAGGACGGGTATCTGGTGAATGAGCTGGCCGGAAAACTCCCTGGGTTCGACCGAATATTCCGCGCGCAAGAAATGATCGATGACTTTGATCTTAGCCTGGCTGTTATGGATACGGTCACGCAGTTCGCTGGCCAGATACCGCTGGATCTTTTCCCCGTTGATCTGCCGTAATCCCGCGAGAAGCGGAGTGATGATCATTTCCGTTCCTTTAAAAGGCACCAGTAAATGACGGCGGGCTATGGCATAGCCGGGTTCACCGCGCTTCATCTTCATTTGATACGCCGCCCCATCGGTCCCACAGCAGGCCAGGGTCATCGTCTCTCCCACCGTCCAAAAGCTAAGCAGGCCGATACCGAATTCTCCTTGAAGGCCGACGGCCCCTTCGGCCTTCAGTTTCTTTTTTATCGAATCGCAGATATGCGTGGCCACGTAGGGAAAGTTAGGAACTCCTTTTTCCTCTAGGGGAACGCCGCTGCCATCGTCGGAAATTTTTAAATAATTTTTTCCCTTCGCTTTGCCGCGAATGATCAAAATATTTTTGGATTGGGCATCGATACTGTTTTCCACAAATTCTGCGATGGCCTTCAGGGGATTGTTCTGGGACAAGGCAATGATGGTGATGGCGTTCCACTGATCGCCGATGCGCAGGTGCCTGGTCTTTTCCCTGGTCTTTGATTTTGATTTCTTCCGGAGTTCCATATTTTTTTTCATTTCACTCGCTGACACTTACCACACACTTATTCTGAACACACACCGCAGGAGGTTGAGGCTCAGGATAACCGCCAGGAGCGCATTTGACAAAATCCTTTAACCAATTCTGAAACTTTTGCGCATCGTTGGCATATTTTTTATTTGCCGCTGTCCAACCGCAGGCGCCATTGATGACAACGCATTGCTCATCTTTAGCACAAACAAACCATCTGGTCTTTTCAGGAGCTTTGATGTCATTGATGATCGCAACAGCTATAAATGCAATAATCAAGACAATGCCGACCTTAATCACATGTGCTCCCCTTCCCGCTTTTATTTCGTGACTCGCTGAAATTCCCGGGATACGTACCGAATTCTAGGGCGCCCCGCCAACGGCGGGGCGCCCCTGCACTTATATTATCGCAACGACCCTGCTCCATCCTGCTCCAGCGTTACGTACTTTTACGGGCAAACAACTCACCGTAAACCCGAACGGCTTTGGGATGGCGCCGAGATTGCCAAGCCGTTCCATGTGGCAGTATTCACGGCGGCGGCCCAAAAAATGGCAGGGCCAGATCTTGCTTTTATCTTTTGTGGAAAGAAATTCTTTAAACATCCCGAAGCACGGACGGTCCAGGCCGATCGTATCAATGCCCATCATTTTTATTCCATGATTCAAAAGATATTCAACCGCATCCGGCACGCAACCTACATATTTATTGACGTAATCATCGGTCCCAAGCAATTTATCGCTTCCGGTATAAAGCAAAACGATGTCCATAGGTTTAAGCGTGTAATGAATTTTCTTTAAAGCTTCGATAACATGGGCTTTCGTGATGACATCGGGAAATTTCAGGTGGGTAAAATCCAAAACAACGCCGGGCCCATAACACCATTCGAGCGGCACATCCATGATCTTCTTGGCGGGCTTGCCTTCGCACATGCTTCCGTAATGAAACGGCGCGTCAACATGCGAACCCATATGGACGGAAGAATTGACGATTTCAAGCGAGAGCATTTCGCCATCGGGAATTTCTTCGGGCTTGGCAACGCGCTGGCCTTCGTTAAACCGAAGATCGCCGCCGGGTTGTTTGCTCATGACCACCCAATTAAAATGTTCAACTCCGTCTTTGTGGGTGATGCGCTCGATCTTGGCGTCGTGGGTTTCAACGAGGGTGTCATCGATGGGTAATGATAGATCAATAATTTTCATTGCCTATAATCCTCCATAAGGGCGCCCCCCGCCACGATTCTTGGCGGGGGGCGCCCTTACCTAATTAATACCTTTAGATTTTAAAATCCCAACAATCTCATTAAACGTGTGCGTCTTTTTGATCTCGTTGTCCGCGATCGGAACGTTAAATTCTTTTTTTAGTCCAACAGAAATCTCAACCATCTCGGTGGAATCAACACCCAGCGATTGATCAAGTTTGACATCGGGTTTGATCTCCTGGGGTTTGATATCGAGGACTTTTTTGAAGATGGATTTGACGCGATCTTCGAGTGATTGTGTGTTTTGTATTGTTGACATTTTACCTCCAGATTATGTAGAGGCGGGTTTCAAACCC
>Ga0209515_10003322_pt1 | contig 23287 bp, 31 predicted proteins | sample Subgroupgradi54m_FD_187454 | JGI IMG/M metagenome (GOLD analysis project Ga0209515, IMG submission 187454) | Subsurface groundwater microbial communities from S. Glens Falls, New York, USA - GMW60B uncontaminated upgradient, 5.4 m (SPAdes)... ... | reverse complement strand
CAGGATGTTTGAGAAGATATGGGTACATAAAGGCAGGCTTACCAAGGCTCTGCCTTTTATGGTATCAAGGCTAATTATTTTTAGTCAAATTATTTCGCTACAAGTCTATTAAAATGAGAGATTGCAACAATTAACCTAGCTTTCTCTTGAGGAGTAATTTGAGAAGTCAAATAGGTCCGAACATCGTCCCAAATGGTGCACCATATTTGTAAATGGCAAGATATTGCTAATATAATAGTAGTGTGCAAACAACCAAATTTACTAGATTTGAAAGGATGCTAAAAATTTTTACGATCATTGCTATTGTAATTGTAGTTTTAAATTGGATTACCTTTATATCTTTATATTTAATAAATGACGGAGATGCAGTTACTGGATATAAAAGCGGTGAGAAATATTATATTGCTAAGCGCTACTTTCAACATGGAGGTTATACTTATCATGAAACAGACCAAACCACCTGGCTTATGAGCAGATATATAGGTTATGGATTACCATTTACAACCGTTATTGCCTTAGCATTATTTTACTTAATTTAATCTTAAACTCAAAGAATAAATTCACCAATATTTTCTATCAGGATTCAATGATGCAAGATAAGTTCAAACATCGTCTCAGATGGTGCACATTAGTTGAAAGTTGAACTCTCGCAAAGGACAACATTTTGAAATTAAATTTATCCAGTTACACCGATCCAAATACTCCTTGTGAAAATTTGAATAATAATTAATACTTAATATTAAGAAAGATAAAGATTAAGTAGGATGAAAAAACTGATCAACCAAGTTGGCGTTATCAATACCCTTCCTTTACTTTTGAGTGTTATTGCCATAGGAATAATTAGCTTTTTACTCGTTACTTCAACGGCACCCTTTTCAAAAGGATTATTTAAAGCTTTGAATCCTAAGCCCGTTTCCAATGCTGCAACAACTAGTTTTTTTGAAAATTTTGATGGACCACCTACGACTCCTCAACGTTGGGTACCACCGGGATGGGATCTTACCCTATCACCGGATAATGATTTAGCATTTACAAAAGATTATAGTTCATTTCCTGTTCCCAATTGTGGAGGAGGAACTTTATTTACAACTCCAGGTTATGAATATGAATATGGAGTATTTAAATGTTCGAACCATTTAATGACTAAAATTAATGAGGGTGGATACGGATTTATGCTGTTGACACCGCCTGCTTTAGTGGATTTTTCACAAGGAGAGGCTGTAATAAAGTGGGACATATCAACACTATCCTCCTCAGGAAGAGACTGGCAAGAGTTTTGGGTCTCTCCACCTGATTACAGCTTACTATTAGATGCTGAAAGATGGGGACAAAATAAACCTCAGAAAGGTATCCAGATAAAAATGGAAGGTGGATCCTCTTTTACAGGATGGGTCTATAATAATTTTAACGGAACTGAAATCACTACAAATCCTGCCGATATTTCTCAGATTGTCGTTCCTTCTGATAGCAGGTTAGATACCTTTGAGTTGCATATCTCCAGAACTCATATTAAATTTGGTATTCCGCAAAAAAACTACTGGTGGGTTGATACTGATGTTGCTGATTTAGGTTGGGACAAAGGTATTTTTCATTTTGGCCAAAGTTCTTATAGGCCCAAATTACCTTGCACCTACAATTCTAGCGGCCAAGAAGATATCAATGGTATATGGAATGGTTCCTGTGGTCCTTCTACCTGGCATTTTGACAATATTGGTATCAATCCCGCAATTCCCTTTACGATTATCAGAGGAGATAAAAATCTCCTAAACTCAGAAACGTCTAATCAGGTTTCTTTTCCACAATCTGCACCGGCTGGGTCTCGTTTGCGTTTCACAGGTACTGCCAATAAAATAGAAGTAAGTTTTGATAATGGAGTTAATTGGATCCGAGCTAGCATTATGCCTCAGCCTGCTACTAACCCAGAAGGTGACGAACATCCCGATGATTATTTTGTCCCCAATATACCCCCAGGAACTAAAAGTGTACTTTTTAGAGGAGAGCGGTGGTGGGGAGGCGACTGGACGGTAAACAATATTGCAATTTATGCCATTAATTTTTACTAATTTCCGTCACCAACAGTTACCTCCACACCCACTGCAACACCAACCCAAACATCTACTCCCATGCCAACTCCTACATCATCACCCATAGGATGTCCGAAAGCAGATTTAGGGGATATTAACTGTGATAGGAAAATCGATATATTTGAGATCTAATACTGGAACATCTATTCCTGGCGATCTAAATCATGAGGGAAGAGTAGATATTTTTGATTACAATATATTAATAGGCAATTTCGGCAAGTAATCTATATTTCTTCTTGAAGTGAGTAGTACCTACAATTAAGCAAACTTTTTTTCTTTAGGATCAATCTAAATCAGATAGGTCCGAACATCGTCCTCGGTGGTACACACATATTTTTTAGCCTCCAATTTAGCCCACCCAGAGAGAACGTTCGGATCTATTGAATGTCTTAAGATACCTTGAAGAATCGACTTTTCATAATTTTGTTCCCAAGTGAAATTGTTTAAGTTGTTTGGTATCATTATTTTATGAATAAATTTAAACCTCTTGCTTTAGCTAACTTCGTTTTGGGTTTGCCTCTAGCATTGCTTTCATTGTTGTATTTAAAAAATAATCTAATCTATGGCTTAACCCATCTTGATTTTGGCCTTCTTCTACCGGTATTGGCTGCATTAAATATTTTCTCAGGATATAAGCTGTTTTCGTCACCCTCTTCTCTTCAATTTAAATATGCTAAACTTGCTATCTTTTCTATAATCATTACAGTATTACTAGTCATCTACAGTGTTTATCAATTTCAACACAGTTCCTTTCTTCTCCCTTAATTTTTCATATTTTTTTGTGTTTTGAAATGAGAAATAGCTGTAAGAAAGTAGGTTTTTTCTTTAGTGTCAATTTGGGAAGTTAGATAAAGGTCCGAACATCGTCCCATCTGGTGCACAATGAAATAAAAGCTAAATCATCCTACAATAAAGCCTTTGGAAGTTAGACAAAAGTCTTTAAAAATAATTAACCATTGATAAGTGGCACTATAATTTTTTTCCATATCTTTACCCTCATAAAGCTTAAAATCATCTGGTTTTTCAGTTACTTTGAGGTTTAATTGAAGCCGATGTTTTTCTGAAAGAATTGATAAATAGGCATTTAACCTTGTTCCAATTTCTTGTGCTTCTTTTTCGGTAATTGTGACATCGCCATTTGATGTCATCCACTCTAATCGTTGACTGTCGATAATTCCCCAAGCGCCAATTAATTCTAAGGTTGGGTACCAATTCCATCTATTTACCTTTATAAAATGATCTTTAGATGCTAAATCTTCCACTATCCAGCTCATTGTTAACTCTTACAATTCAAGAGTTATTAAATTATATCAGATTTCTTTTATAAATTCAGGCTATTAATCGGATGGATAAGTTCATACTTCCTCCTCCTTAGCTTAATAAAATTCATTTCAAGTTGTGCCAACGAGAGGATAAGGTGAAAGTGTCTCTGTTTGATATATATTTATTAACTTGATAAAATTCATTACTAAGAGTTCAAAATAAGATGCCTCTTGTGCACTTAGTAAAAGTAGTGAGTTGATAGATAAAAGATTATGGGTAAAACGAGAGTACAATTTTATGTCAGTATTACAGAAGACACAACTCCTGATGAGATGATCCTCAGGGTGGAAAAAGCACTAGATATTAAGTTAAATAGAGTGGACCCGCATGATCCAGGTGAAAAAGGTGTTTGGGCAAAAACTAAAACTTTGGGTTTTTGGATTCTGTTTGGCGGTTACTGGCCATCCTATAAGAAAGAAAAGAAGCGGACATTTAATTTATCAGGTTTTGAAGACCAAGATATCCGTGAAGAAGGTAAAAAATTTACTCTTATTCTCATTTCTGAATTTATCAAAGATGTACTGGTTAAAAGGGATGGTGGAAAATGGTACATACCAACTGAGAAAGAGCTAAATAAGGAGTTAGAAGAAATAAATAGCCTTAACTAAAATATCTCCTCTTTTGGGGATTTGCTAAATCTTGACGACTACGTAAAAAATATTTTTTCATCTTGAAGCCGGTAAAACTAGAAAAACGAACTCGTCCTCTTTTCAGCTTTATATGACTTGGAAAGTTTTCCAAAATGCGAAAGTAAAAATTCAAAATAAGATGCCTCTTGGGCACTTAATAAAAAGTTAGTATGGAATTTTATATAAAGGTTTTTCATGACTATAAATAGCATAATAAAGCTACTTCTTGAAACAGCTTGGCAAGAACAAAAAGATTCTCAAACAGGGAATGTAGAATATGTGCATAAAAACTCAAAAATTGAGCTTAAAATCATATTTGATTTAAAAAATAAAGGATTTTTTTTCTGGGTTACCGACTACAAAAATTCTAAATCAGAATTTATTGCACACTATGGCAATGACGCTGACATAGAATTAACAATTAGAAAGATACTTAAGATCCAGCATAAAATAACTGCCCAAAATTGTAAGAAAATATTATCTGGGTGTTACTTTGATTACTCAACAGGCCAATGATTTTCTTAACAACGAGTACGGAAGAGCCATAGCATCACAATCATCAGTGCGGATACTTATGAGGCAAGATACAACTACCATTAAAAAAGTTACTAGTGAGTTTCAACTCTCTGAATATGAGCAGAAATATTTATTAACTTGCGATCGAGGTGAAGCGTTGATAATTGCTGATCAAAATCATGTAGCTGTAAAAGTAGTTGCATCAGAGAAAGAACACCCATTAATTACCACAAACCCTCAGGAGCTTTATAAGTAAAAATGACTAATGAATTATGTACTTCTTTTTCTTAATATTTGGTCATTTCGTAGAGAATTATTAACCGTTCTCTTCACTTTTTTATTTGTTCTACTTATTCCGATTATCGCTGTCATTGTTATTGCTAATGCTGGATTTCAAGTTGTTTCAGATACTTTAGTTAAAATTGATCCTTTAACTAAAACAGTTCAATTGTTTGATCCAACTGGTAAAGTTTATAAAACTATTAATTTAAAGCCAATTTGCCAGTTAAATTACCAGCCAAAGAAAAAGCTTTGTTCAGCTTACTTAAAAAAAGATTAAATATGGTGGTATCTAAAGATCAGATTTTTGAGCATATTTGGGAAAGTGATCCTGAATCTGCTTCTGATTGGGCTTTAAATGCCTTAATTTATAGGTTAAAGAAAAACCCAGGTTTCTTAGCCTCAGGCTATGTGATAGAAAACCATAAAAAGCTAGGTTACAGCATGCTAAAAAGCTAAAGTTGGCTCATTCTTGACTTTTGGGTTATATTTGGGTAATGTAAAGTTGCAGCTTTGGATATGGGAAAAAGAATTAGGTGGTCTGCTAACTTAGCATATGCAATAGGACTTATAGCAACTGATGGGTGCCTATACAATAATGGAAGACATATAGCTCTTGTATCTAAGGATTTAGAACAATTAGAAAATCTTAAGATAGCATTAAAGCTTAAAGTTAGAATTGGTATACACTCTTCAAAGGGCGGTTATGGTAGAGGTAAAAGATATTACCATGTTCAATTTGGAAACGTAAAACTTTATAAATTTCTTCTGAGAATTGGGCTTACCCCTCACAAAACCATGACTTTAGCAAATTTAGCCATACCAGATCGATATTTTGGAGATTTTCTAAGGGGTCATTTAGATGGAGATGGATGTACCTATTCTTATTGGGATCCTCGATGGAAAAGTAGTTATTTATTTTATACAACTTTTATTTCAGTTAGCTCAAAACATATTGAATGGTTGAAGGAAAGAATAGAGACTTTATATCAGATTTCAGGAAAGATTAAGTCTTCAAAATTAAGAAGTGGTAATTTAATGTATCAGCTTGTTTTTGCAAAAACAAACTCTTTAAATTAATAAGTGTTTTATATTCAAAAAGAAATTGTATCTATCTAAATAGAAAGAAGTTAAAGATTGATCAAGCTTTGTGTATAATATCTCAACAGGCCGGGGTGGCGAAATTGGTATACGCTTAACGTTGAGGTCGTTATGCCCGCAAGGGCGTGCAGGTTCAAGTCCTGTCCCCGGCACCATAGAGGATTTTTTAAATAAAATTTTAGTTTAGACTGTTCTGACGTGCTGTTCATAGGTTCAAGCCGAGTAATTTCGTCTTTCGTTTTTTTTACACCCTCTTTTATCTTCAAAAAGATGAATCGAAGCTGATATTCCAATTTTTGATCTAGTAAGATCGGGTTCAAGCCGATTGCCTTAAATATTACTTTTTTGTCATTTGAGTCCCCGTTTTCGAACCTTTGCTTTGCTAAAACAGCAAATTCGAATGCATCTTTTGCTACATCAGTCCATTCGGAAGGATTTGAACTTTGGCTTCTTCATGAAATAAAATTTAAATTGAATACTAGTAAAATTAGTTACTTTTTGTATAATCATAAAGATGGACAGAAAAGCAGAACTACCTAAACCTGAAAATCCTAGAACTGCTAGGAATTTTGAACTTCGTCCACCTCAGCCTTCTTCCATTGAAACTGTTAGAGCGTGGCAGGATATTAAAAGAAGATATAATGCTAGAGTTAATAGAGCAAGAGCAGAATTGCAAGAACAGTATAGGCAGGCCGAAATTAGAATTAATCAAGAAAATCTTCGCTTTTAGCTGCACTACTTTAGAAATATTAAATAATGTCATTTTCATTAGTTGAAAGATATAAATCTCTTAACTTGATAAAATGTATCAACAAGTGTTCAAAATGAGCAAAGCTCCTGCTACGCAGTAAGATGACTCCTTAGCACAAGAAACAAAATCTCTCATTATTTCCTAATCTTTATTTATACTCTTATCACTAGGGTCGTGAAATTGGAATAATTGTAATTGGCAGTAAGTCTCAATCCATTCCAAAGCGGTGTTTAAATCATTAAAGTAATTTTCCGTCTCACCTAGGATTCGATCCCAGTCACCCGGATAATAATGTTCAACTTGGACACGGATACGGTCATCACTCATGAGCTTAAGAGTAACAGTTTGTAAAATACCTGGTCTATTGGGCGCATCAGACGATGTTGCAAGAATCTTTCCCTGTTTAAGTGCCAACTTTAATTGCTTTATTTCCCGACTCTTTTTGCGCTCCTTTCTTTTAAGACTAGAGGATCCCATATGTTCTTATTTTACATTATTAAACAAGATTTGTGATAAGGAAAGTTTTTCTTTGGGATCAATTTGGGTCCTCAGATAGGTCTTCAACATCGTTCCAGATGGTGCACCATAATGAATTTCAAGGTCTTAGGAACTAGTACCGCAAGGTGTGGAGGTTCGACTCCTCTCCCCGGCACCTGAGGAGACGCTCAAGCAAGGTGTTTGAACACTTACGCTTGAGTAAAATAGTATTTCTCTTCAATCCTTCCAAATTTTAGCTTCGAAAATGTTCGAGTCCTTTCAGGTTCTTACTTTATAACTTAAGGAGTGTCAAAATCGATTTTAATTTTTATCAAAAGTCTAAATTCTAATCTATGTTATATTCATTTTTATGTTCCGGGTTTTGAGGCTCTTCATTTTTTTTAACTTCTAGAAGTTTTCCTAACTGACCAATTTTAGGTTCATAAAAAGTAATCCAAGTTAAGGGCCCAAGTTTAATTTTACTTCCCCTTTGATCCAAGAGATCCAAATGGTAAAGAGCAACTACTTTAAATTTTCCGTTTATTTTAGCAAAAAAAACTGAATCTTCATAAAAAGTATTTTGAGGATTTTTAGATGTATTTTGGCTACTCAAATAAGCTCTAAAAAGCTCTCCATACTTTGAATCTTGATACTTTTTTATTTGATATATTCTGGCTTTTACAATATTTCCATACTTAACCATTTTCTGGCCTGTTTCTAGCCATTTTTGATCCACTGGTTCTGGACGGTTCATCAAATCCATTTTTTGACCATGAAGGGTAAAAAAATCATTAATAAATAGGTTCTTAAATTCAGCGTACTTTTGAGTATAGAGTTTTGTATCAGGTTCAGTATGATTGGCAAGATAGGCTTGGTAATGTAAATCAATATATTTTTTAACAAATTCTATTGCTTCATCCATATTTTGATTTTATCATAATTTAATTTACTTAAAGCCATAATGCAAAAGTTTGACACTAGATTATTACACTGAAAAGATTCGATTGTCTTAGGTCTGAACTTCATCCCAGATGGCGCACAAACTCAATTTATGCTGATAATGTTAAAAAGTAGTCTCCCTCTTCAGACCTATTAAATCCATGCTTTTGATAGAGCAAATCCATAGATTGCTGTGCAACTTCTAAAGCTAAACTACCCCCATTTAAAGTCACGCAGGGATGATTTTCTGCAGCAAACCCCTTAACCATTCTAACACCCATTGGTACACATCTTCTGCCAAGTTGAATCACTGTTTCAAGCAGTCGATCACGATAAATTCCTTGTTTTAATTCCTGTAAAACTACGGTCCGAACATCAGCTGGAAACTTTTCCAACTTATCTTCAGTAAACCCTTGAGGAGAATTCACGATCACCAACTCTTTTCCTGCTACTTCTAACCCAGCTTGTGCTAGGGACAATGGTTTATCTTGAATAGTTAAAACATATAATAATCCATAAGTTCCAGCTATATCTAAACCAGATCTTAAATGATATTTTCTGGCAAGCTTTATCGCTGGAAATAATCTTGTTAAATCATCTAACGGCTGAGCTTGTAAACATGCCTGCTCTAGTTCATATTCATTATAAATATCACCAAGCTCAAAAATCATAATGTTAATTCTATACCTATGGATCAAAAAAATTCAAATTGATTTTGCCAACTTTGTTTAGCTTATAGTTTGTAATTTCGTTGATCCTATTGTAAAATTAGCATCAAAGATTAAAATTTAACTTATGGCAAACGGATTAACAACTTTTAAATCTCAGATCCCTAATAAAGATAAGTTAGTGAAAACTCAGGTCCAAAATCTGCAAAAACAAGGCTGGGGGGAGTTTGGGGAGCAAAATAGTAACTCTGCTTTAAGCAATGTCCAACAAGAATTTAACAACTGGAATGCTTTTTTAAGAGTCCCTGAACCCCGAGACATTAAAATAGAATTTCCCTTAACTGTTAAAGCAGAACCTGAAGCAGCAATTGCAACCTTACAAAAACAGGAACAGGTCCAAGAAGACAGGATTGATTATGATATTGCCGAAGTTTTAAAGGCAGAGCAAGCCCTTAATCAACCTCATGAGTTCTCAGCTTCTGGAAGTTTGCCATTTGGTTCAGAGAATCAAAGCGAGCGTGAATTCATTGAAACTTCGACGAACGAGTTGGAAGAATTAGATAATAATATCATCGCGAGCGCCGAAGGGGCGAAGCTTTCTCAGGGCTTAGAGCCTTTAATTGAAGATTTCCATACCCGTGAACCTCAGGAATTTAAGCAGGATCTGGATTTAGTCCGCCACCACTCTGATATTGATTTTCCCTATTTTTTTGGCTGGTTGGGTGGTTTGTTAACTAAGCTATTTGAGCCTTCTATTAGCATGTTTGGAAAGATCATCCCGCCATCCAAACACTGGAAAGATACTAAGTCTGCAGTAATTGACGATTTAGTCTGGAAACAGATCTTTGGATTTGGCCGTAAAAAAGAGCTTACTAAGGAAGAGCAGGCCAAACAAAAAGTTCAAGCTGCAAATAAAAGAGCTTTTTTTGATGCACTCAGATCTGGTGCAGCCAGAGTGATTAGTCCAGAGAAAAGGAGAGATCTTAAATCTCGAATTGAATCATTAAATAAATCCTTAAAACGCGGTAATCTGTCTTATGAGGGCGATCTGGATGCTAACGGTCAAATTAGAGAAAGTAGTTTAGTCGAAGAGGAGCTGGCTAACTCTAAAAAGAGTGAGGAGCAGTTGCTGGAAGAAAAAAAGAAAAAGATGATGATGGCAGGCAAAGCCAAAACCAAATCTGGTCCTGGGATCACAATGTCCGCTGACAAATCCCACAACTTTAATAATGCTGCTAAACTGGCAGGGTAAATAACTTAAAAATCTAAATTCCTATATTGACTTTCGTGTATTCTTCGGGTACATTAAACCTAAAGAAATTTCCTATGCCCATAAAGACTGATCGAAACCTTGCCTTTAGTTTACGTAAACAAGGTAATAGTTATAGCGAAATATATCAAGTACTGGGCATTCCCAAAAGTACTCTCAGTGGCTGGTTTAGAAATGTAAAATTAAGGCCAAAAGTTCAATATATATTAACTGAAAATCGTTTAAAACATTTACAAGAGGCTAGAAAGCGAGCAGTTCTTTGGCACAATCAACAAAAGCTGACTCGGATGAAGGCAGCAGAAAAACATGCACTAAATATTCTCTCAGAAATTGACCTTAGTAATAAAGCTATTCTAGAGTTAACATTAGCTATGCTCTATTTAGGTGAAGGCGATAAAAAAGGTCGCACTGGTTTAGGCAACTCCAATCCTTTAATTCTCAGATTCTTTATTTCTGCCTTAATAAAGATTTATGATTTTGACATTAACAAGATAAAATGCGAGCTGCATCTTAGAGCTGATCAAAATCCTACTGAAATTAAAGAGTACTGGTCAAAAGAGTTAGCAATTTCTCTTTCAAACTTTACAAGTGTAAGCTTAGACAAGAGGACCTTAGGACGTCCAACTTATCCTACCTATAAGGGAGTTTGTATCTTACAATGCGGTAATATTGCACTTCAAAGAAGATTGGTGTATCTTAGTCAAAGATTTTGTGAAAATATTGTTAATTTGAGGGCGGTTAGCTCAGCTGGTAGAGCGTCCGATTGACGTTCGGAAGGTTCACAGGTTCGAACCCTGTACCGCCCACCGATACAAGTTTTGAATTCATAATTTTTTTACATATTAGAGCATGACTATATCACAATCACATTTTGGCGATAATTTAAGTGTTTTTTAAATCATATTTACATTACTATTTTAAATGTCGGTTAAAAAAAGTGATAGTTCTCTCCATTACACCTGCATTTTGGTATAAAATATGGTCAGCCCCTTCCACTTTCTCAAACTCAATATTTTTACCTAAGGCTTTTAATTTGTGATAGGCATTTTCAGATACCTGCCAAGGTACTGTTTGATCGGCCGTTCCCGCCTGGAGTTGGACCGGAATGGAAATATCCGATAAATAATTAAAAGGATCAAGTGAATTCCAAAACGTGGGGTTTGACTCAGGGGTACCATACTTTTTAAAGAGTTTTTGAACATCGGTTGATTTAGCAGTGCCGTTTTGCCCCTCAGCTTGCTTGATTTTATCACTTAAGGGAGTAAGGTCTCCTGCTAGTATAGAAGCGGCTTTAAGATCTTTGGCAATTACTAAGTCAAAAAGAGTGACCGCCCCGCCCATCGAGTGACCTGCGACCCCAATTTTTTGCCCATTGGCGTCCGGGTATTTTTTGATTGAAGCGATGGCATTTAAATCATCAATTACTGCTCCTTGGGGAGTATTTGGATCTCCATCCGATGTGGCATAACCGCGGTAGCTAGGTTGAAAAGTAAGATAGCCTTTTGTGGTGAGGGTTTTACCTATCTGATCGTCGTTTGTTTTGCCATATTTTTTAGGATCAGCTGCTCCATGATTCCAAACAATTACTGGCCAACCACCAGTAGGTTTTTGTCCTTTTGGAATTGTAAGTAAAGCATAGATTTTTAACCCATCTGATTGGTAGTAGCTAATATATTGATCATAACTTTCAGTCGAGGCCACTTTTTTTTCTAAAGTAATCGTACTGCCTGGAAAGCTTCTTTGTCTAAGTTGAGGAATGGTAATTAGACTTATATTTGTTGAGGAAGAATTGCTTGGAAGAGATTGATTAATATTTTGTTTGGGTTGGGAAAGAATCTTAATGCAAATCAAAATCGCACCAATAATTATGAGTATAATGAAAAATCTTTTAAGCATACCTTAAATATATACTAAAGGGTTTACCCTGGCAATTTCTTTCTTAAATGGAGGTTGTACAAGCTGGAGCTTGGTAACCCTTTCTCCATCTTATGTTTATCCCAAGACTTAAATATTAGATTCGTCCTCCTGAATATCTATAATAGAAACTTTGCCTTCGTAATATGTAAACCTAAATCAATTAATTTCTGGTATATTCTGAATAAGGAGTCAAAAATTGGGTTCCAAACGACGCCCCTAGTGTCCACAAATCATTTTTAGCTTCAAAAATTACTTATCCATAAATGTAAGTTCAAACCTGAAATAACAAACGAAAGATTGACAAACAGTTTAAAAAGAGGTAAAAAAACTACTTACAATAATAAAAATATGGCAATAGAACATTTAAATAATGGAACTCACCGAGTTGAATCTTTAACAGACCAATTTGTACCGCTTCAAGCTGTAATTGGAACAATCCAAAGAAGTCCTATCCTTCTCCGTCACCAGCAAGAACAGTTATTGACTAATATTGTAGCTTTAGGTCTATCATTCCCTGAAGATGTTGTAGCGGGCAGAGTGGAAGAGGAAGTTGAGACTAGAATTGATGAAGAAATAGAGGCACATCAGAGGCGACTAGAAATTTGGTATGAGAAAAAAGTTAAGATTTCAGTTGAGGCACAACTTTCTGAGGAAAGAGAGAAATTGAGAAAGTTTGAGGAAGACCATCCAGATCTCCCCATGGAAGCCGTAGATTTAGCACTTAGAGCTTTATTTGGTAAGGGATTTGAAGACCTACATCTTTTAGAAAGAAGGAAGGTTGAGGATGCACTTCAACAACTATATACAGCTCTGAATGAAGGGCTTCCCACCGAAAATAGTTTTGAGATTGATTTCCCAAAAGTATTAGACTTTACATTTCCTCCTGAAATTGAAACTAAACCCTCAGATCCCACTGAAAACAAAGAAAAAAAATCATTAGAAGATCTGCCTTTTTAACTACTACTTTGTTCAAAGCTAAGAATCCAATATTTCAAATTTCGATCAAAAAAGTAATTTCCTTTGTCTAAATGATTTTTCAACAGATCTAGTTGAAAGATTAGTAATTTAGATTCCTCTGCATTACCATAAAATGAGTCCACTAAGGTTCTTCTAAACTCTGTCTTGCCCACAATTTTATATCTTTACTTTTTAATACTTATCAAGTTATTCTTACTATGTGACCCCGCAGATTAATCAACATCTATCTGCCAATTCAACTATGACTAGAAAAGAGATTATGGTAAATAATTTCCTAGGTGGGCTTTCTTGGGGATTTGGAACAGTAGTTGGAGCAACAATAGTTGCGGCAATTGTCATTTCTATTTTAAGAATTTTTGGTTTTATACCTGGAATAAATGATTTACTAAACCAAACCTCCCATGTCAAAGGTATCCAAACAATTCAACTTCAACAATGAGTTTAGAATGTCCTCCATGCTATGCCAAAAATCTTCTCCTAACAAAAGATGCATCAATGGTGAGACTGGATATGGGCAATGGAGTACTTAAAGTTGTGTTTGGAAGACCTGTTGATCTAGAAGAATTGGTTTATTTAATCAGCTCTGACCGCAACAATGCAGCTTTTTTTCACCCCGAAACTGTTGACTCTGCAAATAGAAAAGCTATAATAGAAGAAGTTACAAGTATTGATACAGCCTCACCAACTGCGGAGCTTGTCGCAATTCCGGCGTAAACGGAAAAAGAGAGAAATGTCGGGGTGGAACCATCCCTCAATAGGCTCAGGACTATAGTCCTGAGCGAAGTCGAAGGATCCCTGAATCGCTTTTGTGGCGAGGAAGGGATTTTTTTACGTCTAAAATCTAGCAATTTTGGAGGAAAGGTTTTTTATGCATATAAAGGAGTTAAGATTAGAAAACGTTTGTAATATTCTAGAAACAAGAGAGAGTACCCCAAGAGAAACTGTAAAATTAATCGAATACATTACAACTCGACAATTAAAAGCTGTGGCCATGAATCCCCCGGAAAATAAAACTTGGACTCAAAAATTGGCAGAAGTCAGAGATCAAGGTTATAAACCCTGGCAAGTTGATGATAAATTAGGATTTGATTTACAAAAACTGTTAGATGATGGTATATACGCCAAATATAAGGATCCGTTAAACACTGTCGCCTTCCGCTTAGATGTTAGAATCCACCATGCTTTAGCACTGGAGCAGGGTTTAAGGCAAGGAGGACAAGCTCCAGACTGGCTCAAATTTTTGATTCCTGCCGTCACTTCTGTAGATGGATTATTTGATTTTATGAATGTTGGCAGGTTTGCCTTGCTCCAAGAAGAACCAGCCAGCCTTCAAGTCTTTGAAATAATACCTTTTACCGATGCGGTTGATGATCTATGCTTAGATATGCATCAACCTGAGTTTGATCTAGGAGCCGCGCTTAGAAAGTATAGTACCGCCTATCATCGTTTTGTCTCAAAACCATTAGGTTTTAAGGTTCATCCAGTTTACTAGTTTGGGATTTATAAATTATGGATAAAAAATTAGATCATATTAGACATAGCGCTGCGCATCTATTAGCCACAGCTGTTACGGAGCTTTGGCCGGATGCTAAACGGACAATTGGTCCAGCGATTGAAAATGGCTTTTATTATGACTTTGATTTTGTAAAACCTATTTCTGAGGAAGATTTGCCAAAAATTGAGCAAAAGATGCGGGAGATTCTCAAAACTTGGAATAAGTTTGAAGGGAGAGAAATTTCGGCAGATGAAGCGCGCGCGATGTATAAAGATAATCCTTACAAGCTGGAATTAATAGATGAGTTTTCAAGGGAAGGGCAACCTTTAACTGTTTTTAAATCAGGAAATTTCGAGGATCTTTGTCGTGGTGGGCACTCAGAAAATCCCCAACAAGATTTACAACACTTTAAATTATTATCCCTGGCAGGAGCTTACTGGCGGGGGAGTGAGAAAAATAAGATGTTAACCCGGATTTATGGCACAGTTTTTCTCAGCCAAAAAGAGCTTGAAGATTATTTAAATATGTTAGAGGAAGCCAAAAAAAGAGACCACAAAAAATTAGGCAAAGAGTTAGATTTATTCTTTATTGATGAAGAGGTGGGAGCCGGTTTACCACTTTGGACTCCCAAAGGTACAGCCGTAAAACGTGAACTAGAAAAATTAACTCGTGATTTGGAACACAAATATCACTATCAACACGTCGATACCCCCTATTTAGGAAGTGAGAAACTTTATCAAACATCAGGACATTTAGCACATTATAAATCCAAAATGTATGCTCCCATTAAGATGGACGAAGATGTGATTTATTTACGGCCAATGTCTTGTCCACATCACATTAAAATTTATCAACATCATCAACGCAGTTACCGAGAATTGCCCATAAGATACGCAGAGATAGCAGATTACAATCGATACGAAAAATCCGGTGAACTGATGGGGATGATTAGAGTACGCAAATTTCAGCTGACTGATGCTCATATTTTTGTTACACAAGAAGGCTTGAAGGAAGAATTTAAAAATGTTTGCCGGCTTATTGATGAATCCCTCACAACTTTAGGTCTTAAACCAGTTATTACTTATCGTTTTTCCAAACATGATCCTGCCGACAAAGAAAAGTATTTTCCTGACCCAGGACTTTGGAATAAAGCTGAAAATGTGATGAAAGAAGCTTTAGATGAAATAGGTTTTAAGTACTACGAAGCCAGCGGTGAGGCGGCATTTTATGGTCCTAAACTGGATATTCAAATTAAAAATGTTAATAGTAAAGAAGATACTATTTTTACAGCCCAAATTGATTTTCTTTTACCCCAACAATTTGATCTTAAATATATTGATGAAAATGGTCAGGAAAAGCGCCCGGTGATGATTCACCGCTCAGTATTAGGAGCTCTAGAAAGAACCTTTGCTTATTTAATCGAGCACTACGCAGGAGCATTCCCAACTTGGCTATCACCAGTACAGGTAGTAGTTATACCAATTTCGGATAAACATCAAGAATATGGACAAAAAATATACAATCAGTTTTACGATCAAAACATCAGAGTTGAATTAGATGAACGTTCGGAAACGATGCAATCAAAGATTCGGGATGCCCAAATTCAAAAGATTCCTTATATGATAATTTTAGGTGACCGGGAACAATCTGAAAATAAAGTTTCCGTTCGCAAGCGTAATGGTGAAAATCTAAATGGATTGGAATTTGATCAATTTTTAACTGATCTGAAAAAAGAGATTGATACTAAAGGCTAATTTGTGCTAGAATAACCGTTGTCATCCTGAACTAGATTCAGGATCTTTTTTAAATGGATTTCTGCCTGGGCAGGAATGACAAAAATGGAGGATAAAAGAAAATAGCAAAGTTTTACCGACTAAATCAAAATATCGCCAACCGGCCTTTGCTCGTCATTGACGCTAATGGTGAAAAGTTAGGGGTCTTAGAAAGAGACGTAGCGATCCAAAAAGCCAAGCAGCAGGATTTAGATTTAGTTGAGATTGCAGGTCAAGCCAATCCTCCTGTTGCTAAAATTATTGATTTTCAAAAATTTAAGTACGAGGAGAATAAAAAGGAACAGGTCGCCAAAAGACATGCCAAAGATGTAGAACTCAAAGAGATTTGGCTCTCACCCCGGATTGCCGAGCATGATCTGCAAACCAGGTTAAGAAGGGCGGAAGAGTTTTTAGGGGATGGCAATAAGGTCCAGTTCAGGATCAAATTTAAGGGCAGGGAGATGGGTAATTTGCAACTTGGGTTTCAACTGATGCAAAAGATCTTTACCCAATTTGGGGATAGGATTTTGGTGGAAAGGGATCCCAAAGTGGAGGGAAGAAGCATTACTACTATTATTGGAAGGTCAAAAGGAAGTGCCAGTAAAGTGGCAGTACCAAGTAACAATGATCAAGTATCAAATAATGTTCAAATACAAAATACAAATGATCAAACAGTTTAAGAACTTGCTCACAATATGGCTAAGACCTTGTGATGCAAGCGCCTTAAAATTTAAAAGCTTATGAAAAAAATTGGTAAAATTAAACATAAAACTAAAAAGTCGCTTATTAAAAGGATCAAGATCACAGGATCAGGGAAGCTCATGCGTTCTCACCAGCTCAGGTCTGGCCATTTAAGACGCAATAAATCAAAAAGCGCTCTAAGAAGGCATGCCGTGGAAATTCAACTGACACCTGCCTTAACCAGACAGGCAAAAAGATTGCTAGGAGGACGAATATAATGGCACGAGTAAAACGTGGGGTAACTTCTCACGCCAGACACAAAAAATTATTAAATTTAACCAAGGGTCACCGGGGGCTTAGGTCTACTTTGGTCAAACAAGCTAAAGAATCAAGTTTGCATGCTGGACAATATGCTTTTGCAGGTAGGAAACAAAGACGCAGGGATCTTAGAAGGCTGTGGATTGTTCAATTGGGTAATGCAGTCAGACAAGAAGGTTTAAGCTATTCCAAATTTATCGCGGCCCTTAAGTTCAGAAATATTAACTTAGACCGTAAGATTTTGGCTGAACTGGCAGTTAATAACCCTGAAGACTTTAAAAAGATTGTTGCTGAAGTAAACTCCTAAGGAAACCTTGAAAGCTTCACTCGTAGAGAAGATTTGCTTATAAAAATCCCATAGTAATTGACATTCTTTGGTCTTTTAGAGTATAATTACTTATTATGACATTCGAAAACCCTGAAACAACAAAAAGGCCTGAACAACCAGCACCCCTGGTAGAATTTTATGTAAGCATCACTCCTGAACCCAAACTCACAGGCAGGGAACGTCTATTTAAAACTATTAGAAACTTTTTTTATCCAGTACCAACTCTTGAGGGCACTCTGATCTCAAACTACCTCCAATTATCAGAACATGAAGTGAGTAAAACAGGAAGATTGGATGATTTGAATTTAGATATTAAACGCAAAGCTTTTGAATTTAAAACTTATCCTATTGGAGACCAAGGACATCTAACTGTATTTGACCATGAGGATGAATCAGGTATTCAACACGAAAAATTATTCACTGTTACTGCCACCAGAGAAGGGGATAGGATTGTCGGACGAGTTTATTTTAAAGGAGTTTATCCAGCGCTTGAACCTTACTTAAAACCTGGAATATTTATTCCTTTTAGAAGAGTAAGTGACAATGAACCACTAGTTGTTTATCCATACTAACCATACTTCCTTCTGAGCCTGATTTTGTGCTAGAATCAAGCATATGCAAGACAAACTTGAGCATATTCAGTCAGAGTATGCAACTAAGGTAACTTCCGCTGCCACTTTAAAAGAACTGGACCAAATCTTTCTAGAGCTTTTTGGTAAAAATGGAACGCTAACTCTTTTTCCTAAAGACTTTCCAAATTCACCAAAGGAAGAATTAAAAGTTATTGCTCCAAAATTTAACCAAATTAAAAATGAGCTGGAAAAAAAGATCAAAGATCAAAGATCAAAGATCAGGGAAGTAGGCTATGCAAAATTGGCTAATGAAAAATTGGATTTAACTCCTGAGATTTCTTCGGCTTCACCTCGCAAAGACGCAAAGGGTTATCTAAATCCAATCACAAAATTTGAAAAAGATATCAGTGAGATTTTTGCCAAAATTGGCTTTCAAAGATATGATGCTCCACATATTGACACTGATTATTATAACTTTGAGTCTTTAAACATTCCAGCAGATCACCCAGCCAGAGATCTGTGGGACACAATGTATATTGCTGAGTCAGATAAATACGGTTACAAACCAGGCGAACTACTCCTAAGGACACATACCTCCAACGCCCAAGTTAGAGCCTTAAAAGAGCATGGTGTGCCACTGAGGATGATGATTATTGACCGCTGTTTTAGGTATGAAAACGTTGATGCCAGACACGAGCATACATTTAGCCAATTTGAGATCGTTTATGTTGACAAAAATGTTAACATGGCTAACCTGCAGTACCTTTCGGAGTATTTCTTAAAAAATATGTTTGGGGAGGATATAAAAGCCCGGTTGAGACCAAAATATTTCCCTTTTGTTGAACCTGGAGCAGGAGTTGACGGGTTATGCATTTTTTGTAAAGGTCAGGGTTGTAAAATTTGCGGTTCAGGTTGGCTGGAGCTGGCTGGTGCAGGGATGATTCATCCTACTGTATTGAAAAATGCCGGGATTGACCCAGAGGAATATTCTGGCATTGCTTGGGGCTTTGGTCCAGATCGATTAGCAATTTTAAAATATGGCTTACAAGATATAAGGGTACTCAGGAGTGGGGACTTAAGAGCTTTAAACGAGTTAGGAGAAAAAATTAACCATGAAGGTTAGTAAAAGTTGGCTAAATGAGCTTGTTGACTTAAAAGTTTCAGACCAAGAGTTGGAAGAGCTGCTTCCACTGCAAACCATCGCCTTGAGTGAAGTAACTCCAAAAATTCTGGAGTTAGATATGAAAGGCTATAACCGGGCGGACCTGCTTTCCATGCGAGGGGTGGCATATGAAGTGGCAGCCATCACTAATTCAAAAGTTAAATTTAAGGAGCCGGATCCAACAAAGTTTATTTGGGTAGAAGAGTCTTTGTCAAAATTGGATGTTCAGGTCGAGGATGAAAATTTAGCCCCAGTTTATACCCTGGCTAGAATTGAAGGCTTAAAAGTTGGTTCTTCACCTACTGAGTGGGTAAAAAAGTTGGCAGATTCGGGAATGCGGTCAGTTAATAATATCGCGGATATTACTAATTTAGTAATGCTGGAATATGGTCAGCCGCTGCACGCTTTTGATGCCTCAGAGGTGAAAGATGAAAAAATTATCGTTCGGACTGCCAAATCCGGTGAAATTCTGGAAACTTTGGACCAGAAAAAAAGACAATTAGAACCAACGGATTTGTTAATTACCGATCCGGAAAAAGCATTAGGAATTGCTGGAGTAATGGGAGGCAAAAATTCTGAAATCACTAATGATACCACCACAATTTTATTAGAAGCAGCTATTTTTGATTCCGCTAATTTAAGAAAAACTTCTACCCGGTTAGGTTTACAATCAGAGGCCAGCAAAAGGTTTTATCATGGCTTAACAAAAAAAAGATTGCTTCAGGCTTTGGAGGCCGCGATCAGGATGTACCAGGAGTTGGGTGGAAAGTTAACTGCTTTCTCCATGGTCGGAGAGATGGAAGACCAGGCCAAAAAAGTGCCTTTAACTTTAAATAAGACCCAAAGTTTAATTGGGGTAGAAATTCCAGTCCAAAAGATAGAGGAGTATTTAAAAAAGTTAAATTTTGAGGTTATAGCATCAGAAAATGGTTGGGTGGTAACTCCACCATATTACCGCTTGGATATTGAGATTGCAGAGGACCTAATTGAAGAGATCGCCAGGATGTATGGCTATGAAAATATCCCCCCTCAGGAACTTCGGGGTGAACTACCTGAAAAAATAGACCAATCACTTTTTGAATTAATTTATGATTTAAAAATTAAGCTTGTTGATCAAGGTTTCACCGAGCTGCAGACCTATTCATATTTTTCATCGGCTGTTCTGAAAAATTTTAGCTGGTTAGAAGCTCAAAACACCTGGCCGTTAATTAAGATTGCTAATCCCATTTCCTCAGAAACTGAATACATGCGTCATAACCTCTGGTCAAATTTAATTGAAAAAGCTGGGGAAAATTTAAAGTATTTTGAGCGGGTGGCGATCTTTGAAATAGGAAAAACCTACGAGGTAATAGGGGGTAAAATCCACGAAGAGTACAGACTGGCTGTTTTATTAGTTGATGGGAGTAACAATCCATTATCTCAGCTAAATCAGACCATTCAAGCTGTTTTAAAGAATGTTAACCCAGCAGAACAAAACTCCCAAAACAAAACTTTTGAATTTTTTCACCCTAACCGCCACACCAGCCTGACTCATAATAACCAGTCCATCGGCGGAATGGCAGAAATCCACCCTAGAGTAGCCAACAGCTTTGGGATTGAAAAAAGAGTGGCAATAGCGGAGATTAAGATTGAAAAGTTGACTTAGTTTTCACTCGGTGTAGTAATAGGATCAGAGACCAATCCTAGTTTTCCATTTACAATATATTGCTCAATAATCCGGGCAATTTCATGTTGAGCAGTTAAATATTTATGCTCATTCTTATCTCTGGTTTGTAAACGGGCCATAACTTCACCCTTTTTTTGGCGATGTTCTGTCAGAGCTAAGCGTGTCGTTTGTTCATCGGCAATTTGTAGTTTTCGATTTGCATACCTTGCTGATGCAAGAATATCAAATATTGCTCGATAGTCATAGGCACCACTTCGGCCGATATGCTGCATTCTTTCCCGAGCGGTTATACCCAACTCTTCCTGATCAAAAGGATTAATAGGAACATATCCCAATAATACAAAATCAAACACTTCCTGTAAATTCTTAAAAGCATGAAGATCTGTTGTGGTGACGTTTCTGGCATAATCAATTGCTCTTTGAAAACGAGTTCTTTCGGGGGTTGGACCACTTTTAAAAACTTTTTCAAAATTTTTCCAGTTTACAAAAGATTCTAGATTCTCATTTGACATATTTGTTAAAAACCTTGCTTGGCAAGTCAAAAGCTTGTTTTTATGGATACAGGCAGGATTATCCTAACAAACAGATGTAAGAAATGCAACGGGGAAAATGTCTTTTGATAATAACTAGAGGTCCTAAATAATACCCCATTAGAGCGCAACTGTCACACCTATGGTACTGGTGTAAGTTTGACCATTATTATCCTCTAGGGTAATAGAGATGGTATGGGAGTTGTGGTCACCGCCGGGAAACTCCACATGCAGGGCAAAAGGCTCAACTGTTTGATCCTTAATTTTAGCCCCGTCAATATTCCAGGTTACCTTTTTGACCCCATTGGGCGAGTTTTGCCGGGCTAGAACATCAAACACCCGGGGCACATTGGCTCCGTTGGGAATATTGGCGATACTAATAGCTGCACCAGTACCGGCTGAAAAGCCCGGGATCCCACTACAACCTTTCCCAGTACCGACAAATCGTGGATCACCGGCAGTTAACACCCATTTATCAATCCCATCCTGCCATTTATTGGCCCCTGTCGGATCATTTTCCTGCAGCAGCAGCACATCCCGCTCTTCTAAATCCTCACCATCATTGGCCTGGCGGTGGGGATTAATTTTGCAGGTTTTTAAGTGCTGGTAAGCAGCGGCCGTATCTTTGGGTTCATTACCCTTGGTAAAATATTCCTTACGGGTGGGGGAGCCGTCTTTGGGTTTGCCTCCCATTAACCCGTCAACATCAGCTTGAACCACATTATCAGGCTGTTTTGGTTTTTCGTCACCTTTATCTTTCAAAGCCGCGACCATAATCTTTTGCCAGATAGGTGAGGCACCGGTCACCCCAGACGAGATCGCCGGGTTCATAACCGTATTATCATTATTACCAACCCAAACTCCGGACACTATTGAGGGGGTAAAGCCAAAGGCCCAATTATCGCGTTTTTGGTCAGTGGTTCCGGTTTTGACTGAAACTGTTCTGCCCGGCACATTTAAAATTGAGTTGGAGCCAAAAACTGCTGACCTGGCCCCATTATCAGACAGGATATTGGCGATAATAAAACTAATCCCTTCGTCTAAAACTTTCACCCCATCTGAATCGTGGTACTCATAAAGTGTTTTACCGCCTGAATCTTCAACCTTTAAAATTGAAACCGGGTCGTGCCTTTTACCGGCAGCCGCAAAGACCCCAAAAGCCGAGGTTAAATCAATTAATTTGAGCTCCCGGCCTCCCAAAGTCAGCGAAAGCCCGACATTATTAACATTATCCTGAGTTGGCTCCCAATCAGAAACCCCCATTTTATATCCCTGATCCATGACATTTTTAACCCCGACCAAAGCCAACATTTTGACCGCCGGGATATTTAAGGAGTTACCTAGGGCGTAGCGGACCTGCATCGGTCCCCGGTAAGAACCGTCATAGTTGACCGGATTATATGTCGGCTGACCAACTCCGCCGGGAAATTCAGTTTTCACATCCATCAGCATCGTCGAAGCGTTATAACCCTTTTGCAAACCGACGGCGTAGGTAATTGGTTTGGTAGCAGAACCTGGCTGACGGTTGGCTAAAACGACATTAACATTCGGTTCAAAAACACAATTCACCCGCTCCGTACACCCCTCAGGTTCAGATTTGGCAAAATAATCTTTTGAGCCAACCATTGATAAAATCTGGCCATTTTGCGGATTAAGTACCACTGCTGCGCCATTTCCCACTTTATAATCTTTTAATTTACCGATCTCTGAAGAAACGATATTTTGAACCTGGTCTTGGAGTTTGTAATCCAGGGTCGTTGTCACCTTCAACCCGCCTTGCTCCACCAATTTATCGCCGAATTGGTCAATCAATTTTTGTTTGACATAGAGC